>Ga0209254_10002865_pt1 | contig 15761 bp, 12 predicted proteins | sample FrelakmetDIP11DI_FD_187148 | JGI IMG/M metagenome (GOLD analysis project Ga0209254, IMG submission 187148) | Freshwater lake sediment microbial communities from the University of Notre Dame, USA, for methane emissions studies - DIP11 DI (SPAdes)... | ecosystem: Environmental > Aquatic >...
GCAATCAGCATGTAGATCGACGGGACCACGAAGAGCGTGAAGAAGGTCCCGACGGCCATGCCGCCCACCAGCACCAGGCCGATCGAGTTGCGCGCGGCGGCGCCGGCGCCGGTCACCAGCGTCAGGGGAAAGTGGCCGGCGATGGTGGCGGCGCTGGTCATCAGGATGGGCCGCAGGCGGGTCAGGGCGGCCTCGCGCACGGCCTCGCGCTTGCTGCGGCCCTGCTCCTGGAGCTGGTTGGCGAACTCGACGATCAGGATGCCGTTTTTCGACACCAGCCCGACGAGCGTCACCAGGCCGACCTGCGAGTAGATGTTGAGGGTCGTCGTCCAGCCCTTGGTCCAGAAGGCCACGTTGGGATCCGGCATTTTCAGAAAGGTGAAAACGAGCGCGCCGAACATGGCCAGGGGCACCGACCCGGCCAGGATGACGAACGGGTCGCGGAAGCTGTTGAACTGGGCCGCCAGCACCAGGAAGATCATGATGATCGCCAGCCCGAAGGTCGGCAGGAACTGGTTGCCCTCGGAGCGCAGCTGCCGGGATTCGCCGGTGTAGTCCAGAATGTAGCCCCGGGGCAGGATCTTGGCCGCCTCGTCCTCGAGGAAGCGCAGGGCCTCGTCGAGCGGCCGGACGGCCACCCCGCTGATCATGACGGCGTTGAGCTGCTGGAACCGGTTGAGCGAGCGCGGCACCGTCGAGTTGCGGATCGTGGCCATCGTGCTGAGCGGCACCAGCTGCCCGGCGGGGCCGGTGACATAGATGTTCTTGAGCTGATCCGGATTCAGCCGGTCCACGCGCTGGATCTGCGGGATGACCTTGTAGCTGCGGCCGCCGATGTCGAAGCGGTTCACGAAATTGCCACCCACCATGGCCGCCATGTCCGAGCCGACCCGCTGCAGGTCCAGTCCGAGCTCGGCCACCTTGTCGCGGTCCACGATGATCTCGGACTGCGGCTGGTCGATCTTGACGTCGATGAGCGGGGGGAAAGCGAACAGCCCGCTCTGCATGGCCTTGAGTTGGATCTGCTGCGCGAAGGCCAGGATCTCGGCCGTCTCGGCCGTGGACGCCAGAACGAACTCGACCGGAAACTGTCCGCCGCCCGGCAGAGCCGGCGGGAGGACCGGAAAGATCCGGATCCCGGGGATGGCCTGCAGCTTCCGCTGGACCTCCGGCAGGATGCTGAAGACGCTGCGCGTGCGCTCGTCCCAGGGCTTGAGCACCATGCCGGAGAAACCGGAATTCGCCTGGGTCACCTGGAACGTGAAGTCGGTTTCGGGAATGCTGTGAAAGACGCGGTTGACGGCCGCCGCGTACAGGCTGGTCTGGTCCAGCGTGGAGTTCGCCGACGCGTCCAGGATGCCGAAGATCACGCCCTGGTCTTCGGTCGGGGCCAGCTCGCGCGGCGACATGGCGAACATGGGAATGGTCAGCAGGCTGACCGCGATCCACACCAGGTAGACCGCCGGCCGCGCGTCGAGCGTGCGGTCGAGCCAGCGGCCGTAGAACGCCGTGAAGCGCTTGAAGTCCCGGGAGATTTTTCCGGCAAAGCCGCGTTCGGAAATCCCCGGTTTGAGCAGCCGCGAGGACATGACCGGCGACAGCGTGAGGGCGACCACCCCGGAGATGATCACCGCGCCGGCCAGCGTGAAGGCGAACTCCCGGAACAGCGACCCGGTCAGCCCGCCCTGCAGGCCGATCGGTGCGTAGACCGCCGCCAGGGTGACCGTCATGGCGATGATCGGGCCGACCAGCTCGCGGGCGCCGATCAGGGCCGCCTCCAGGGCGGCTTTTCCTTCGCTCAGGTGGCGCTCGACGTTTTCTACGACCACGATGGCGTCATCCACCACCAGACCGACGGAGAGCACGATCGCCAGCAGCGTCAGCAGGTTGATCGTAAAGCCGAAGATCTGCATCAGGAACACGGCGCCGACGAGCGACAGGGGGATGGCCACCACCGGGACCAGCACGCTGCGCAGCGACCCCAGGAACATGAAGATGATCACCACCACGATGAGCAGGGTGTCCGTCAGCGTGCTCAGCACCTCGTGGATGGCGTTGTTGATGTAGTCGGTGGCATCGTAGGCCACACGGGCGTCCATGCCCGACGGCAGCCGGTTCCGGACCGCCTCCATCTCGGTGCTCACGCGCTTGATGACATCGATGGAATTGGCGTTCGGCAGGGGCCAGATGCCCATGAACACCGCGGTCTGGCCGGAGAAGCGCACCTCCGCGTCGTAGTCCTCCGCCCCCAGCACCACGCTCGCGATGTCCTCCAAGCGCACGATGGCCCCGTCCTGCTGGCGGATCACCAGGCGCTTGAACTCCTCCACCGAGCGCAGGTCGGTGTTGGCCGTCAGGTTGACCTGGACCATCGCGCCCTTGGTCTGGCCGACCGCGCTGAGAAAGTTGTTGGCGGCCAGCGCCTGGCGCACCTGCACCGGGCTGATGTTGAAGGCCGCCATGCGCTCGGGCTTGAGCCAGATGCGCATGGCGAAGGTCCGGGCGCCCAGGATGTCGGCGCGCTGCACCCCCTCCAGGGCCGAGAGCCGGGGCTGGACCACGCGGATGAGGTAGTCGGTGATCTGGTTCTGCTTCAGGGTGTCGGAGGTGAAGCTCAGGTAGGCCGACGCGAACTGGCTGTCGGCCGACTGGACGTTGAGGGTCGGCACCTCGGCTTCCGGCGGCAGGTCGCCGCGCACCTGATCGACCTTGGAGCTGATCTCCGAGAGCGCCTTGATGGGGTCGTAATTGAGCTTCAGCCGGACGCTGATGGAGGATAGCCCCTGGGAGCTCTTGGACTGGATGAAATCGATGCCGTCCGCGGCGGCGATGGCCCTCTCCAGCGGCGTGGTGATGAAGCCGCGCACGAGCTCGGCGCTGGCCCCCACGTAAACCGTCGAGATGGTGACCACCGAGTTCTCGCTGCGCGGGTACTGGCGCACGTTGAGCCCGCGGATCGCCTGCAGGCCCGCGATGATGATCACCAGGTTGACCACGATGGCCAGGACCGGGCGGCGGATGAAGAGGTCGGTGAATTTCATTTTGAATTTGTTTCGGATTTCGTGCTTCGGATTTCGTATTCGGCCCGGGTTGTCCGGGTTGCGGCCGGCCAATCAGTTTTCCTCGGGCCTGGGGCTGAGCTTGAACTGGGGAGCCAGCGTGTTGTCCACGACGACGGCCTGGCCGTTGCGCAGCTTGAAGACGCCCGTGCTGACCACGGCGTCACCGGCCTGCAGTCCGGAGACGACGGCGATGAAATCGCCGCGCTTCTCCCCCAGCTGGGCGAACTGCTGGCGCACCACCTTGCCCGGTGCGCCGGCATGATCGGCGGGCCGGTCCTCCACGACGAACACCGAATCGCTGTAGGGCGCATAGAGCACCGCCGTCGCAGGGATCGCCAGCACGGCCTGCTGCTCCGGCAGCACCACGCCGACGTTCACGAACATGCCGGGCCGCAGAAGCTCCTGGGGATTGGCCACCGTCGCCTGCAGCCGGATGTTGCGCGTCGCGGCGTCCACCTGGGGGTTGATGGCCGTGATCTTGCCTTCCATCGTCTGGCCGGGCAGCGCATCGGTGGCCAGCCGCACGCGCAGCCCCGGCTGCACCAGGCGCAGCTGCTGCTGGGGCAGTGCGAAATCGACGAAGATCGGGTCGAGCGACTGCAGCGAAACGATCGGCTGGCCCTCGGTGAGGAACTGCCCCAGGTTGATCAGCCGGATGCCCAGCCGGCCGGCAAAGGGCGCGCGGATGCTCTTCTTGGCGATCATGGTGCGGATGGCATCCGCCTGGGCGGCAGCCTGCTTATAACTCGCCTCGGCGTTGTCGAACTGCGACTGCGAGATGGTCCGTTCGCTGAGCAGCTTGCCGAGGCGCTCCAGGTTCAGCTTGGCCAGCGCCACGGTCGCCTCGGCGGCCCGCAGCTGGGCCTCTTCCGAGGAGGTGTCCTGCTTGACCAGCAGTTCCCCCGCCTTGACCAGCGAGCCCGGCTTGAAGTCGATCTGGACCACCTTGCCGGCCAGCTCCGCGGTCACGGTCACCCCCTGAACCGCGGTCAGGGAACCCACCGCGGTCAGGACCGACTCCCAGGTCTGCTGGCCCGCCACCGCGGTGGTGACCGCCTCCGGCGGCGGCACGAACTGCTTGCCGTGCGCGATCATGCGGTCGATCTGCAGGCCCTTGATGCCGCCGAGGACGGCGACCAGAACCACCACCGCCGCCAGTGCCAGGAAGAAGAATCGCTTTTTCATAGGCCTTGCTTGCTGGGGCTCCGGCCCCTCCATGGCTCAGGTTCGGCTGTACGGCGCGCGCAGATGCGGCGGGCCCAAATGAAGGCGCTGCCCCGCGCGTCGGAATCCGCCCGGCCTTGTCGTTCTCCGCTAATTCTAACGACTCCCCCAGGCCTGTCAATCATTGAAGGATACCGGCGCCCCGCGGTCCGCCGTTTTCCGGCGAACAGCCGGCGGGAGCGGGGGGACGGCCGTCAGCGCGCGGCGTCAGTGCTTGTAGCCGATCTTCCGCAGCAGGTCCTTGCGCTTCCGGATGTCCGCTTCGGTTTCGATGCCCTTGGATTTGAACCCGTCGATCACGCCCAGGATCCCGCGGCCCTGCCCGGTTTCGCCGATCACCACCTCCACCGGGTTGGCCGTGGCGCAGAAAACGCGGCAGACCTCCGGCAGGTTCTTGACGGCGTTCAGGACGTTGATCGGGTACATGTCCCGCATGAAGACGATGAAGCTGTGCCCGGCCGCCAGCGCGAAAGCGTTTTTCTTGGCCAGGTCGACCAGCTCCGGGTCCGTACCGGAATGCCGCACCAGGCAGACGTCCGAGGCCTCGCAGAACGCCAGCCCGAAGCGCGCGCCCGGCACCGTCGAAACGATGATCTCGTGCATGTCCTCGACGGTCTTGATGAAATGCGACTGTCCCAGGATCAGGTTCAGCTGATCCGGGTTTTCGATTTTGACGGTTTTGATCTCCATCGTCGGCTCCTTAGATTGAAGGGTTCGAGGGTCCAAGGGTTCGAGGATTCAAGTGATTCGGTCAAGTGCCGTTATCGCTGACAATGCGGTCGCAGGCGCCCCCCGCCGGCCGCGCCCGAGGGCCAAGATCAAGGCGCGCGAAGGTCGCGGCGCGAGGCGTACGTCAGGTACGCCGCAGCGACGGCGACCTGAAGCGCAACGCAGCTATTGGCCCTCCGGCGCGGCCGGCGCGTCAGCCCCCGATCGAGCGCATCTGACAGCACACGTGCGCCGGCTCGCCCACCGCCAGGTTGTGGTCCGAGGGCTTGTGGCGGGTGGCGTTGAAGAAAATCTCGGCCAGCTCGGCGTCGCTGCATCCGCGGCGCAGCGGCCCCTTGAGATCCTCCTGCCGGTCGGAGAGCAGACAGGGCCGCAGCTGCCCGCTGGCGGTCAGCCGCAGGCGGTTGCAGCGCCGGCAGAACTGGTGGCTGATGGCCGGGATGAACCCGATCTCGCCGGGCGCGCCCTCGAAGCGGTACCGGTGGGCCGGACCGTCCATCTCCGCGCGCTCGACCGGCACCAGCCTTCCGAGCACGCCGATGCGCTGCTGGATCTCGGGCACCAGCAGCGGCGGGCGCTTCTCGATGCGCGACGCCCCGATGGGCATGAACTCGATAAAGCGCACGTGAAACGGATACTCCAAGGAAAGCCGCGCCAGGTCCACCAGCTCGTCGTCGTTCACGCCGTTCAGCGCGACCACATTGAGCTTGATCGGCCGGAACCCGGACGCATGCGCGGCGCGGATCGCCTCCCAGACCGTGTCGAAGGCATCCACGCCGGTGATGCGGCGGTAGCGCTCCGGCTGCAGCGTGTCCAGGCTGATATTGATGCGGGCGACGCCGGCGGCCTGCAGCGCTTGCAGATGCTCCTTGAGCCGCACGCCGTTGGTGGTGAGCGAGAGGTCCATGATCTCCGGGATCCGCGCGAGCTCCGCCAGAAAACCCAGGACGCCCTTGCGCACGAGCGGCTCGCCGCCCGTCACCCGCACCTTGGAGATGCCCAGCCCCACGCCCACCCTTACGATCCGCAGGATCTCCTCGTAGCGCAGCACCTCCTCGTGCGCCAGGCGCGGAACGTCCTCGCAGGGCAGACAGTAGGCGCAGCGAAGGTTGCAGCGGTCGGTGATCGAGATCCGCAGATAGTTCAGGCGGCGGTTGCAGGCATCGATCAGCTCGTGGCGGGGACCTGGTTCCATGAGGTTTTCCGAATGGATCGCGGCGCGCGCAGGCTAGCGCATCTGCTGCAATCCTGTTTCGACCGAATCGGTGATCGGTATGATGGTGGAGAAATTGCTCACGTCGAAGATTTCCTTGACGTAGGGCGTCAGGCTGCAGAGCACCACCCTGCCCTGCTTGACGCGCAGCTCCTTGAACGCCATCAGGATCACGCGCAGGCCGGCGCTGCTGATGTACTCCATCTGGCTCAGGTCGAACAGCAGCTTCCGGCGCCCCTCCTTGAGGAGCCCCTTCACCGTGGCTTCGGCCTCGGAGGCGGTCTTCGCATCCAGGCGCCCATCGATTTTCAGGCAGACGACGTCTGCTTTCTCGACCTTGGCGATTTTCATCGAACGCCCCTCATGGCCATGCGGTCCGCGGCGGCTCAGGGCCTGCCGTTGCCCAGGCTCTGACTCAGTTGGATCCCGATTTCAATTCAATGCCGCCGCCCGGGGGCGGCGGGCCGGAATAGTAGGCCCGGATGGCATCGCACAGGCCCGGGATGGTGTAGGTCCGGGCCTCGACGCGCACATCGAACCCCAGCTTGCGGGCGGTATCGGCCGTGATCGGCCCGATGCAGGCGGCCGCCGCCCCGGCCGTCAGCTCGGCGAAACGGGCCGGCGGCAGGAGCGCCTTGAAGTTCTTCACGGTCGAGGAGCTGGTGAACGTGATCAGGTCCACCGTGCGCGCCTCCAGCCGTTCGATCAGGGCGCTGCCATCGCCGGAGGCCGGCTCGGTCTTGTAGGCCGCTGCCTCCGTGACCGCGGCGCCCATGGCGCCGAGCTCCTGCGGCAGCACCAGCCGGGCCTCCTGGGCGCGGGGCAGCAGGATGGACCGGCCGCGGATGTCCTGGCCGCGAAAGGCCGCGACGACCGATTCGGCGCGGTAGTCCTCCGGCACGAGGTCGCTCGCCAGCCCGAAGGCCTTCAGCCGCGCGGCGGTGGCCGGACCGATGGCTGCAGTGCGCACGTGGCCGAGGGCGCGCACGTCGCAGCCGGCGGCGAACAGCCGTTCGAAGAACCGGCTGACGCCGTTGACGCTGGTGAACACGATCCAGTCAAAGCGGCCCAGCTCGGCGATGGCGCGGTCGAGCGGCCCGGCATCGTCGGGCGGCGCGATCCGGATGGTGGGGCATTCCAGGCACTCGGCCCCGAGGCCGGTCAGGGCATTCACGAGATCGCTCGCCTGCTCGCGCGTGCGCGTCACCACGATCCGTCGGCCGAACAGGGGCCGGCGCTCGAACCACTGCAGGCGCTCGCGCAGGCCGACCACCTCGCCCACCACGATGATGGCCGGCGCCTTCAGCCCGGCCTGCCGGACCCGTTCGACGATGTCGGCCAGCGTGCCGCTGATTGTGACCTGCTCGGCGGTCGTCCCCCAGCGCACCAGCGCCACCGGGGTCTGCGGCGAACGGCCGTGGCGGGTGAGCTCGGACACGATGCGCGGCAGGTTCTTCACCCCCATGAAAAAGACCAGCGTGCCGATCCCCTTGGCCAGCGCGGCCCAGTCGATGCTGGACTCCTCCTTGGTCGGGTCCTCGTGGCCGGTGACGAAGGCGATGGTCGCGGTGAGCTTGCGGTGGCTCAGGGGGATGCCGGCGTAGGCCGTGGCCGCGACGGCCGATGTCACGCCCGGAACGACTTCGAAGGGAATGCCCGCCTCCGCCAGGACCTCGGCCTCCTCGCCGCCGCGGCCGAACACGAAGGGGTCGCCGCCCTTCAGGCGGGTGACGACCTTGTTCTCGCGCGCCTTGGCGACGATCAGGGCGTTGATCTCCTCCTGCGGCAGGGTGTGGTCGCCGCCCTTCTTGCCGACATAGATCAGCTCCGCTTCCGCAGCCGCGTGCTTCAACAGGGACGGGGACGCCAGGTAGTCGTAGATGATCACCTCGGCCGCCGCGATGCACTCCCGGCCCTTGACGGTGATCAGGCCGGGGTCCCCGGGGCCCGCTCCAACGAGATAGACGATGGGTGCTTTCATGTCACAATGCCGCGTCGGTGAGTTTTTTCAGAATCGCATCCGCTCCCCGCCCGAGCAGAGTCTCGGCGAGCTCGATGCCGATGCGCTCGGCCGCGGCCGCCGGCCCGCTCAGGCGGTGCTTGATGACGGTGCCGCCGTCGAGGTCGGCCACCAGCCCCGTCAGCGTGAACTGCGCGCCGTCGAGGCGGCCGTGGCCGGCGATCGGCACCTGGCATCCGCCCTGCAGCCGCTTCAGGAACGCGCGCTCGCCGCTGACCACCGTGCGGGTGGCGGGGTCATCCAACACGGCGACCATGGGGCCGATGCGGGCATCCCCCTCCCGGATCTCGATGCACAGCGCCCCCTGGCCCACGGCCGGAAGCATGGCCTCGTGATCCAGGTATTCGCTGACGCGCTGCTCCAGGCCCAGGCGCTTGACGCCGGCGGCGGCCAGGACCACGGCCGCCAGCCGCTCGGTGTCGAGTTTGCGCAGGCGGGTCTCCACGTTGCCCCGCAGGGGCACGACCTCGAGGTCCGGCCGCAGGTGCCGGAGCTGGGCCGCCCGCCGCAGGCTGCTCGTCCCGACGACGCCGCCGGCCGGGAGCTCCTTCAGGACGAGCCCGTTCCGCGAAATGAGGACATCGGCGGGGATCTCGCGCTCCGGCACGGCCCCGATGGCGAGCGCCGCCGGGATCTCCGAGGGCATGTCCTTCATGCTGTGGACCGCCAGATCGGCCCGGCCGTGCAGCAGGGCTTCCTCGATCTCCTTGACGAAGAGGCCCTTGCCGCCGACCTTGGCGAGCGGCACGTCCAGGATCTTGTCGCCCTCGGTCTTGATGATCGCCAGCTCGAAGTCCGCGCCCGGGAACCGCTGCGCGAGGGCGGCGCGCACCCACTCGGCCTGCCACAAGGCGAGCCTGCTGCCGCGGGTGCCGATGACGACGGGTTTGGCCATCAGTGCTTGCACCCCGCGCAGCTTCCGGCGTGGCAGCTGCCGCAGCCGGAGGTGCCGGCCGCCTTCTTGACCGTCTGTCCCCCGCCGCCCTTGCTGACGAACCCGCAGGCGGACATGCGCTTGCGGACCTTCTTGCTGTGACAGCCCTTGCACTCCGGCTTTTCGCTGCCGAAGACCAGGCACTCGAAATCCTGGCCGCACGTTTCACAGTGGTATTCGTAGATGGGCATCTTGAAGATCCTCCTAATCGTTGAGTACCTGGCCGGTTGGCTCCCGGCGCTCGCGCGCAACGCGGATGTCCTCGGCGCTGTCCAGGCCCAGCCGTTCGGCCTGCTCGAACTCGCTCAACGCCGCCTCCAGGCGGTTGAGCTTGACGTACAGCCGGCCCAGGCGCTGGCGGAACAGCGGGTTGTCCGGGGCGAGCCGCACGCTCTCGCGGCAGAACACCAGGGCGATCTCGGGGTTCTCGCCCTTTTGGACGAAAAGCCCGCCCAGGGCCGAAAGCGCCAGCGAGTCCGCCGGATTGGCCTTGACGGCCTTCTGATAGGCACCGATGGCTTTCTCGGGCATTTCGAGCCGGGCATAGCAGTCGCCGAGCATCCGCTGCGCATTGCCGGAGCGCGGCCTGAGCCGCACCGCGCGTTCCAGCCCGGCCCGCGCGGCTGAGGCGTCCCCCATTTCCAGCTGGAGCCTGCCGGCCTGAAAAAGGATTTCGAACACATCGCCGTGCAGCGCGTCGGCTTTCAGGAAATGCTCCAGCGCGGCTTCCCGCCGGCCCTGCAGGCCGCGGATCAGGCCCATGTTGTAAACGGCCATGTAGTCGCCGGGATCGATGGCCAGCGCCCGGCCGAAGGCCTCGATGGCCGCCTCGTGGTCGCCCAGCACGCCGTAGCATACGCCGAGACTGTTGTGGACATTGCCGTTCCGGGGGTCCAGGCGCAGGGCCTGCTGAAATTCGTAGATCGCGGTGCGCAGGTCTCCGCGCTCGAAGTACTTGTCGCCGCTGATGTTGAGGCTGACCGCGTCGAAGACCACGCGGCTGTCCGGCCCGAAGAAGGCGGCGTGCTCGGCGGCCTTGCGCGCGTTCTCCAACGCTTCCTGCGGCGCGTAGTCCAGGGTCGGGTGGGCGGCCACACCGATGGTCACGGTCCGGCCGGTGCGCTCGCGCACCTGCTGCTGCAGGCGCTGGGCGCCGTCCAGTCCCTGGGCGGCGTCCCAGGCGGGCCAGAGCCCGACCAGCAGGCCGGAATCGGCCACGCCCCACAAGCCTTCGGCGCCGCGGCAGGCCTCATCCAGGCAGGCCGCGACCCCCGCCAGCACCGCCGGGCCGGGCGCCCGCAGCCATGTATCCAGGGAATCGTCGGGCCGCAGCCAGAGCACGCAGAAGGGCCGGGCGCCGCCGATCTGCTGCAGCGCCGCCTGCTGGAAGTCGAGCCCGCTGCGCAGGCCCGGGAAGCCCGCCGCCAGGGCCTGCCAGACCCGCTCGGCGCCCACATCCGGCGCCTCTTCGACCTCCCGGCTTTCGGCCTGGGCGCGCAGGAAGTGCCGGCTGGCCTCCTCCCGGCGGGCGATCTTGCGTCTTTTCCGTGGAGTCATTTATCCGGCTCGTTGCAGCACGTTGGACAGCACCGCGGCGATGATCGCGATCTCCTCCGTCTGGACCGTGCGCAGGTCCATCAGGCAGGCATCGTCTTCGATGCGGGTGATGACCGGAGGGTCGCTGCGCCGCAGCGCGGTTTCGAGGGCATTGGCGGACATGCCGCGCACCCGGACCTGCAGGCAGCAGCTCGGCAGCTCCAGCAGCGGCAGTGCGCCGCCGCCCGCCTTGGACGGGCGCTGGACCAGCCCGCAGGCCAGCCGTTCGTCGCCCAGCTCCGCCAGCCGCTGCGCGAGCTCCCGCCCGCGGGCTTCGATGGCGGCCTCTTTTTCGGTGAGCATGCGCAGCGTCGGTATCGCCGCCATGGCGCGGTCCTCGTCGCGGTAGAGCCGCAGCGTGGTTTCGAGGGCCGCCAGGGTCAGCTTGTCGATGCGCAGCGCCCGGTGGATGGGGTTCCTGCGGATGCGTTCGATCATGGCCGCACGGCCCACGATGATGCCGGCCTGGGGACCGCCCAGCAGCTTGTCCCCGCTGAAGGTGACGACGTCGGCGCCGCTGGCGACCGAATCCTGGACCGTGGGTTCCTTCGGCAGCCCGTACTTGGAGAAATCGATGAAAGTGCCGCTGCCCAGATCCTCCATGACCGGCAGCCCGTGCCGGGCGCCCAGCGACACGAGCTCCTTCAGCGTCACCTGGGCCGTGAACCCCACGATGCTGTAGTTGCTCCAGTGCACCTTGAGCAGCAGTGCGACGTCCGGGTCGATCGCGCCCTCGTAATCGCGCAGATGGGTGCGGTTGGTGGTGCCGACCTCCCTGAGCCGCGCGCCGCTCTTGGTCATGACGTCCGGGATGCGGAAGGAGCCGCCGATCTCGACCAGGTCCCCGCGCGACACGATCACATGGCGGCCCCGGGCCACGGTCTCCAGGCCGATGAGCACGGCGCCGGCGTTGTTGTTGACCACCATGGCGTCCTCGGCGCCGGTGATCTCGCACAGCAGGTCGCGCACCGCCATGTAGCGCGAGCCGCGCCGCCCTTCCGCGAGATCGTACTCGAGGTTCGAGTAGCGGCCGGCCACGGCCGCCAGGTTTGCGACCGCCTCCTCCGCCAGCAGGGAGCGGCCCAGGTTGGTGTGGATCACCACCCCCGTGGCGTTGACCAGCCGCCGCAGCCTGGGCCGCATGGCCGCGGCCACCGCGGCCTTCACGCGCTCCAGCACGGCGCGGTCGGCGAGGTCCGCCTCGCCGGGCGCGCCGCCGGCAAGGATGCGGCGTCGGTCGGCGTCGATGACGGCGCGGATGCAGCCCACCACCACGGTATGCGGGATCAGCTCGAAGCAGGCCTCCGCCTTGGCGAGCTCGATCAGGCGGTCGACGGCCGGAAGTTTGCGCAGCAGGTCCTGGAGCGGCTCGTTGGGTGTGGGTCGGTTCTTTGCCATTGGGAGCACGTTCGGCCGGAGGTCATCCTCCGCGGGTGATGGCCGCCAAGGGGGAGGCCTCGAACACCTCCACGGGGATCATGTCCACCACCTGCGGCAGCTGGGCCGGCGAAAGGCCGACGGCCGTCAGGTGGGGGGCCAGCGAACGCGCCGACTGTTGCCCGATCTCCAGGCCGGCGCGGAACCGCGACATGAGCAGGTTGGACAGAAAAACCAGGCTCTCCAGCCCGCGGTGCCGGCCGCCCTCTTCGGGTTCATGATGGCAGCGGATGGCGTCCGCCAGAGAGTCCGGAAAGGACCACCGCCGCGCGAGCTGGTACCCGACCGCCGTGTGCGTCGTGCCGAAAAGCGCCTGTTCGGCCGATGCGAAATCGGCGGTTCCCTCCTCGATCAGCCGGCGGTAGAACAGCGGGTAGGCGGCGCTGACGAACTGGTCCAGGACCACCTTGCCGATGTCGTGCAGCAGGCCGGCAGCGTAGGCCAGACCGGGCTTGGCGGCCTGCGTCAGCCCCGCGAGCTTCTCGGCGATCACCGCGACCCCGACGGCATGGTGGTAGAGCCCGCCCTTGCAGAGCGAATAGCCCGAGCCGGCCTGGGCGAAGAAGCCTTCCACGGCCGCGGCGATGATGAATTTCATGACCAGGTTCACCCCCAGATGCATCAGGGCGTGGTCGATGGAATCGATGCGCTGCCGCGCGGAGAACATCACGGAGTTGGCGAGCTGCAGCGTGCGGGCGCTCAGCACCTGATCCTTGCGCAGCTCGGCCGCCAGCGTTCGAATATCGTACTCCTCATCTTCGATCAGCCGCATGAGCTTGAGCGCCGCCTGCGGGACCGGTTGCAGCCCTTCGGCGGCCTGCTCGATGGCTTCCGCGGACGGCAGGGTGGACGGCTGCGGGGACTCCATCCGCTCGGCGCCGCAGGGGAAGATGCGGCAGGCCCACTTCTGCATATCGAGCTGGATGCAGCACGAAAATACGCCCCCGGTTTCGGCTGTGTCGATCCCAATGCCTTCGGATTTGATTATGGTCTCAACCGTTTCCGCGCTGCGGCCGCCGATGTCGAGCTTGAGGTCGAGGTCGTCCAGCGGACCGACCATGGCGCCGCCCGCCACCGTGGCCTTCAGGTTCCCTGGGCGGGCGCCGGCGGCATACAGCGCCTTGAGGAAGATCGGCATGCCGCTGGCGGCGTATTTCTCGAGCTGAAAGGCGCTTTGCAGCGAGACCGGTTCGGAAAGCAGGTAATGCGCCAGCCCGCCGACCCCCGCCTCGGCATCCACCATGGCGACCCCGACGCAGGTCCCGAGGTAAGCCTCCAGAAGGAGCGGCTGCCTGCCGCCGACGAAATAGCTTCCGGCGCAGACGTGATGATGCGGGATGGGCAGATGTTTGGACATGTATTTAGAATAATTAGCAGTTCAAAAAATGCAATCTATTTGGATATCATGGGTGTTTTGGAGATTCAACTTATTTCTTCCGCTCTCTGCGACCGGCCGTTCCGCCCGGCCGAGGTGCGGTGAGGGTTGAAGCCCGCCGCGATTCATTTTAGAATACCTGGTTATGAAGACTGACACCCAACCACGAGCGTTCCGAAGCATCCTGGTGACCGGCGGCTGCGGTTTCATCGGGTCGAATTTCATTCGTCATCTCCTGACCGAGTCCGACTTCTCCGGCCAGATAGTCAACTTCGACAAGCTCACCTACGCCGGCAACCCGGAAAGCCTGGCCGACATCCGGGAGCGGTTTCCGGAGCGCTACCGGTTCGTCCGGGCGGACATATGCGACCGCGGCGCGGTGCGCGATGTTTTCCGCCGCAACGGGATTTCCGCCGTCTGCCATTTCGCGGCCGAATCCCACGTGGACCGTTCGATCGTGGCGCCGGACGCCTTCATCAAGACCAACGTCGAGGGCACCTTCACGCTGCTGGAGGTGGCGCGCGAGCAGGGGGAGAGCCTCGAGCTCTTTCACCACGTGAGCACCGACGAAGTCTACGGGTCGCTCGGCCGCGACGGCGTTTTCACGGAGGAGACCGCCTACCGGCCGAACAGCCCGTATTCGGCCTCCAAGGCCGCATCCGATCACCTGGTGCGGGCCTACGGCGAAACCTACGGCCTGCCGGTCACGATCTCCAACTGCTCCAATAACTACGGCCCCTATCAGTTCCCGGAAAAACTGATTCCGCTCATGATCCTGCACGCCGTCGAGGGCAAGCCGCTGCCCGTCTACGGCCAGGGCCTCAACGTGCGCGACTGGCTCTACGTGACCGACCACTGCCGCGCGGTATGGCAGGTCATGCGCCAGGGCCGACGCGGGCGCGTTTACAATGTCGGCGGCCGCTGCGAGATGGCCAACATCGACATGGTGGCTCGCATCTGCGATCTGCTCGATGAAATCCTGCCGGATCCCGTGCGGCGGCCGCGCCGCAACCTGATCACCTTCGTCAAGGACCGGCCGGGCCATGACCTGCGCTACGCGATCGACTGCACCCGCATCGAACACGAACTCGGCTGGCAACCGCGGGAATCGCTCGACAGCGGGCTGCGCAAGACGATCCGCTGGTATCTCGACCATCGCGAGTGGGTGGACCGGGTCCGCAGCGGCGAGTACCAGGAATGGGTCAAGCAGCATTATGGAGATATTTAATATAGTTAACTCCAAATACTCACTGTTAAAAATTAAGTTAATTCTGAAACTCTGAGCACTAAATCCGATCGGGGAAGAGAGAGGATCTTATGACCGCCCCCAAGGATCACATCATCTTTCCCCTGGATGTCGCCGCCGAAGACGACGCCCGGCGCTGGGTCGAAATCCTGCGGGACAGCGTAGGCATGTTCAAGGTCGGGCTTGAGCTTTTCGTGCGCTGCGGACCGCGGATCGTGCACTTCATCACCTCGCAGGGGACCGCCGGAGTGTTCCTGGACCTGAAGCTGCACGACATCCCCGCAACGGTGGCGGGGGCTATGGCCGGGATCGCGGAAATGAACGTCAGGCTGACCACCGTGCACTGCGGCGAAACCCCCCGCATGCTGGAAGCCGCCGTCGCCGCCAGCGCCGGCAAGGTGGGGGTGCTGGGCATAACGGTCCTGACCAGCGTGTCGGCGTCGGACCTGGCCCTGTCCGGTCTGCATGCGGATTCAGGCGGGGATCTCACCCGGCTGGTGCTCCGGCGCGCCCGCATGGCCAAGGACGCCGGGTGCCGGGGGATCGTCTGCGCGGGCCTCGAAGCCCGGGCGGTGAAGACGGCCCTGGGCGGCGATTTTCTGGTGGTGACGCCGGGGATTCGGCCGCTCTGGGCGGCCGGCGCCAAAGACGATCAGCGGCGTTCAGCCACACCGGCCGCGGCCCTGGCCGCCGGAGCCGATTACCTCGTGATCGGCCGGCCCATCCGTGACGCCCGCGATCCGCGGGCCGCCGCCCGGCAGATCGCTGCGGAGATCGCCGAGTTCCAGGCATCCGGAGGTCCCGCAACCCCATCGATGACGTCCATCCCCTAGCGACGTCTCAAACGTTCCCGTTCTTCGCCCTCATCCGCCCAGCCGGGCGTGCGCCGGCAGCCGCGAAATCGCGGCGCACCCGCCCTGCAGCG
>Ga0209254_10002866_pt1 | contig 15756 bp, 12 predicted proteins | sample FrelakmetDIP11DI_FD_187148 | JGI IMG/M metagenome (GOLD analysis project Ga0209254, IMG submission 187148) | Freshwater lake sediment microbial communities from the University of Notre Dame, USA, for methane emissions studies - DIP11 DI (SPAdes)... | ecosystem: Environmental > Aquatic >...
CTTTGCGATAGAGTCCGGCCTCCATGTGCTGCTCATAGGCCTTCATAGCCGCTTCCTGCTTCATATTTTCAGGAAGATGGAACTCGTCTGCAATTTCTGCCGCGTTCTTAACCATGCCAAAGCTCATGCTTTTATTAAAGGCTTGAATCGCGGCCTGCCTGACAATGTCTTCCGGCAGGCCGAACTCCTTGGCATAATCGGCTGCAGCCCTGAAAAATTCACTATCAATTTTTCGGTTGAAGGATCTTATCGCGGCCTCATTTCGCAGGCTTTCCGGGAGGTCGTACTGTTTGGCCAGATCCGCAGCCAGGGAATAATCCCCTTTCTTCATGTTGACCTCGTAAGCCTGCAACGCAGCATCCTGAAGCATGTTATTGGGCAGGCCAAAATCCGCTTTTATCTTGGCCGCTTCCTTATAGGCCCCCAGGTTCATCTTGATAGTGAACTGCCGCAAGCCGTCCGATGATTTGTCTTCAGCCATAGTATCCTCCGCGTCAGCATATGCTAATATGATCAGTGCACATATTATTAGCAGCTTCAAGATATAAGAGATTTCACTATTCAGGCGCATTGTCTCTGAGATTAACCATGAATGCATACTGTGTCGTAGTGGGGAGCTTTCTTCTCAGCTCTCGTACCTCGGGAAGATATATTATTATCCGCTTTTCCGAAGGTCGCTCTTTGCCCAGTATCTTGGCAACAGCCTCCGCCTCGGCCTCGCCTTGAATGCGGGCCGCGCCGCCTCCGAAGTCGGGGGACATTTCGATGAGCATGGGCAGTCTCAGTCGGGCCCACAGAAATCTAGGGAGTGACTTGGAGATGAGGTCAAGCTCGGCTTTTTCTATGGAGAAAAAGGTGTTATCCTTGCCCTTAACGCCCGGTTTTTCCATTTTAAGAAGATCCGTCAAACTCTGTCTTTTGCCTGGTAGGTGCTGATTCATATTCTGAATGGTTTTGATCAGCACATTCTTGTTCATTGGATTTCTATCTTCGGAAAATGCCATCGCCTACTCATCTGTTTTCGAGTGACTTAAAAGTTACTGCTATCGGCCGTTTGCATTTGATGGCTCCAGAGATGAAGATCGGCTTAATGGTCAACCGCCCAGACCACTGCAAAACTCAAAACCATGAAGAGAAATCTTGGATCTCTCAGTGCGAAATAGAAATCCGGCGAAGCCCTTCTTGGCCCGGATCTTCGCCGATCATCGATCGAAAGCATCAAAATATCTGTAGGTCAATTTGCTCTTCTTCAGATTCAGGCATTTCCTGGCCGCCTGGGCCACTTTCTCCCTCTCCTCCTCGCGGCAGTAGACGCCGAAGCGCCAATTAGCCCGCTGGGCTTGTTCCAGGATGGCCACCAGGGGCGAGACCTCACGCAGATGCTTCACCTCGCCATCGGCCAGGGCGGGAAAGTCCCCCTCCTCGGCCTGCGGGAGCGGCGGATTGTCCACTAAAACATAATTCGGGTCGATGCCCGCTTCATTGGCTATCTCAAACGCCATCCTTGACTCGCCCTGCCAGGATCGGGAGTTGGGCTCCAGGCTCTCCGGTCCTGCATAAACGGCCCGCTTGAAGAGGTTCCTTGATCGGATCCTTGTGACCATCTCTGCAGCCATTCCACCCTGTGCGGTCATGAAAGAAAAGAGCTGCAAATCGTCCATGGCCTTGATCTCCGCGGCGCTTGCACCATCATCGAGCATGCGGCGAATGGCGCTTGAGATCATGCCCTCGCAGATTCTGCAAACATGATGGTAGTATACGGCCGGATGCATGAGCAGCCTGGAAATGAGTAGCGAGGTGGCCGCCTGGATGCCTCCTGCTTCCACGACTAATTCACCCTGGTGAATTTTTATCATCTTGATGAGCCGCAGGTGATCGATGACTCCATAGGCCACTCCCGTGTAATGAGAGTCGCGGATAAGATAGTCCATGCGATCAGCGTCGATCTCTCCGCTTATTATCCGGCCCAGCATACCCTCGCCGTGAATGAGCGACTGAATCTCGGATGGACCGAGGCCATGTCGGTCCAGGACATTATGCAGCTCGCTTTTCCTCAGAAGATCAATGACGCTCTCGTGATCCTTTCGAAGGTAAGGAGCAAGCGCCGTCTCGGTAGCATGAGAAAGGGGTCCGTGACCCACATCATGCAAAAGTGCGGCTGCTCCGACCTTAAGCCTTTCTTCGTCCTTCAAATCCAATTGATCTGACAGCAGTCCTGCCAGGTGGTAGGCTCCCAGGCTGTGCTCAAATCGTGTATGGTTGGCACCCGGATAAACTAAGTTTGCGAGGCCTAGCTGCTTTATCCAGCGCAGCCGCTGCATCTGTGGTGTGTCGGCCAGCTCCAGGGCTAAACCCTCCAGCTTGATATAGCCGTGCACCGGGTCTCGGATCTCGGTCAATTTATCAAACCCGATTCCAAATGAGGAGTACTTCAATACTTCTAAAAAAATCCAAAAAAACTGGAAAGAGGATTTCCGGAAACGTCCGGCATCCCCTATTGAGCTTAGTGAGCCTCGGGCAGAAGATCCTTGCCAGGTTCCTTGCGCTCCACTGTATCGAGCTTGCACTCGGTAGGTGTGCAGACCAGCACATCTTGTTCCTGGAACTTGGTATACGGATTCTCAGGTATAGTTGTATCGAGACCCATAGACGCAGCCATGAGCTCCACCACGTCCAGAACCTTAATGCTGGACTTGGCATCGTTCCTGCCATCCATGATATTCCTTCTGCAGAACGGGCAAGTGGAGGCCATGACTTCAGCCTGAACTTCCTCACAATCTTTAACTCTGGCCTTGGCACAATCCAGGGCTAGGTCGGGAATACCGGCTTTGACGCCGCCGCCTGCGCCGCAACACCTCTGCAAGGCTCTGTTGCGCACCATGTCCCTGAACTTCAATCCCGGAATGGATGTGATGCAGTCGCGAGAGGCTTCAAAGGCCCAATCTTTTCCCTTTAAGTGCATGAGATGCCTGCCGTTGTGGCAGGGGTCATGATATGTGACCGAATAGTTCAATGGAATCTTGTATTCCACATCTCCTTTTCTTATCCTCTCTCTCAGGAACACTGACAGTGGCATGGTTTCGTAGGGGATGTAGCCCTCATACCACAACGGCCAGTCGACGGCAGCATTTCTAAGACAGCCGGCACAGGCGAAGAGCACGTTCTTCGCTCCCGCATCCTTAAGAGCGTCGACATTATGCACGGCATGCTCGGCCATGACCTCTCTCTGGCCTGTTCTCACCATAGCAGAAGCACAGCACCATTCATCTTTGCCCAGCATGGCAAAAGGCACACCAAGCTTGTCCAGAATCCTTACTGAAGCGACTCCCAGTGCTTGCTGGCGGTAGGCAGCAGTGCAGCCTGCGAAGTATACTATCTCACCAGATTCCGGTATTTTAATGTCTTTCGGAACCCAGCACAGTCTCTCATCTTGCTTTGCTTGATATGGATTTCTATCTGCTTTGACGAGCTTGGGGAAGAAGGACTGCTTTCCAACTGGACCGTCGCCCCTGGCAACCAGGTTCGGCCTCATGGCCTCCCAGAGCTCTACGGTCTTTATTCCCGCCTCACAGACCGTGCCGCAGACACCGCAGGTGGTACAGCTGTAGGTATCCTCGGTAAAGACCTTCATCTCATCATCGTTGAGGGGCTTGCCGCCGAAGATCTTTGCCCGTAGGCTATGGTTCTTAGCCAGCAGCTCTCTCCACCGTGCGTTCTTGTACATGGGGGTAATGCCGGGCCTATCCGGTCTCACCGCGAAGGTCGGGCACCACTTCATACACTCCTGACATCGGTTGCAGCCGTCTACTTCCATGAGCTGGGTGGACAACATATAGCCCGTCATCAAGGGCTTGGAACCTTTCTCATTAGCCATTTTACTCTCCTCCTCTGTTTGCCAGAAGAGTCATGGGAGTCGCGATTATGTGGATATACTTGCTCCAGGGCAAAATGAGGGCAAATAATCCCAGGGCCAGCAAAGTATGAATCAGGGAGAAATGCGGCGCATAGATGGGATTCTCAAAGGCATTTCCTACAAGAAAAGCATTCCCGCGCATCCACTCGGCATAGAATCCTGTGATGGTAATCAAAAATACGGCTCCAATCAAGAGGGCGTCGTAAGCGCTAGTGTTATCCCTCACGAATTTGATCAGGATCCTTCTCGAAAGGGCAATAGTTGCACCAAAGAGAAGCAGATAGCCGAACAAATCGAATGGCAGCGCCATATACTCCTTCACCAGTTCGGCACTTTCGGCGAGCCCGAGCAAATTGAAATGCACAACGATATCAACCATAAGTCCAATTCCCGACAAGGCTGCCAGGGCTAAGAATCCATAAAACATGCATATGTGCATGATCCATCGCACCGGGCTTCTGGCCAGCGTCCTTCGAAGAATCAGGACATCCCAAACCAGAGTTCTTAGAAATACCCATAAGCCATCTTTGAATGCCTCGTTAATCCAGGTGGCAAGAAAGAGCCAGAAACTGTTACGCAGCTGGTCGTGGTAGCCGGTGGATCCGAGGCCCCATTTCTTAAAGTTGAAATATATACCATATATCCAAACAGCGAGCACAACAACTGTTAGGAATATCACAAGATTAAAGGTAAGGCCCAACGTATAGAATTGCGACTCCATTATATTCCCTCCTCGAAATATTGATCTTTGTATCGGGTCGATACGGCCATCATTTGTGACCAACTTACCTGACAACTAATACTTAAATATTCCCTCGCTGTCGCCTGAAATCCTTGTCGTTCTGCAATTCGCCTTGGCAAGGAAAATTTCATGAAAAATCTTCCCTCTAATTCGAGAAGCACCTTGACTGCGCCTTTTGACAATGAGGCAGCTTTTAAAGAAGGGTCCCAAAATCTCTAAAATATCCAAATTCGCAACGATCCTGTAGAATCAACACCAGAAGGGACGATTTTTAAGATGGTCGTTTGGCCTGGACCGCGATGAGATTCCAGGCCAGCGTTCCCATCAACGTATCTGCGGTCTTTTCTTCTTGGGCATCTCCGGGCCGCTTTCCGGTCCGTGAGGGAGATCCCAAAATCCCAATCTTACGCCTGTGCGAATGCTTGTAGCATCCTGGAATATTGAATTTTCCTCGAATCTAAGCAAGTTATCCTCCGCAACGATTAGGTTGGTTTATTGGCTTAATCCTGTCCAATTATTTAGGCATTAGACGAAACTAATTTAGACAATCATCGAATATAAGGATTTTGGTCCCTCAAACCGGGTCGTTCAGACCGAAGCGATATCATCTTTTATTATCGGCTCATGAGCATGAGTCACCTGAAAATCCAAGCAGCTTCATAGCTGCCTTAAGATCCGCCACCTTAATCTGTCCCGGGGCCGTGGGCTCGGCAACATAGCCATAGGTTAGAAGGCTGCCGTAGATAGGAGCCACCACTCTTAGGTGCTTGCCCAGTTCCCCCATGGCAATGATGCATAAGGGCATATCTGCGTCCAGCAAGAAATCCAGGATGCTGAGGTTATCTTTCAGGCTTGTGGGAGTTATAGCTACCTTGGCAATCGCTGCACCGGTGCGTTTCATTTCGTCCAGTATTGCTTGCAGCTCCTCGCGCCGAGGTGTATTTGAGAAATCGTGGTAGGAGACGATTGCTGGCTTGTTCACCTTGCTCATGAATTCATTTCGGAGCGTTGATCGCAGCTCAATGTCCACGTAGTTGGCATAGTCGGATGCTTCGAGAAGAAGCTCGATTCGCTTCCTTTCGCTCCCCTCGAACCGGCCGCCCTCGGTTGCCATGCGATTGGTAGCGATTATGGGCTGGTTCGTGGCCTTTCTAATCGCTTTCATAGTCTCCATTGGATCTGCCGCGACCAGATCCAACCTGACCTCTATCATTTCTGCATCCTTTGCGGATAAGACCTCATCTAGCGCGTTCTTTCCCAGGGATGCAACGATTCGCGGCTTGAGGATCATGATTTCGATAACCTGAGATTGCCTGCGCTATTTCTCTACAATGCTCTCCTCGATGCTCATGCCGAAGTGGCGGGCGCTCTCCTCCAGATGCACTAAAACCTCATCCCCGGCTTTTAGCTCTGTCACCGCTCTAGGAGCGCCGCCTGGCGCGACCAGCTTTATGGTTTCGGCATTTTGCAGCAGGGTGCTTATCCTCTCGCATTGGGCTTCGGCCTCGATTAGAATCATTGGTCTCTTCTCAATCTTGGACCGCCCCACTACGGCTGATCGCGCCAGGCCGTCTTTGCTCACAATTGTGACTTCATCGCCGGATTTGAGCTCCGAAAGATAGCGCGTTTTTTCACCCACTCGGATGTAGGCATGCACGGCGCCGGCATTGACCCGAAAGGGTCGAGCGGCAACGTAGGGACTGTCCTCTGATTCGCTGTGCACCAGGAAGAAGCCTTTGGCCTGAGAGCCGATTAGCATTCCTTCTCCCAGGCTCATCATGCTGGCCGTATCCACGCAAACCCTGTCTCCCATGCCCACAGGCTTGACAGATATGACCTTGGCAGGAATTAGATCCAGGTGCCTTCTCTCTGATTCCTCGGCGGCCTTTTCCACGAGCTTGATCTCCGAGAGGTCAATGCTTTCCAGCAATACTCCATCCGAGCCCTTTTCCAGCGTGCCCAATGCCAGTTTTGCCTCCTCGCCGCTCTTCACACCGCTTATGATTTTGACATTTTTCCCTTGCAGTCCTGCGATTATATTTTCCAGAGGAATGACCTTCCAGTCAGTGCCGATAACCAGGAGCGATTCCACATGCTTGCCCATCTCAACAGCGAACTGCTCATACCTTTTATCTGCAATTACCACATAGCCCGCCTTGGGGCCTTCCACGGTCTTGGAAAGCGCAATATCCATGGAGCTGCTCAGATCTTGAGGCAGAGAAATGGAGCCGTCGCCTTCTCCATTCCTGCCAATGATAAGAATGTCCTCATTTCCGTGCTCCGTTCCAAAGCATGCCACCTTGATGGCGCCTAGCTCTCGCACAAGGTCGATGTTCTCTTTGTCCACGACCACGCAGTCGAAGCCGGACTCCAAAGCAGTGGTTATCATCGGTTTGATCTTCTGCCAGGCTCCAGAGGCCATGAGCCACTTCTCTTTCATGCGTTAACCTTAGCATACCATTACTAAACTCTTTTGAAGGAACCAAGCCCAGAATGGCCCAAACAAAGCATAGATGCTAAAGAACTGAAACCTGGCAGAAATGCTTCTTCTCTCTGCCTTTCAATTAAGCTTAAGTACGCTTTAGGAAGCAATAAGCCACATGGAAAATCGGTTGGTCTACAGCCCCTTAGCCATGCTTTTTATGTTCTTTTTCGCTTTTTTGCTTTTAGTGGTGGTCGGCCTTCTATTTCTTGACCTGGCAAGAACGGCCTTCACAAAGATCGGTTTTTCCTGGAGCGAGGCGCTCATAGTCTTGCTGGCCTGTCTTCTTGGGAGTGGAATCAATATCCCCCTAACCAAAATGGAATGCAGCATTCCCATGGTGACCGAAAAATATGTGCGGGCCTTCGGGGTCTCCTACAGGGTTCCAGTTGTCGAGAATGTGAATTGCGGCACCATACTGGCCATCAACTTAGGCGGCGCTGCCATTCCCGCGCTAATCTCACTATGGCTGATTTATCGGTTCCCTGAAGCTTTCTTCTATGCCCTTGGGGGTGTGATCTTTGTGGCTGCCGTCGTCCACCACTTTGCCAGGCCGGTAAAGGGACTGGGCATTGTTACACCGGCCCTGCTTCCACCCCTTACCGCTGCCCTGGCCGCGATTATCATGGTTTATGTCTTTAGCGCGCCTCACGATTTTATCTTTCTCATCGCTTACGTGGGAGGGACATTGGGAGCACTAATCGGCGCGGACATACTCAACCTCAGTCGGATCCGGGATCTGGGTGCGCCGGTGGCCAGCATTGGGGGTGCCGGAACCTTCGATGGCGTTTTCTTGAGCGGCCTGGTGGCGGTGCTTTTGGTGTGAAAAGACGAAAAAGAGATAAGAACAATGAAAAAGGATAAGCACAATTGGAGGAGAGTTGGAAACCATGAGCTTCAGAGGATTCCTGGAAGAGCTGCGAGGTGCTGGGCTGATCAGAGATGTGCCGGAATTCGTCTCACCAAACCTCGAAGTGACTGCGCGCGCCTGGGGAGCGGGGCCCATTTCCTTTGGGAATGTAGATGGGAGCAAATGCTGCCTGAATATCCTTGGGACTCGTGATTTGCTTGCCAGGGCCCTGAAGATTCAAACAAAGGATTTGGTTAGGCATTTGAGCGGCCTGGAATATGCAGGAGAGGTGCGGGAGGTGAACTCTTCACCTTTTCAGGAGGTCATCTCGGATCCGGATCTCTCGCAGCTGCCCATTCTTACACATTTCCATGGCGATGGCGGGCCTTATATCACCTCGGCGGTGGTAGTCACCCGTTTGGGAGAACGCCAAAATGCCTGTGTGCACCGGTTGATGGTGCTTGGAAAGGATCGTCTTGCTGCGCGGCTGGTTCCAGGTAGGCACACCCACCAGCTCTATCAGGCTGCATGTTCACAATGCCGAGAGCTGCCCGTAGCTATCGCCATTGGCGTCGACCCGCTCGTTCTTTTGGCCGCTTCAACTCGCGTCCCACCTGATCTGGAGTTTCAATATGCAAGCGCCTTGAGTGGAAAGCCGGTGGAGTTGGTGCGCCTGGACAACGGAGTTACTGTCCCTCATGCAGAGATCGTATTGGAAGGGTATATCACCGCGAACCGCGCCAGCGAAGGTCCTTTTGTGGACATAACCGGCACTAAGGACCTCGTTCGCCAGGAGCCGGTAATCAGGCTGACGAAGATGATGACCCGCGAAGATCCAATCTACCACGGGCTCCTTCCGGCGGGCGGAGAGCACAAGATGCTCATGGGTGTTCCGTATGAGCCGCTGATTTACAAGGCAGTGTCAAAGGTGGCCAAGGTGAATGATGTGCATCTGACACAGGGAGGATGCTGCTACTTCCATGCCGTGGTGCAGATTGAAAAGGAAACGGAAGCCGACGCCCGGCATGCTATTGAAGCTGCCTTCCAGGCGCACGGATCCTTGAAGCATGTGATAGTAGTAGATACAGATATTGATATCTATGATCCGGAGGATATCGAATTTGCCGTCGCCACTCGAGTGCTCGGGGACGAGGATATAATCCTTCATCCAAAGGTCCGCGGCAGCACGCTAGATCCCAGGAGCGTGGACGGAATAACCACAAAAGTCGGTGTGGATGCAACAGCCAGATTAAACAAGCTCTTGAAGTTCAGAAGAGTAATTCCGAAGGGATCCGGCTAATTGCAGATTAAGTCCTAAAAGGCAGCGCAATTTTGAGCGAATTGAGATCGCCTCCTTTCAGGGTAATAGAGCAGCTTAACAAGAACAGCTCGACAGATAGGAAGCAAGAGCTCAACGGGAGAGTTAACCATTTCACATGCCCCGCTTGACGCTTGCTATTCCATCTGTTCTTGGCAGAGCTTTTTTTTCATCATAATTCCAGGTAAATGCGGATGCTGTAAACGGTTGCCACTCCCAATAGCATGGAGAGCGTTAGCGCAAGGACCTGGAACATAAGCTCGTTCATAATACCACATCGATCTGTGACGTCTATCTTGGCAGATCTATATTAGATTCACTCTTTTCTATTTCATTTGTTAACGCCAATGCCCGGTTCAATGAGAGTATTTCACATTTTGGATGAATTTCATCGATCTTTTCTATCATTCAGCCTGATCGAGGCTATTGGTTCAAAGCTTGCTGACTTCGTCGCCAAAATCGACAAACGAAGCAGCCTTCCCAATGCCACGAAGACTCGCCACCTTCTTGTTCGAAAGCCTCCCAAAATTGGAGTTTGTTCTTTCTCGCCCCAAATGATCGATTCTAACAATGTAATAATAATTTAAAGAATTTAAAGTTTGCTACAATGTCATCAATTGTAGGCGTGGCTGCTATGGTTTCTGCTGGTTAATCCTCTTGACGACGGCCACGCATAGCTGCAATGTTGTTGCCCTGGAGATCGGGGGTTGTGGTTATTCTCTCGGGATATTTCCTATGGCAGTACAGCAACAGGTCGAGCAAAGAGCTGGCATTATCAGAGCAGACCGCATCAGAGAAAAATTAGTTTCTAATTATCATACTAATCAAAAATAATAGATCTCATTTTAAAGCGGTCAGATCCTCCGGAATAGGTCCTCTTTTATGCCTTTTTTTTCTGTTCTATATCCCGCCTTCGCAGACGCTTCAATGGCTTTGAGATAAAACTTCTTCGTATAATCCTTAGCCATGCGGCGGGCGCTGAAGTTGGGGCCGGTCATCTTAATGGTCTCCTTCATCATCGTTACCCAGCCATGGGAGACGCCACCCTCATCCACGTTGTAGAAAAGCGGCACAATCTCCTTTTCCAGGAGATCGTAAATGGCGGCTGCGTCCTTTGCATCTCGATCTTGGCCTTCGGCACCCTCGACCGCCCAGCCGTTCTTGCCGTTGTATCCTTCCATCCACCAGCCGTCCAGAATGGAAAGCTGGGGCACGCCGTTTAATGTGGCCTTCATGCCGCTTGTTCCGCTGGCCTCCATGGGCGGCAGAGGATTGTTCACCCAAACATCAACTCCATGTACGAGGTACTGCGCTACCAACTCGTCATAGTCTTCCACAAAGGCAATCCTGCCTCCGAAGGCCTGGTCCTTGGCGGCACTAAAGACCTGCTGCAAGAGCAGTTTGCTCTGCTGGTCGTCCTGGTGCGCTTTGCCTGCGAAGATTATCTGCACCGGTTTCCAGGGATCATTGAGGATCTTTCTGAGCCTTGCCATATCCTGTAAGAGAAGCGTTGGCCGCTTATAAGACGCAAATCTTCGAGCAAAGCCCAAAGTGAGCGCGGATGGATCGAGGAGAACTCCGGAGGCCATCATCAAGCGAGGGTCTGAGGATGAGTTCAACCACTTCTCTCGCGCCCGTTCTCGGATCTTGGTGATGAGCATGTTCTTCATGGCCATATGATGTTTCCATAAAACATCGTCCGGGATCTCATCGATCAGCTCCCAGATGCGCCTTTGGTCGTGTTCTTCCAGCCAGTTTCGGCCAAGATAGTGATTAAAGGTCACGTCGCCTAGCCTTCTATCAATCCAGGAGGGCACATGAACCCCGTTGGTGATATATTCGATTGGAACCTTATCCTCGGATAGGTCGGGCCAAAGCTGATGCCACATCTTGCGGGTGACTTCTCCATGCTTTTTGCTAACAGCATTGCGATAGGCGGAGCACCTCATGGCAAAAGCGGTCATGTTAAAGCCTTCGGGCTGGGACGGATTAATTCCCAGGCGGAAGAAATCATCCCTGGACAAATCCAGAGTAGGAAGGTAAGAACCAAAGTATTTGTCCATGAGTAGGAAAGTGAAGACATCATGGCCTGCAGGAACTGGTGTGTGAGTAGTGAAGACCGTGGACTTGCTGACCTCTTCAAAAGCATCTCGATGGCTGGCTCCGCTTTCCATTTTCTCCCTTATTCTCTCCAAGACGGCAAAGGCGGGATGGCCCTCGTTCATGTGAAGGACGCAGTATTCGATTCCCATGGCCTGGAGGATTCTCACTCCTCCTATTCCTAGGACGATCTCCTGGCGCAGTCTCTGTTCCAGATCGCCGGTGTAGAGTCGGTCGGAAATACAGCGGTTCCAGGGATCATTGGCATCGCTGGAGGTATCGATGAGATAGAGAGCGATCTTTCCTACCTGCACCTTCCAGACTTCCAGGTAAATGGGCGGATCCAAGAGGGAAAGCTTAACCGAGAGGGGATTGCCTTCGGCATCTACCACTTTGCGAATAGGAGCATTTTCCCTATCCAGAATCTCGCATGCTCCCACCTGCCAGCCCTCAGGCGAGATCATTTGTCGCAGATACCCCTGAGGATACATGAAGCCCACTCCCACAGCAGGCACGCCGAGATCACTGCATTCTTTGAGGAAGTCTCCTGCGAGGAAGCCTAGGCCTCCGGCGTAAAAGGGAAGAGCGTGGTGCAGTCCATATTCGGCGGAGAAATAAGCTATTGAATATTTTCGAGGATCAGCCACGTTTGCGCAGAACCACCCTTTTGAGGCATCCATGTAGCTCTCAAATTTGGCGGTAGTGGCGTCGTAATGCCTCAGAAAGTGTGGATCTTTCGCCGCCGCCTGCAGAGCCCCACCGTCCATACGATTAAGCATCTTCACTGGATTATGATTGCTCAGATGCCACGCCTGGCGATTGAGCAGCTTGAAGAGAGAGCGTCCCTCTGGATTCCAGCTCCACCAGAGGTTGTAGGCAAGCTCTCTTAATCCAGAGATCCTCTCAGGCAAATGGGGAAATCTATCTTTGATGCCGTACATGAAACTTCAGCCTCCAACCTTAACGAAAAGCAACTTCAATGAAGCTCTTCTCTAAGGATATATCCGTCGAATTCACATTATATAATTATGGATGCCTGAGTGAAAGCCGCCATTTAAGTGCAGGATTGAAAAATGAATCCTAATATGAATCGTAAACAGATGCATAAATCGGATTTTTTGCTCGGATTTCGGCCCCCAAGACTTTTCCACTATTTTTCAGATTCTTTTGCCAGCTTTTTTGCATACTTGAGATAATCGCAAACGGGGCTTCCCAGGGGAACGATGCTCCCGCTGATTCTATCTCCTGTGATATCCAGCATAGCTGCCGAAGGAGCCGACATCCTGGGCTGTGTGGGACTTCCCGGGCAGATCAGCAGTCTATCTCCCTTCTCAACGACAGGGCGGTGGATATGGCCGAAGACCAGAACCTGAACATCCATCTCCCTGGCCATCATCTGTGCACCAACCAGGTCCGATCCATGCGATGCCTTATGCACCAGCCCGATCCTGATCCCTTCTACCTCTATCACTTTTCGTTTTGGCAAGAGGCTCTTCAATGCTGTTGAATCGGCGTTTCCGCATACCGCCTCCAGCTTTCCCAGCTTCGATAGTGATTCGTAGGCATTCTCGGATACAAAATCTCCGGCATGTATTATCAAGTCCGAGCCTGCGGCAAGTTCGACCACAGCTTCCGGAAGCGCTTCCCTGCTCAAATGGGTGTCAGATAGCGCCACAATCCTGGTCATGATTTTGCTCGACCTATCTGAAAAGTATGTCCCCTAAACATGCATCCGTCTCATCCCGGCCTCAACGATGCCAAGGAACTCCGCCCCCACAGCCACTACTGAATTGCAAAATATTGAGGCATTTATCTCGAAGATCGGATATCGAAACTTGGTGTAGTCGGACATCAGCCAGGTGGTCGAGCTTGTGTCTCCGCTGAAGATGCCTGCATACTCCGGCTTGACAGGTAGGAATGCAATGTCATCCGTTCTTCCATGCTTTCTCATGAAAGCGACCATCTTCGAGGAGCGGTTGGCTGTAATCGGCATGATGTCCGCACCTTTGGACAGAGCCATTATGGTTCCCTCCACGGCCTCGTAGGTGTTGCCAATGCCGCTAATGGGAATGTAGACGTCCCCGATCTGGTAACTAGGAGTATTGAAATCCCTTTCCCAGTAGCTTATCTTGTTCAAGTGAGTGAATCTCATTTCAAAGGCCCTTGCCACGAGGCCGGAGCGCCCAACGCCACCTATCATGTAGCGGCCGCTTCGCGGAAGGAGCCTGCCCAACCAGTGCTCCAAATGATTGGGTTCCATGTCCACCATGAGCGAGGCATTTTCCTTAAAGTCCCTGATCGTTGACTGGTATTCCGGACAGGAGTCCTCACAGATTCCCTTGAGCCGGGATTCTATGTCCTTGAATAGGGCATTTAGAAAGGCAAGTACCTGCAGCTCGAACTCGGTTCCCAGCGGGGAGAGCCTAGATCTCATCTCCTTGTCCGTGGCATACTTGGTCCTGGCTTTGATCACTAGAACGGAGCCCTTTTCGTATTCGCTGACCAGCTGGAAAGCGGTGCCCCGCTCATTGGCGGTTATGAGTTTGATGTCCCCTCCATGGGCGATCATGTCTTGGATATATTTGTTTACCGCCGCGGTCTCGCCTGAGCCGGAGATGGCAATGCCCAGACTCTTGCCTTCGCGGTAGTGTCTTTGCACGGGATCTTCAAGAGTGAAAGGGAAGACGTTATCGAAATGGTTCTGAATTAGTTGCAAGAAGCTGTAGAGCGCCAGAGCACTGCGACCTGCAGCCAATCCATAGACGAACTTATTTTCAGATGATGGGGCTAGGAACTGCTCCATAGATTCAGAGAAGGTCGCTACATCGGACATATTCAATTCGAGCAGCTTCTCCAGAAAACCGCATTGCAGAAGCGTGGCCTCACGGAAGGTCTCGATCAAGCCGGACATAATGGCTTAAGTAAGACCTCCGGGAGATAAGCCTTTCCAGGGTTCTTAGGTAACGATCTCGTGCAGAAGATCTCTTTCTTTTGCCAATTTGATCTCTTGGGCGATTCGCCTGCCATTGGAGAGGTTGCGCTCAACAAGATCGGAGTAGGGCGATCCGCTGATGTACAGGTTTGTGCCTGCTACAATTCGAGCCGAAATTTCAAAGATCTTGAACTCCAGGTCGTCGGTAACGATGGTCTCCAGGCTGAAAGCGCCGAGCATTCCTCCAAAGAGCTCCAGGGAAGTCTCCACCACCCGCTCCCCCAGTTCAAAAGCTCGCGCAAGGAGCGACTCGCGAAGCACCAAGGGAAGGTTTCCTGTGACCACGAAGCTTGGGTAGATTCCTGCAGCCGCCAGCTCGTTCATGCTTCCAATGCGAAAGATCTCGTCGGCATTCGATTCCACTCGTCGGTCGATGCCTAGCATCTCCAAAGAACCCTTGCTGAGGCGGTATCCCTCTGACTTGATTGGAGAGTAGAAGAAATGAATGTAGTATCTGGTGCCGAGGATGAACTCCTGGATGGTGTACTTTTCCTGGGAGCTCATCTTGGATTGGAGCTCATCTTTATTCTTGGCGATGAAGAAGCCACGACCCCCTTTTGCGCCGTGATATTTGACAATGACCGGCCGATCGATGTCTTCTGCTTTCTCAAAGCGCATGGGGACATTGACTCCGGCCTTAAGCAGCCACTCCCTCTCCATCTCCCGATCGCTCTCCCAGGCAAGGACTCTTCGATTGCCGAAGGTGGGCACAGCAAGCGACTCGAATCTCTCTATTCCCAGATATTCCACGAGCGAGCCATGGGGAATTATGATGACATTTTCCTTTACCAGCGCATCCGCATAGTCCAAAAGCGCCTTGTAGCTTTCTACACAAACAAATTTATCGGGCTTAGCCAAAGGAAAGGCATCGTAGAACCGAGGCGGCTGACCAATGCAAATTCCAATGGTCTTGAAGCCCTCCTGCCGAGCACCATGAAATATCTGCAGGCTGCTATGGGAGCAGATGGTGGCGATGGTGAGATCGTCCTTATTGTAGCCATTCAAAATCTCTTGGATGTCTTCTTTTGGAATCATGATGGTAACCCTTCGAAATGTCGCACTTTGAACCTGCAAGGTTGGAATGAAGGTAGATAAGCCTTGCCTTTGCCTTTCGTTTCCAATCGATTGGCTTTTAAAATGTGGGAACTGTAGCAAGATGCATGAAGGCTTCATCCAAGAGGGTTACAGGGGAGACCGATATTGAGATTTCCATTGAGACCGAGGGCAAGGGCAAGAATGAGCTCGAGACGGGCATAGAGCTGCTGGATATTATCCTGGATGCTTTTGCGCGGGGCTCGGGCTATGATCTGATGGTCAAAGCCAAGGGGGACCTGGAAACAGGAGACCACCACATCACAG
>Ga0209254_10002867_pt1 | contig 15752 bp, 16 predicted proteins | sample FrelakmetDIP11DI_FD_187148 | JGI IMG/M metagenome (GOLD analysis project Ga0209254, IMG submission 187148) | Freshwater lake sediment microbial communities from the University of Notre Dame, USA, for methane emissions studies - DIP11 DI (SPAdes)... | ecosystem: Environmental > Aquatic >...
GGGATGAAGGGCCTCTCCGCGCCGGAGATCGAGGGCAAGTTCAGCCTGCGCGCGTCGATCACCGGCGAGATCGTGATGGACGAGGTGTTCGTGCCCGAGGCGAACCTGCTGCCGAATGTGAAGGGACTGAAAGGGCCGATGGGCTGCCTCAACAGCGCGCGCTACGGCATCGCGTGGGGAGCGCTCGGCGCGGCCGAGTTCTGCTGGCACGCCGCGCGCCAGTACACGCTCGACCGCAAGCAGTTCGGCCGGCCACTGGCGGCAAACCAGCTGATCCAGAAGAAGCTCGCCGACATGCAGACCGAGATCACGCTCGGCCTGCAGGGCTGCCTGCGCCTCGGACGCCTGAAGGACGAGGGCAAGGCCGCACCCGAGATCACCTCGATCATGAAGCGCAACTCCTGCGGCAAGGCGCTCGAGATCGCGCGCATGGCCCGCGACATGCACGGCGGCAACGGCATCGTCGACGAGTTCCACGTCATCCGCCACATGCTGAATCTCGAGACCGTCAACACCTACGAGGGGACGCATGACATCCACGCGCTGATCCTCGGGCGCGCGCAGACCGGCATCGCCGCCTTCTGACCCGTTGCCAGAGTCGCATCCCCATGAAGCTCTTCGACTACTTCCGCTCCTCCGCCGCCTACCGCGTCCGCATCGCGCTCAACCTGAAGGGCGTCGCGGCCGAGCGCGCGTTCGTCCACCTGCGCCGCGGGGCGCAGCGCGCGGACGACTACCTCGCGCTCAATCCCCAGGGGCTGGTGCCGGCGCTGGTCACCGACGACGGCGCGGTGCTCACGCAGTCGCTCGCCATCGTCGAGTGGCTCGACGAGAAGCACCCGGCCCCGCCGCTGCTGCCGAAGGATGCGAACGGCCGCGCGCGCGCACGTTCCATCGCGCAGTCGATCGCCTGCGACATCCACCCGCTCAACAACCTGCGCGTGCTCAACTACCTGACCGGCACGCTCGGCGCCACCGAGGCGCAGCGCGACGGCTGGTACCGCTACTGGATCGACCTGGGCTTCGAGGCGCTGGAGCGGCGCCTGTCGACGGAGCGGGCGACCGGCCGCTACTGCCACGGTGATGCGCCCACGCTTGCCGACGTCTGCCTCGTGCCGCAGGTGGCGAACGCGCGCCGCTTCAACGTCGACGTCGCACCCTATCCGACCATCGTGCGCATCGACGCTGCGTGCAACGAACTCGCGGCGTTCGCCGATGCGGCCCCCAGCAAGCAACCCGACGCCGAATGAGACCATGCCCTCCGTGCTTCCCGCCTGGCCGCAGCCTGCTGTTCCCGTCCACGGCACGTCCGACACGTTTCCCGTGCGCCACATCTACTGCGTGGGGCGCAACTACGCCGAGCACGCGAAGGAGATGGGCGGCGACGCGACGAAGGAACCGCCGTTCTTCTTCACCAAGGCGGCCGACGCGGTCCTTCCGGTCGTGCCGCCGGCGGTCGGCCGCATGAAGTATCCGCAGGCAACCGCCGACCTGCACCACGAGATCGAGCTCGTCGTCGCCATCGGCCGCGCCGGCGCGAACCTCGACGCCGCGCGCGCGCTCGATTGCGTCTACGGCTACGCGACCGGGCTCGACATGACGCGCCGCGACCTGCAGAACGCGATGCGCGAGAAGAAACGGCCGTGGGATCTCGGCAAATCGTTTGCGCACGCAGCGCCGATCGCGCCGATCCACCGCGCGGCGGAGGTCGGCCTTCTTGCACGCGGCGCGATCCGCCTGTCGGTCAACGGCACGCTGCGCCAGCAGGGCGACCTCGCCGACATGATCTGGGACGTGCCGCACACGCTCGCGTTCCTGTCGAAGTACTACGAGTTGCTGCCCGGCGACCTCGTGTTCACCGGGACGCCGGCCGGCGTTGCCGCGGTGGTGCCCGGCGACCGGCTGGAGGGGAGCATCAAGGGCCTCTCGCCGCTCACCGTCGAAGTCATCGCGTGATTGCGCTGACGGCGGAAGAGGTCGAGCGCGGCTACAACAACCGCGCGGCGGTTCCCGACCATCCGCAGTGGTTCGAGCGCTGGGCGCAGGCCTCCGCCGAGGCGCGCGCGAAGTACGCGCCGAAGTTCGACTTGCGGTACGGGCCGAATCCGAAGGAAACGCTGGACCTGTTCCTGCCGGCGGGCAAGCCTCGCGGGACGCTGATATTCGTGCACGGCGGCTACTGGCGCGCGCTCGACAAGTCCGATCACTCGTTCATCGCCGGGCCGTTCGTCGAGCAGGGCATCGCGGTCGCGGTGCAGAACTACGACCTTTGTCCGCAAGTGACGATCGCGACGATCGTCGACGAAACCCGCCGTTGCGTCGCTTGGCTCGCGCACGAAGGCGCGAAGCACGGTGCCGATGCGTCGAACGTCGTTGTCGCGGGCCACTCCGCGGGCGGGCACCTTGCGGCGATGATGCTCGCCACGCCCGCACCCGGCTTCGGGCTCGAGCGGCATCCGCTGGCCGGTGCCGTCTCGCTGTCCGGCGTGCACGACCTCGCGCCGATGGTGCTGTTCTCGTTCAACGCCGACTTCCACCTCGACGAGGCTGAGGCCGCACGGCTGTCGCCCGCGCTGCTGCCGGTCGCAGCGCGCGCGCCGATCCTCGCGGCGGTTGGCGCCGACGAGACCGCGGAGTTCCTGCGGCAGGCTCGACTGCTGTGGGACGCGTGGCCGGCGAATCGTCCGACGGGCGACGACGCGCCTCTCGCGATCGCCGGCCGGCACCACTTTTCCGTGGTGTTCGACTACGCCGATGCCGGCAGCGAACTGACCCGGCGGACCCTCGCACTGTTTTAGGGTCAGACCCTCCTTCTTGAGGGTCTGACCCTCCTTCCTGCGTTCTTGACAACTGACCTGCGGTCATTTAGGCTGGAGACTAAGTGACCCACGGTCATTTGTCGAGGGAAAGATGGTCATCCGCCAGCGCGCCGTCCTCGCCGAGGACAAGCAGGAGCGCCACCACGCGATTCTCGATGCAGCCGAGCGCCTGCTCGCGCGCTCGCCGGCGCGCGTGGCCAACGTCGCCGAGGTCGCCGACGAGGCCGGGCTGGCGAAGGGCACCGTCTATCTCTACTTCCCGAGCAAGGAAGAGCTGCTGCTCGCCGCGCACGAGCGGCACGCCGACGAGTTCTTCGGCGCGCTGACCGAGCGCCTCGCGCAGGAGGCGCCGGTCACGCTCGACGAGCTGGTCGCGCTGGCGCAGGAGCACATCGTTGCGCGCGCGACCTTCCTGCCGCTCGCCACTCGCTGCCTCGGCATGATGGCCACCGAAGTGCCGCTGGAGACCGCGGCGGCCTTCCACGCGCGGATGCTCGAGCGCCTGCAGGCGGCGGGTGCGGGACTGGAGCGGCACTTTCCCGCGCTGGCAGCGGGCGAGGGCGTCCCGCTGCTGCGCCGCAGCTTCGCGCTCATCGTGGGCCTATGGCAAATGTCGTTCGCGCACTCGCGCGACGAGCCCGGCATGTGCGGCATGGGGCCGGCCGACTTCCCTGCCGAGCTCGCGCAGGCGCTGCGCGCGCTGTGGGTAGGTACGATCGGCCACGCGCACGCGCCAATCGACGCGACGGAGGCGTGACGATGCGCGCACTGCTGCCGGCTCTCGCTGTCGCGCTGCTCGCGGCCTGCGCGCGCGAGGCCCCGCAACCCGAGCCGGTCCGCCCCGTCCTGTTGGCGAAGGTGGCCGTCGGCGGGACGCAGGACGTTGCGGTGTTCGCCGGCGAGGTGAAGCCGCGCCACGAGGCCGACCTCGCGTTCCGTATCGCCGGCAAGCTCGTCGAGCGCCGGGTCGACGTGGGTGCGACTGTGCGGCGTGGCCAGGCGCTCGCGCGGCTCGACCCGGCCGACGTCGCCCTGCAGGCGCAGGCGCAGGACGCGGCCGTTGCCGCCGCGCGGACCGAGGACGCGTACGCACGTGCCGAGCTCCAGCGCTACGAGGACCTGCACCGGCAGAAGTTCGTCAGCGCTTCCGCGCTCGACCAGAAGCGCAACGCGATGAACGCCGCCGCCGCGCGCCTCGAGCAGGCGCTCGCAACGCTCGCCGTCACGCGCAACCAGGCGGGATACGCGACGCTGGTGGCGCCCGCCGACGGCGTGGTCACGGCGGTCAATGTCGAGATCGGACAGGTCGTAGCCGTCGGGCAGGTGGTGATGAAGCTCGCGCAGACCGGCGAGCGCGAGATCGTCATCGCGGTGCCCGAGCACCGGCTCGCCGAGCTCAAGTCGGCGCGGCAGCTCGTCGTCGCGCTGTGGGCCGACCCGTTGAAGCGCTACCCGGGCGAGGTGCGCGAGGTCGCGCCGTCCGTCGACGCGGCCACGCGCACGTTCGCCGTGCGCGTCGCGGTGCCCGGCGCCGACGCCGCGCTCGGCTGGGGCATGACGGCGAACGTCGCGGTGATCGCGGCCGGCGACGCACGCGCGGCGCTCGTGCCGCTCGCTTCGATCTACCACGGCGCCGACGGCAAGCCGGCCGTGTGGGTGTTCGACCACGGCAGCGGCAAGGTGAGCTTGCGCGCCGTCGAGCTCGGCGCGTTCCGCGAGGACGGCGCGCTGGTCACGCGCGGACTCGCCGACGGCGAGTGGATCGTCGCCGCCGGGGCGAACAAGCTTGGCGACGGGCAGGTCGTGCGGCCCTACGACGGCGCGGGCGGCGGCGCGGTGGCGCAGGGCGCGGCCGCGCAGCCGGCACGCTGAGCACTCGCGATGACGTCGGACCGCGTGCCCGGCGAGCGCAGCCGCGCCGGGATCAACCTCTCCGAGTGGGCGCTCGACCACCGGCAGCTGGTGGCGTTCCTCGTGACCGTCGCCGCCCTGATGGGCGCGCTCGCCTACACGAAGCTCGGCCAGTCGGAAGACCCGCCGTTCACGTTCAAGGTCATGGTCGTGCGCACCGACTGGCCCGGCGCCACCGCACGCGAGGTCGAGGAACAGGTCACCGACCGCATCGAGCGCAAGCTGCAGGAGCTGCCGCTGGAGTGGATTCGCAGCTACAGCAAGCCCGGCGAGTCGCTGGTGTTCCTCGCGCTGCGCGACACGCTGCCGTCGTCGGACCTGCCGGAGCACTGGTACCAGGCGCGCAAGAAGGTGGGCGACATCCGCGGCAACCTGCCTGCCGGCATTCGCGGGCCTTTCTTCAACGACGAGTTCGGCGACACCTACACGAACCTCTACGCGATCACCGGCGAGGGCTTCGGCTACCGCGACCTCAAGGCCTACGGCGACCGGCTGCGCGCCGAGCTGCTGCGCGTCCCCGGCGTGGCGAAGGTCGACTTCATCGGCGAGCAGGAGGAGCGCGTCTTCGTCGAATTCTCCAACGCGAAGCTCGCCACGCTGGGCCTCGACGCGTCGCAGCTCGTCGCCACGCTCGCCGCGCAGAACGCGGTCGCGCCCGCTGGAGCCTTCGAGACCGGCACCGACCGCATCCACCTGCGCCCGTCCGGGGGCTTCGAGTCGGTCGACGCGATCCGCGAGTTGTCGCTGCGCGTCAACAACCGCGTGTTCCGCTTGGGCGACGTCGCCGAGGTGAAACGCGGCTACGTCGACCCGCCGCAGCAGAAGATGCGCTGGCACGGCCGCGAAGCGCTCGGGGTCGGCGTGACGATGGTGAAGGGCGGCGACGTGATCGAGCTGGGCGCAGCACTCGAGGCCCGGGTGGCGCGGATGCGCGCGGAGCTGCCGGTCGGCGTCGAGGTCGATGCGGTGGCGAGCATGCCGGAGGCCGTGCAGCGCTCGATCAACGTGTTCGTACGCTCGCTCGCCGAGGCCGTGGCCATCGTGCTGGTCGTTTCCCTGGTGAGCCTGGGCCTGCGCACCGGGCTCGTCGTCGCGGTGTCGATCCCGTTGGTGCTGGCGACCACGTTCCTCGTCATGAACGTGCTCGGCATCGGCCTGCACAAGATCTCGCTGGGCGCGCTGGTGCTGTCGCTCGGCCTGCTGGTCGACGACGCCATCATCGCCGTCGAGATGATGGCAGTGAAGCTCGAGCAGGGCTACGACCGCTTCCGCGCCGCGAGCTTCGCGTGGACCTCGACCGCGTTCCCGATGCTCACCGGCACGCTGGTCACGGTGGCCGGTTTCCTGCCGATTGCCACCGCGCGCAGCGGCACCGGCGAGTACACGCGTTCGCTGTTCCAGGTCTCGGCGATTGCGCTGATTGTCTCCTGGTTCGTTGCGGTGATCGTGATCCCCTGGCTCGGCTACCGCATGCTGCCCGACCCCTCTCGCGCACGACCGGCGCCGCTGTGGCGACGGCTGTGGGCGCGCCTTCGCGGCCGTCCTGCGCCGGCGCCGCGCGCACCGTCGAACGACCCGGCGCACGTCTACGACACGCCGTTCTACCGCTGGCTCGCCGGTGCGGTCGACTGGACGCTGCGCCACCGGACCCTGGTGATCGGCATCACGCTGGCGGTGTTCGCCGCGTCGCTGGCTGCGTTCCGCTTCGTGCCGCAGCAGTTCTTCCCGGCATCGTCGCGGCCCGAGCTGATCGTCGACCTGCGCCTGCCCGAGGGCTCGTCGTTCGCCGCCACGCTCGCCGAGGCGAAGCGCATGGAAGCGATCCTTGCGCGCGACGAGGGCGTGGAGAGCTTCGTCGGCTACGTCGGCGCGGGCAGCCCGCGCTTTTACCTGCCGCTCGACCAGCAGCTTACGCAGTCCAACTTCGCGCAGTTCGTGCTGGTGACGAAGGACAACCGCGTGCGCGAGCAGGTGCGCGAGCGGCTGCTCGCGCTGTTCCGCGAGGACTTCCCCGCGCTGCGCGGACGCGTGGCGCGGCTGGAGAACGGCCCGCCGGTCGGCTTCCCGGTGCAGTTCCGGGTCTCCGGCGACGACGTCGGCCGCGTGCGCTCGATCGCGCGCGAGGTGCGAGCGGTGATGGAGGCCGACCCCGACCTCGTCAACGTGCAGTTCGACTGGGACGAGCCGTCGAAGGTCGTCCGGCTGGCGATCGACCAGGACAAGGCGCGACTGCTCGGGCTCTCGTCGCAGGACATCGCGTTGTTCCTCAATACGTCGGTGTCCGGCGTGGTCGTCACGCAGTACCGCGAGGGCAACAAGCTGATCGACGTCGTGCTGCGCGGCGCGCAGGCCGAGCGCGCCCAGCTCTCGTTCCTGCGCGACCTCGCCATTCCGACGCGCAGTGGCAAGGCCGTGCCGATCACGCAGGTCGCGCGCCTCGAGGTCGGGCTAGAGCCGGGCATCGTGTGGCGGCGCAACCGCCAGCCGACGGTCACCGTGCGTGCCGACGTGAAGGGCGATGCGCAGGGTCCCGACGTCGCCGCGCGCATCGCGCCGCGGCTCGAGCCCCTGCGCGCGAAGCTGCCCGCGGGCTACAGCATCGAGCTGGGCGGCGCGGTCGAGGACTCGGCGCGCGGCCAGCGTTCGATCGCCGCCGGCGTGCCGCTGCTCGTCCTCGCCGTGCTGGGACTTCTCATGTTCCAGCTGAAGAGCCTCTCGCGCACGCTGATCGTGGTGCTGACCGCGCCGCTCGGCCTGATCGGCGTGACCGCGGGCCTGCTCGCGTTCCGCCTGCCGTTCGGCTTCGTCGCGATGCTGGGCACGATCGCGCTGTCCGGCATCATCATGCGCAACTCGGTGATCCTGGTCGACCAGATCGAGCGCGACCGCGCCGCCGGCGCCTCGGCGCACGACGCGATCGTCGGCGCGACGGTGCGCCGCTTCCGTCCCATCGTGCTCACCGCCGCCGCCGCCGTGTTCGCGATGGTGCCGCTCGTGCGCAGCGACTTCTTCGGGCCGATGGCGGTGGCAATGATGGGCGGCATCGTCGCCGCGACGCTGCTCACGCTCGCGTTCCTCCCCGCGCTGTACGCGACGTGGTTCCGCGTCCACCGCGAGGCCGCAGGGGAGCCGGCCGTCGTGCCGGCGTGACCTCCGCGGGGCGCCGTGCCCCGCGCCGGTACAATCAGGGTTTGGCCCCACGCACCGCCGCCATGACGCTGACCCCGACCCCCGAGATCGTCGCCGAGCTCAAAGCCGGCCGCATGGTCATCCTGGTCGACGAGGAGGACCGCGAGAACGAGGGCGACCTCGTCATCGCCGCCGAGCACGTCACGCCGGAGGCGATCAACTTCATGGCGCGGCACGCACGGGGGCTCGTCTGCCTCACGCTGACCGAAGAGCGCATGCGCGAGCTCGGGCTCGCGCCGATGGTGCGCGAGAACCGCTCGGGCACCGGCACGAACTTCACGGTGTCGGTCGAGGCCGCCGAGGGCGTCACCACCGGCATCTCGGCCGCCGATCGCGCCCGCACCGTGCGGGTAGCGATCGCCCGCGACGCGACGCCCGCCGACCTGGTGCAGCCGGGCCACGTGTTTCCGGTCGTCGCAGCACCCGGTGGCGTGCTCTCGCGCGCCGGCCACACCGAGGCGGGGTGCGACCTCGCGCGGCTGGCCGGGCTCGTCCCCGCGGCGGTCATCTGCGAGATCATGAAGGACGACGGCACGATGGCGCGCCTGCCCGACCTCCTCGAGTTCGCGCAGGCGCATGCGCTCAAGATCGGCACGATCGCCGACCTCATCCACTACCGCAGCCGCACCGAGAAGCTCGTCGAGCGCGTCGCCGAGCGGCCGCTCGCCACGGCGCACGGCGCGTTCCGGCTGGTCGTCTACCGCGAGAAGCTCACCGACGCGACGCACCTCGCGCTGGTGCGCGGGCCGATCTCCCCGGAGACGGAGACGCTGGTGCGCGTCCACGAGCCGCTGTCGGTGATGGACCTGCTCGACGCGCAGAGCGAGTCGCACTCGTGGAGCATCCCCGCCGCGATGGAGACGATCGCGCGCGCCGGGCGAGGCGTCATCGTGCTTCTGCATCGCCCCGAGTCGTCGCAGGAGCTGCGCCGGCGCGCGGTCACCGCCGAGCCCCCGGCGCCGACCAAGTTCGACCTGCGCAACTACGGCATCGGCGCGCAGATCCTGCGCGACCTCAACGTCGGCCGCATGCGCATTCTCGCGCGGCCGCGGCGGATGCCGAGCATGATCGGCTTCGATCTCGAGGTGACGGGCTACGAGCACCAGCCCGGCGCCAAGGCCTCCTGAGATGGCGCATCGAATCCTCTCCCGTACGGCCGGCGCCGGCCGGCGCGTCGGCCTCGTGCTGTCGCGTTTCAACCCCGCGATCGGCGAGGGGCTGCTCGCGGGTGCCACGCGCGCGCTCGCCGAGGCCGGCGTGGCCGCCGACGACGTGACGGTCGTGACGGTGCCCGGCGCGCTGGAGACCCCGCAGGCGCTGCAGCGTCTCGCGCAGTCCGGCGACTACGACGCCCTGGTGGCGCTGGGCGCGGTGATCCGCGGCGAGACCTATCACTTCGAGATCGTGAGCAACGAGTCGGCGCGCGGAGTCGCCGAAGTCGCGCTGCAGTTCGGCGTGCCGATCGGCAACGCGATCCTCACCTGCGAGACCGACCAGCAGGCGCTCGAGCGCATGGACGCCAAGGGCTACGAGGCGACGCTCGCGGCGCTCGAGCTCGCGAACCTCTTCGATGAGCTCGACGATGCCTGACCCGCGCCACGCCGCACGCGAGCTCGTGCTGCAGGGGCTCTACCAGCGGCAGCTCTCGGGCAACGCCGACGACGCGATTCGCCTCGCGCTCCTGGAGAGCGAGGAAGGGGCCGGCGCCGAGCGCGGCTACTTCGACGAGATGTGGCGCGGCGTGACCGCGGGATGGGACTCCCTGCTTGCCAGGGCTGCACCGCACGCCGCGCGCGCCATCGCCGAACTCTCGCCGATCGAGCGCGCCATCATCGCCATCGGCTCGTGGGAGCTCGCGCAGCGCTTCGAGATTCCGTACAAGGTCGTGATCGACGAGGCTGTCGAGCTGGCCAAGTCCTACGGCGGCACCGACGGCCACAAGTTCGTCAACGCCGTCCTCGACAAGGTCGCGCGCAGCGCGCGCGCGCCGGAGATCGCGGCGCTTGCGGCCGGGCGGGGACGCTGAGCGGCGGCGCTTCCAACCGATGCGCGACGGGCCACAGTCTTCTGTCGTCGTCCCCGCGAAGGCGGGGACCCAGTGTCGTTGGAACGAAGAGTCACTGGATCCCCGCCTTCGCGGGGACGACGATGGAAAGGTAGTGCCGTACGCGCACTCGCACGGAGCGTGAGCGTGACGCTCGGCGAGTTCGAGCTGATCGACCGCTACTTCCGGCGGCCCGCCGCCGACCCGGGTGTGGTGCTGGGCGTGGGCGACGACGCCGCGCTGCTCGCTCCCACGCCCGGCCACGAGCTGGTGCTCGCGGTGGACATGATGGTCGAGGGGCGCCACTTCCTGCCCGGCGCCGACCCCGAGGCGCTCGGCCACAAGGTGCTCGCGGTCAATCTCTCCGACATGGCGGCAATGGGCGCACGGCCGCGCTGGGCGCTGCTCGCCGGCGCCTTGCCCGACAGCGACGAGGCGTGGCTCGCGGCGTTCTCGCGCGGCTTGTTCGCGCTGGCGGACGCGCATGGCGTCGCGCTGGTCGGCGGCGACACCACGCGCGGTCCGCGCAATCTGTGCGTGACCATCGCCGGCGAGGTGCCGGCCGGAACGGCGGTCCGGCGCACCGGTGCGCTGCCCGGCGACGACGTCTGGGTGTCGGGCACGATCGGCGACGCGATGCTGGCGCTCGCCGCGATGCAGGGACGCACGGCGATGGTTGAGGCTGTGCTGGCGCCGCTGCGCGAGCGACTCGAGCGGCCGCGGCCGCGTGTGGCGCTGGGCATCGCGCTGCGCGGCGTGGCCAGTGCGATGCTCGACGTCTCCGACGGACTCACCGGCGACCTCGGCCACATCCTCGAGGCCTCGGGTGTCGGCGCCGTCGTCGACGTTGCGCGCATTCCCTGCGCGGAAGAGCTGCGCCGGAGGCTCGTATCGGGCGAGCGCGACCTGGCGCTGGCGTGCGTGCTGGCCGGCGGCGACGACTACGAGCTGTGCTTCGCCGCGCGCAGCGCGCAGCGCGAACGCGTCGAGGCGGCAGGAAGCGAGGCGGGCGTGGCGGTGACGCGCATCGGGACGATCGTGCCGCGCGAGGCTGGGCTCACGGTGCGTGACGAGCAGGGCCGCGCGCTGCCGGCGCTGCCGCGCGCGTTCGACCACTTCGCGTGATGCAAGCGCAGCCGCTCACCATCCGCTTTCTTTTCGCGCACCCGGCGCACTTCCTGGCACTCGGCTTCGGCACGGGGCTGTCGCCCTGGGCGCCGGGCACCGTCGCGACGCTGTTCGCGATTCCGCTCGGCGACTGGCTCAGCCTGCAGACGAGCGACGCGGGCTACCTGGCGGTGGTTGCGCTGCTCTTCGCCGTGGGCGCGTGGGCCTCGGAGCGGACCGGCCGCGACCTCGGCGCGGCCGACCACGGCGGCATCGTCATCGACGAGATCGCCGCGTTCCTGCTGATGATGTTCTTCACCGGCAGCAGCCTTGCGCGCATCGCATTCGCCTTCCTGCTGTTCCGCCTGTTCGACATCGCCAAGCCGCCACCGATCCGCGCCATCGACGCGCGGATGAAGCACGGCGTGGGCGTGATGCTCGACGACCTCGTCGCCGCGGCGATGGCGCTGTTCGTCTTCGCCGCGATCGTGCGTGTCACCGGGTGGCCGGCGTGAGCGGGATGCCGGCAGGATGCGACTCCGCCGAAGTGCGGCGCATGGAGGAGTTCTGCTTCAACGTGCTGCAGTCGCGGCGGCAACTGCTCTACGACGGGTGGCTGCTGTTCCTGTCGCCGGGCACGGCGAAGCGAGCGCGCAGCGTCAACGCGCACTTCGGCTCGACGCTGCCGCTCGACGAGAAGGTCGCGCACTGCGAGACGCTGTACGCGCGCCACGGGCTCTCCGCGCTGTTCCGTGTCACGCCCTGTTCGCGTCCCGAGGCGCTCGATGACGCGCTCGCCGCGCGCGGCTACGTCGCGTTCGACCGCACGCTGGTCCAGACCTGCGCGCTCGACGTCGCGCTGCCGCTCGCCGCGGAGTCAGTTCCGCCGGACGGCGTCGCGCTCTCCTCGCCGTTGCCCGAAGCGTTCGTCGAGGCGGTCGGCGCGATGCGCGGATCGACTGCCGCGCAGCGCGCGGCGCACCTCGAGCGGCTGGTGCAGTCGCCGCTGGCGCTGGTGCCGATCCTCGCGCGCAAGGACGGCGCGACGGTGGCCTCCGGCATGGCCTGCGTGGATCGCCACTATGCCGGCGTGTTCGACGTCGTCACTGCGACCGCGCACCGGCGCAACGGCCTCGGCACGCTCCTCGTCTCGGCGCTGCTGCGCAAGGCCTGGGAGCGGGGCGCGCGCGAGGGCTTCCTGCAGGTCGACGAGTCGAACCACGCGGCGCTCGCGATCTACCGCCGCTTCGGTTTCGCCACGCGCTATTCGTATCACTACCGCGCGCGAGCGGGGGAGGTCGAGTGATTGACGGCAGCCTTGCGGCAAGCTCGGCCGAGCTGGGCGCGCTGCTGGCCGCGCGTGGCTGGCGCATTGCCGCCGCCGAGTCGTGCACGGGCGGACTTGTCGCGGCGGCGATCACCGCGACAGCTGGTAGCTCGGGGTGGTTCGACGCCGGTTTCGTCTGCTACTCGAATGCCATGAAGGTCGCGCTGCTCGGCGTGCACGACGACACGCTCGACGCGCACGGCGCCGTGTCCGAGGCTACGGCGCGGGCGATGGCGGAAGGTGCGCTCGCCCGCTCTGGCGCGGACCTCGCGGTGGCGGTGACCGGCATCGCCGGGCCGGGTGGGGCGGTCCCGGGCAAGCCCGTGGGCACGGTTTGCTTCGCCTGGGCCGTGCGCTCCGGAGGGACGGCGAGCGCCACGCAGCAGATCGGCGGCGACCGCGCCGAAGTGCGCCGGCGGGCGGCGTTGGCGGCGCTGGACGGGGCGATCGACCTCGTCCGCAGATAGTCGCCTGGCCCGGATGCGGTGGAGGCGCTTGTGAACGCGGCCACCGAACGCCCGGTCGACGGGTCGGGAGCGCCAGGCTCACGCGTTGAGCCACCGAGGGCGCATGCTGCGAAGTGTCGGGCCAAGCACCGCCGGACGCTCCCCGCAACAGGCCGGATGGACTAGGCCGGACGAAGGGTTGCGTCGAACGATCGTTCTGTGCGAGGATTCCCGGCGTCAACCCTGCGCGGCGACGCGCCCGCCCCCGATGGGCGATACTTGGAGCCCTTTCATGCCACTCGACAACACCCCGATGGACGACCATAAGACCAAGGCGCTCGCCGCCGCCCTCGCGCAGATCGAGAAGCAGTTCGGCAAGGGCTCGATCATGAAAATGGGCGAGGCGCAGATCCAGAACGACCTCTCCGTCGTCTCCACCGGCTCGCTCGGCCTCGACATCGCGCTCGGCGTGGGCGGCCTGCCGCGCGGGCGCGTGGTCGAGGTCTACGGACCCGAGTCCTCGGGCAAGACCACGCTGTGCCTGCACGTCGTCGCCGAGGTGCAGAAGGCCGGCGGCGTCGCTGCCTTCATCGACGCCGAGAACGCGCTCGACCCGGTCTACGCTGGCAAGCTCGGCGTCAAGGTCGGCGACCTCCTGATCTCGCAGCCCGACACCGGCGAGCAAGCCCTCGAGATCGCCGACATGCTGGTGCGCTCCGGCGGCGTCGACATCATCGTCATCGACTCGGTGGCGGCACTCGTGCCGAAGGCCGAGATCGAAGGCGAGATGGGCGACCAGCTGCCCGGGCTGCAGGCGCGCCTGATGAGCCAGGCGCTGCGCAAGCTCACGTCGAACATCAAGCGCGCGAACGTGCTGGTGGTCTTCATCAACCAGATCCGCATGAAGATCGGCGTGATGTTCGGCAACCCGGAGACGACCACCGGCGGCAACGCGCTCAAGTTCTACGCCTCGGTGCGCCTCGACATCCGCCGCATCGGTGCGATCAAGCGGGGCGAGGAGGTCGTCGGCAACGAGACGCGCGTCAAGGTCGTGAAGAACAAGGTCGCGCCGCCGTTCCGCGAGGCGCTGTTCGACATCCTCTACGGCGAAGGCGTCTCGCGCGAAGGCGAGATCCTCGAGCTGGGTGTGGTGCACCGCATCGTCGAGAAGTCGGGCTCGTGGTATGCCTACAAGGGCGAGAAGATCGGGCAGGGGAAGGACAACGCGCGCGAATTCCTGCGTGAGCACGCGGAGATGGCGCAGGAAATCGAGGCGCGCATCCGCGAGACGGTCGGTGTGCCCACCCCCGGCCCGCGCGGGCGCGGGGCGGACGTCGAGGCGGCCTGACGCAGGCGCTTCGGGCAGCGCAGTGCCCGCCCCAGTCCATCCTCCTGTCTGGAGCAGGGTTCCTGGCCCGGACGGCTTGCGCCGTGCGGGCCTTTTCTCGCGCGCGGGTCGCCGTGCCGGCGCGTGATTGAGCGGCCCAGGCGCGCGGGCAGGCAGCCGCGCACGCTGAAGGCGCGGGCGATCGCGCTGCTCGCCCGTCGCGAGTACGCGCGCGCCGAGCTGGCGGTCAGGCTCGCCGCCACCGGCGCGCCGCGCGACGAGGTGGAGGCGCTGCTCGACGAGCTGCACCAGCTCGGCCTGCTCAGCGACGCGCGCTTCGCCGGTGCGCTGGTGCGGCAGAAGGCGGCCAGTCACGCTACCCGTGCGATCGCGCGCGAGCTGCGCGAGCGCGGCGTGGCGAAGGAGGTGGCCACGGCTGCGCTGGCCGAGGCCGGCGCCGGTGACGAGCTTGCCGCGGCGCAGGCGCTCTGGCAGCGCCGCTTCGGCCGGCCGCCGGCCGACGAGCGCGAGAAGGCGCGGCAGATCCGCTTCCTGCTCTCGCGCGGCTATCCCCCCGCGGTCGCGTTCCGCGTGCTGCGCGCCGCGGGCGCACGCGCGGACGAGGACGGGCTGCAGTGACGGTTCGCCCGGCGACCGCCGGCGCCGGAGCGTCCCGGCACCGCGGCCTCGATCGCTCTCAACGGGTACTCCGGACTCGCGCAGGACTCGCTCAGTAACGCAGGCCCATCCCCGGGGTCGGCTCGAGCTTGCCGAGCTTGACCAGTCGCGCGGTGATCGAGCCGCGCGTGCGTTCCAGCTCCTCGGCCAGCCGCGCCACACCGGAGCCGCAGTCGAACAGTTCGGCGAGTTTTGCGTCGTCGTCAGCGGACCACGCGCGCCCGGCGTTGCGCGGCCGCAGCGAGTTGCGTGCCTCGAGCAGCGCGACCGCAGCGCAAAGCGTGGCCTGCACCTCACCGTGGCGCAGCGCGTGCGCGAGCGGCAGCGGCTCGCCGCTCGCCGGGTCGACCAGCGTGGTCCAGGCGCGCAGGCGTTGCAGGACTTCGTCGCGTTCCATCGATGCCTCCTTCGTCGTCGCGGCGGCGTGCGCGCCGCGTTCGGTCATCGTCGGCGAAGCTCCATGGCGCCCGCCATCGGTCGTCCGGCCGAGGCGCGAGCCGGCAACCGTGCGGCCCGGCGCACCGATTTCGCGTAAAATCAAGCCCTTTGCGCAGCCTCGCGGCGCGCCCGCGTGCGATCGCGCCGCCCGACCATGACCGCCACCGTCAACGACATCCGCCGCCGGTTCATCAACTACTTCGTGGGCAAGGGCCACTCGCACGTGGCCTCGTCGTCGCTCGTGCCGGCCAACGACCCCACGCTGCTGTTCGTCAATTCCGGCATGGTCCAGTTCAAGGACGTGTTCCTCGGCTCCGACCAGCGCCCGTACACGCGCGCGACGACCGCGCAGCGCAGCGTGCGCGCAGGCGGCAAGCACAACGACCTCGAGAACGTCGGCTACACCGCGCGCCACCACACGTTCTTCGAGATGCTGGGCAACTTCAGCTTCGGCGACTACTTCAAG
>Ga0209254_10002869_pt1 | contig 15739 bp, 13 predicted proteins | sample FrelakmetDIP11DI_FD_187148 | JGI IMG/M metagenome (GOLD analysis project Ga0209254, IMG submission 187148) | Freshwater lake sediment microbial communities from the University of Notre Dame, USA, for methane emissions studies - DIP11 DI (SPAdes)... | ecosystem: Environmental > Aquatic >...
ACTTCGCCCATCACGGTGATGCTGATCGTCAGCGCGCCGCGCGTGGTGTCGCCGCCGACCAGTTCGATGCCATGCAGGTCGGCCATGCGGAAAAAGCCGCGTGCGAACGCGGTAAGCCAGGCGTCGTTTTCCTCTGGCAATGCAATCGACAGGGTGGCCCAGCGTGGGGTGGCGCCCATAGCGGCGAGGTCGGACAGATTTACCGCCAGCGACTTGTGGCCGATGCCGGCGGGACTGTCCTGCGGCGAGAAATGGCGGCCTTCGAGCAGCATGTCGGTCGACACCGCCAGCTGCATGCCCGGTGTCGGCGCCAGCAGAGCGCAGTCATCGCCCACGCCCAGCACCGCGCTGGGCGTGGCGCGGGTGAAGTGTCTGGCGATGAGGTCGAATTCCATCTAGGGGCTAGGGGCTAGGGGCTAGGGGCTAGGGGCTAGGGGCTAGGGGCTAGTCAAATTTCGCGGCCTCCGGCCGCTCATCCCCTAAATCCTAGCTCCCAGATCCTAACCCCTGCTTTTCGACGCCTCGATCTCCACCGCTCGCACGTCCTGCGCCAGCTTGTCGAGCACGCCATTGATGTACTTGTGGCCGTCGGTACCGCCGAATTTCTTGGCGAGTTCGACGCCTTCGTTGATGGCGACGCGCCACGGCACGTCGGGGCAGTGCACCAGTTCATAGGCGCCAATCAGCAGGATGCCGCGCTCTACGGGCGAGAGTTCGGCCAACGGGCGGTCGAGGCAAGGCGCGATGCGTGAACTCAACAGATCCTCTTCCTTGATCACGCCAACCAGCAGGGTACGAAAATAGGCCTCGTCGGCGCGCTTGAACTGCTCGTCTTCCTTGAGATTGGCGGCTATCAGGGTGACGTCGGCGCCTCCCACCAGCCAGGCATACACGCCCTGCAGGGTGAATTCACGGGCACTCTTGCGGGAACCAGCCATTTAACACAAACCTCGTATGGCGAGACGAAATCCCCCTCGCCCGCAGGCGGGAGAGGGCGGGGTGAGGGAGACGGCCATGGCATGGCTCGTCATCAAGGATTGCAAGCGCGCCATGGCCGTCAGAGTCGTTTCAGCAGATTGGCCATTTCGATGGCCACGCGCGCGGCATCGCGACCTTTTTCGTGCATGCGCTTGTGGCCCTGCTCTTCGTTGTCCACAGTGAGGATCGCGTTGGCGATCGGCACGCCGGTTTCCAGTTGCACGTCGAGAATGCCGCGCGCGGACTCGTTCGAGACGACCTCAAAATGATAGGTGTCGCCACGCACCACCGAGCCGATGGCAATGAGCGCATCGAATTTGCCGGACTGTGCCATTTTCTGCAGTGCCAGCGGATGCTCCAGCGCGCCGGGCACATCGACCAGCAGGATGTCTCCCTTGGCAACGCCGAGCCGGGCGAGTTCGATTTCGCAGGCGGACAACAGGCCTTCGCAGATATCCCTGTTGAAGCGGCTCATGACGATGCCGATTTTGAGTTCGGCACCCTGATAGACAGGATCGAGTTCGGAGATTTCGTTGCTGGTTCCCATGAGTGTCCTTTCAATGTTTGGTCCGAGTGCGTTCACGTCCGGGTCGTCGATCGACCCGATTCCGCTTGAGCCTATGCCTTCTCAGAATAGCCGGTGACTTCCAGTCCGAAGCCGTCCATCGCAGGCATTTTGCGCGGACTGGCCAACAGCTTCATTTTGCCGACCCCGAGGTCGCGCAGGATCTGCGCGCCGATGCCGTAGTCTCGCAGATCGTATTTGCGACTGGCAACGGGAGCAGGGTTGATGCGCTCGAGCAGCGCATGGGCGGTTTCCGGGCGATGCAGCAGCACGATGACACCGGACTGCGATTCGGCGATGCGCTCCATCGCGCCCATGATCGGCCACGAATGCCCGCCGCCGGTGACGTCGAGAAAGTCCATCACCGAGAGCGGTTCATGCACGCGCACCAGAGTCTCCCTGTCGGCGTGGATTTCACCCTTGACCAACGCGAGGTGGGTTTCCCCGGCGCACTTGTCGCGATAGGCGACCAGGCGGAAGGCACCGTAGACCGTCTGGATCAGGCGGTCGGCCGCGCGCTCGACCAGGCTTTCGGTCTGATTGCGGTAGTGGATCAGGTCGGCGATGGCGCCTATTTTCAGGCCGTGTTCCTGCGCGAACGGAATCAGGTCGGGCAGACGCGCCATGGTGCCGTCGTCCTTCAGGATTTCGCAGATCACCGAGGCAGGCTGCAGTCCCGCCAGCCCTGCCAGGTCGCAGCCGGCTTCGGTGTGGCCGGCGCGCACCAGCACGCCGCCGGGCTGTGCGCGCAGCGGGAAGATGTGTCCGGGCTGGATAATGTCGGCGGGCTGGGCGTCGCGCTTTACGGCTGCCTGGATGGTGACCGCGCGGTCGGCAGCGGAAATGCCGGTGGTCACGCCTTCGGCTGCCTCGATCGACACGGTGAACGCCGTGCCGTGCGGTGTCATGTTGTCGTTCACCATCTGCTTCAGGCCGAGCTGGCGGCAACGTTCGTCGGTCAGCGTCAGGCAGACCAGACCGCGGCCGTATTTGGCCATGAAGTTGATCGCATCCGGGGTGGCGAATTCGGCGGCCATCACCAGGTCGCCCTCGTTCTCGCGGTCTTCTTCGTCGACCAGCACGACCATGCGGCCGGCTTTCAATTCTTCGATTATTTCCAGGGTGGAGGCGAGGCTCATCAGTCTTTGTCCATGGGTTGGGTGAATAGCATCATGCGTTCGACATAGCGCGCGATCATGTCGACTTCCAGATTGACGCGGCTGCCCGCTTGCAGATGCTTGAGCGTGGTCATCTCCAGCGTGTGCGGAATCAGGTTCAGGGCGAAGCGCGCGCCATCGACCGCATTAACCGTCAGCGATACGCCGTTCACCGTGATCGAACCCTTGCGGATGATGTAGCGCGCGAGTTCGCGCGGTGCGTCGATTTCAAGGAGGTGCGATTCGCCGACCGGTACGAAGCGGTGCACGCTGCCGACGCCGTCGACATGCCCGCTCACCAGATGGCCGCCGAGGCGGTCGGCCAGGCGCAGCGCCTTTTCCAGATTGACCTCAGCGCCCGGCGCAAAGCCCTCGGTGCAGCGCAGGGTTTCAGCGGATACATCGACGCTGAAGCTGTCGGGTGCCAGCGCCACTGCGGTCAGGCATACGCCGTTGACCGCGATGCTGTCGCCGAGGCCGACGTCGGAAAAGTCCAGCCCGCCGCCGGTGATGATCATGCGCGCGTCAGCGCCGCGCGCTTCGTATTCGTGAATGCGGCCAATGGATTGAATGATGCCTGTGAACATGCGGGTAAAGGCCAGCCAGTAAGACCGGGCATTGTAGGCGTTTAGGCGGGGTGGGTGAACCCCGCCCGCGCAATGCGTAAGCGGGCGTCCAATATTAAGGATAACCAGGTCCTCTGATTATTATAATTTGCCGCATACAGGGCGTGAAAAATGGTCACGACGCCGCCCATGGCGCGGCAAGCCGGAGCGGCCTCGCGAAAGCAGGAACTGAAATGCCGAACACGCTGATCACCCGCAGACTTGAATTCGACGCCGGCCACCGCATTCCCAACCACGCCAGCCAGTGCCGCCATCTGCACGGCCACCGCTATGCGCTCGAAATCACCCTTTCCGGCGAAATCATCCGCGCCGAAGGTGTAGCGGAGCAGGGCATGGTGATGGATTTTTCCGCCGTGAAAGACATCGCCAACGCGGTGCTGGTTAGTCACTGGGACCACGCCTTTCTGGTGTATCAGGGGGATCGCGCCGTGGTGGATTTTCTGGCGTCTCTCCCCGAACACAAGACCGTCGTGCTGGCGGTGGTGCCTACCGCCGAGAACCTCGCGGCCGAGGCGTTCCGCATGCTCGACGCGGCCTAACGCGACACCTACGGCAACCGGCTCAGGCTGCAGCGGGTACGGCTGTTCGAAACGCCCAACAACTGGGCGGACGCTGTGTGGAACGACAGCGGCCAGCTTTGATGGGCGGACAGCCCAAGCGCCCGGCGCGCGTAACTTTCCGGGTTTAAAATGCAGGCAGGACGTTGGGCAATGAATTTCGGGCAGAAGGGAAGACGAACATGAAGAAGCAAGCACTCTGTGGTGCACTCCTCACCATGGCATGGTGCGTGCCCGCCCAGGCCGAGATGAGCGCCGAAGAACTGGCGAAGCTGGCGCAGAACCCGGTGGGCAACCTGATCAGCGTGCCGTTCCAGGTCAACACCAACTACAACCTCGGGCCGACGGATCGCACCCAGAGCATCCTCAATATCCAGCCGGTGATTCCTTTCAGCCTCAACGAGAACTGGAACCTGATTACGCGAACCATCATGCCGCTCATCTGGCAACCCGAATTCGCGCCCAGCCAGGGCACTACCTTCGGCCTCGGCGACATCCAGCTCTCCACCTTCGTATCGCCGAGCAACCCCTCGCCTTCCGGCCTGATCTGGGGCACCGGGGCGATCGTGCAGATGCCCACCGACACCAACGGTCTCGGCAACAAGAACTGGGGGCTCGGCCCGACCGCCGTTGCGCTCCACCTCCAGAAGGGCGACCCCTGGGTGTACGGTGCACTCGCCAACAACGTATGGTCGCTGTCGAGCGACAATCGCGGTGGGGCCTACAACAATTTCCTGATCCAGCCCTTCGTCAACTACAACTTCGCAAGTGGCTTCTACCTCAACAGCGCGCCGATCATCACGGCCAACTGGAAGGCCGACAGCGGCGATCAATGGACCGTGCCGCTCGGCGCCGGCGTCGGCAAGATCTTCCATCTGGGCCGCCTGCCGGTGAATACTCAGGTGGGCGCGTACTACAACATCGTCACGCCGGACAACGGCGCGGAATGGTCGACGCGGCTGCAGGTGCAGTTCATGTTCCCGAAATAAACGGACACCCCGCTGCGCATCGATGACGCCATGCCAGCAGGGATTTTCGCTTATCCGAATGGGCGATGAATATGAGGGCCTTCACCAGGATGTTCGGATGCGCCTTTCGCACAGCGCCCAGTTGCGGAGACTTCCTGTCGCCATTCGTTGGAAACCCCGCCAAGATGGAACGTGCAGCCGGTTCGAAAGCTTGTATCAAGTCCGTTAGACTTCCCTCCTTTCGCTGAAATCACTGTCGCGCCCCACGATGAAGAACTCCGCTTCCAGAGCCCGCCCGGCTGCGACAAACAAACCGGGCCGCGAACCGCAGCACGGCCTGCTCTCACGCTGGGGATGGATCGCGCTGGCGCTCACCGCGGTGGGCTTGCTGCTGGCATCCTGGAGCCTGTCGGGGGTGGGCAGATCCGCGGCGCCCGCCGGCACGCTGCCCGCTGCCGCGTCGCAGGCCCACTACGTGGGGGGACAAGCCTGCGCCAGTTGTCACACCGCCGAGTTCAAGGACTGGACCGGATCGCATCACGACCTTGCCATGCAGCACGTCAGCGACCAGAGCGTGCTCGGCGATTTCAACAATGTGCGTTTCAGCTACGCGGGCATCACCTCCAGCTTCTTCACGCGCGACGGCAAATTCTTCGTCCATACCGACGGGCCGGACGGCAAGCTCGCGGATTTCCGGATCCAGTACGTGTTTGGCGTCACCCCGCTGCAGCAATACCTGATCGAACTGCCGGGCGGCAAGCTCCAGGCACTGTCCATCGCCTGGGACAGCCGGCCGCGCGAGGCTGGGGGGCAGCGCTGGTTCCACCTGTATCCGAACGAGAAGGTCAACTACAAGGATGTGCTGCACTGGACGCGCCGCTCGCAGAACTGGAACCACATGTGCGCCGAGTGCCACTCGACCGACCTGCACAAGAACTACGACCCCGACACGCGCACCTTCAAGACCACCTGGACCGACATCAACGTCGCGTGCGAGGCCTGTCATGGCCCCGGTTCCGACCATCTGGCCTGGTCGAAGCGAGAGCCTGGCTGGGACAGGATCGCGGGCAACGGGCTGGTCGTGCAGTTCGACGAACGCCGCACGATACGCTGGGCCATCGACCCGGCCACCGGCAACGCGCGCCGCAGCGCCGCGCGTGCCACGGACAAGGAAATCGAAACCTGCGCCCGCTGCCATGCGCGGCGTGGCCAGTTGTCCGAGGCGGTCGTGCCCGGTCGCCCGCTGATGGACACCCACCAGCCGGTCGTATTGCAGCGCGGCCTCTATCACGCCGACGGCCAGATTCTGGACGAGGTGTACGAATATGCCTCCTTCCGCCAGAGCAAAATGTTTCATGCCGGGGTGACGTGCAGCGACTGCCACAACCCGCATACCCTGAAGCTGCGGGCGAACGGCAGCGAGGTCTGCGTGCAGTGCCACGCGCCCGGGAAATACAACGTCGCCTCGCACCATCATCACAAGGCCGGCAGCCGCGGCGCGAACTGCCTCGAATGCCACATGCCGACCCGAACCTACATGGGGGTCGACGTGCGCCGCGACCACAGCTTCCGCGTGCCGCGCCCCGATCAGTCCGTCAGCCTGGGCACGCCCAATGCCTGCACCGCCTGCCACAAGAACAAGCCGGCCACCTGGGCGGCGGCGCAGGTGCGCGCCTGGCTCGGGCGCGATGCCCGCGGCTATCAGACATTCGCCCCGGCGCTGGCGGCCGCACGCAACAGCGCGCCCGACGCGGAAGCTCGCCTGCTGGCGGTGCTGGACGATCCCGCTCAGCCCGCGATCGCGCGGGCGACCGCGGCGTCTGAGTTGAGTGCCTGGCTGTCCCCGGCGTCGCTGCAGGCGCTGGCGCGTGCCTTGAATGATCCCGATCCGCTGGTGCGCAATGGCGCGCTGAGCGGGATCGAGCCGCTGCCGCTGCCGCAGCGCTGGCAGCTTGCCGCGCCGCTGTTGCACGACCCGGTGCGCGTGGTGCGCATCGAGGCGGCCGGCATGCTCGCGGGCGTTCCCGCCGAACGCATCACGGCCGAGCAGCGCGCCGATCTGGAACAGGCCAGCATGGAGTATCTGGCGGCGCAGAAGCAGAATGCCGACACCCCGGAGGGACAGACCAATCTCGGCAATTTCCACGCCGCGCGCGGCGAATTCGCGCTGGCGGAAACGGCCTACCGGACGGCGATCGAACTCGACGCCGACTGGATTCCCGCCTATGTGAACCTCGCCGACCTGCTGCGTCGAATGCAGCGCGATCCGGTGGCCGAACAGGTGCTGCGCGCGGGGCTGGCGCGCCAGCCGGACGCCGCCGCCCTGCACCACAGCCTGGGCCTGCTGCAGGTGCGGGCGAAGAACATGAAAGCCGCGCTGGCCTCGCTGAAGCAGGCGGCCAGACTGGCGCCGGACGATGCAAACTACAGCTACGTGTATGTGGTCGCGTTGCACAGCAGCGGTCAGGCCCGCGAGGCGCAGGCGGTGCTCGGCCAGGCGCTGAAGCGGATGCCGGGCGACCGTGGATTGCTCGAATTGAAGGGGCAACTGGCGGCAGCGCGCTGATTCAACGGATTCGTCACACCGGCGAAGGCCGGTGTCCAGTTAAAATTACTGGATTCCGGCCTTCGCCGGAACGGCAACTCAATATATTTCCGGACCGGATCGAATTCTCAAGCAAAGAAACAAAAGCATGAACGCGATTTTCAGAGCCCTCCCAATCATGGCTGCGGCGTTGCTGGCCTCCGCGACCCTGGTTTCGGCTCCCGTCCAGGCCGCCGACAAGGCACAGCAGCAGGCGGATATCCGCAAGACCTCACAGGACATTCTGGGCGAGTTGATCCGGGTCGAGCCCAGCGCCAAGGGGGTCGTGGAGCGGGCGGCCGGTTTTGCCGTGTTCAGCAATGCCGGCATCAAGATTTTTGTCGCCGGTGGTGGCATGGGCTCGGGCATGGCGGTGAACAACCAGACCGGCAAGGTCGTGTTCATGAAAATGGCCGAAGTCCAGGCAGGCCTTGGCCTGGGATACTCCAAGCTGAAACAGGTGTGGGTGTTCGAAACCCAGGGCGCTTTCGACAACTTCGTCAACAGCGGCTGGGAGTTCGGCGGAAGCGCCACCCTGAATGCCCAGGCTGCCGGCCAGGGCGCCGGATACACGGGCGCCCTCCCGGTCTCGCCTGGCGTGTGGATCTATCAGCTGACCGGGGATGGCCTCGCCGCGTCGGTGACGGTGAAGGGGTCCAAATACTACAAGGCTGACGACCTGAACTGATCGGCTATCGGCATGGTGGCCTGCTGGCTGTGATGCTGGCGTGTCGACTCCCGGCGACAAGCAGTCAGCAGATCCGCGAGGGGCCTGGTTTCTCGCGGGATTTTCGTTGCAGAAAATGCTTCATCAATGAAAAAGGCCGCGACCCTAAACGGGGCACGGCCTTGAATCAAACCATCGACAGTTTAACCTTGACGTAAGCGGCGGGCTCTGTCCTCCGCCTTGCTGCGGGTTTATCCAGCCTGTTTAACTGGACCCCGGCTCTTGTGCCCTCTGGGTATTCGCCGGGGCGATAGCTAAAAGCATTTTCGTGCCGGATCAATATTGAATCCGTACGTATTCAATAATGAATTCGCGGGCCGCTCCTTGCGAAACGGCCCGCGTGGTTTACAGACGGCAGAATCTCATACCCGCTGGTCGTGTGTGCGCCCTGCCGTGCCGGACCACCGAGGCCCAAGCTGGCCATGGCGCAACGGCTTACTTCGCGTCGGCGGCTTTCTGCATGCCCTCCTCTAGCTTCTTGATGTCTTCGGGCGACAACTGCGGGCGGTCGACCTTGAGCATCAGCCTGTTGAGCTTGGCGGTGAGCGCGAACGGCGGCTGGTAGTCGGCATCGTTCACGCCGGTGAGCGTGTCCGAGCCGATGTCGAAGCTCTCGTCCCACTGCAGGATCATCGGCAGCGTGCGTTCCATCCGGATGGTCTGCACCGCCTTGCCGTCCACCTTGAGCGTGCCGGTGCCGGGCCGACCGAGGCCGCTCATGTTGTTGAACGCCAGCGTGCCAGCACCCAGCCCTTCGTACTTGAAGTCGTATTCCAGCGTGTGCTTGCCCGGTGCGAGGGCTTCCGGCCCCTCCCACTTCACGCGCTTCAGGTCCACCAGGTTCCACAGGAACACCGGCTTGCCCTTCAGCAGGTAGAAGCCGTAGCCCGCAAAGCGCCCGCCCGAGGTCAGGATCATGCCTTCGGCGCCACCTTGCGGCACCTCGATGTCGGCAGTGATCGTGAAGGACGCGTTCAGCAGGAACGGTGAGCTGCCCTGCGGCAGTCCGACCATCGGCTGCGTGTAGACGAACTCGGTGCGCCCGGCCGTGATGTTCGGCCGCGGCGCGACGATGCGTGCCGCCACCGAGGCGTCGAGCGGGAGGACCTGGTATTTCTTCGTCTCTGCGACGAACTTCTCGCGCATCTCCTTGACCTTCAGCGGGTTCTTCTCCGCGAGGTCCTCGGACTGCGTGAAGTCCTTGCTCAGCTGGTAGAGCTGGAACACCTGGTTGTTCAGCGGGTCCGGATTGGCAGCGCCGAACGCCTCCCACGGCGCGCGGTTGACCTTCGTGCTCAGCAGCCAGCCGTCGTCGTACAGCGCCCATTGCCCCATCATCTCGAAGTACTGCGTCGTGTGCCGCGAAGTCACCTTGGCGTTGGCCGCATCGAAGGTGTAGGCAAAGCTCGTGCCCTCGACCTGGGCCTGCTTGATACCGTCCACCATCTCGGGCGCCTTGATGCCGGCAGCTTCGAGGATGGTCGGCACGACGTCGATCACGTGGATGAATTGCTCGCGCAGGGCGCCCTTGTCCTTGATGCGCGTCGGCCACGACACGACCATGTTCTGGTTGATGCCGCCGAGGCGCGAGGCGTTCTGCTTGAACCAGTCGAACGGCGTGTCGAAGGCCCACGACCAGCCGGCCGACATGTGGTTGTAGGTCTGCTCGGTGCCCCAGAGGTCGTACCATTTCATCTGCACGTCGATGGGCATTTCGCTGATGCCGTTGAAGAATGCAACTTCATTCGGCGTGCCGTTCGGGCCGCCCTCGGCACTGGTACCGTTGTCGCCGTTGATGTAGATGATCAGCGTGTTGTCGAGCTTGCCCAGATCCTCGAAGGCCTGGATCACGCGGCCGATCTCGTGGTCGCTGTAGGCGGCAAAGGCGGCGAAGACCTCGACCTGGCGGATGAACAGCTTCTGCGCCTCGGGGGTGAGTTGATCCCACGGTTTCAGCACCTTGTCCGGCCAGGCCGTCAACTTCGCATCCTGGGGGATCACGCCGAGCTTCTTCTGCTTCTCGAATATGGTCTCGCGCAGCTTGTTGTAGCCGCCGTCGAACAGGTGCATCGCGCTGATCTTGTCCACCCACTCCTTGGTCGGGTGGTGCGGCGCGTGCGTGGCGCCCGGCGCGTACTTGATGAAGATCGGCTTGCTCGGGTCGGTCTGGTGGATCCGCGCCATGTAGTCGATGGCGTCGTCGGCCATCGCGGTGACGAGATTCCAGCCCGGCTTGCCCTGGAACGGATAGATCTGCGTCGTGTTGCGGAACAGGTTGGGCTCCCACTGGTTGGCGTCGCCGCCGACGAAACCGTAAAAGTACTCGAAGCCCATACCGGTTGGCCACTGGTCGAAGGGCCCGGCCTGGCTCGCCGCGAAGGCCGGCGTGTTGTGGTTCTTGCCAAACCAGGCGGTGGAATAGCCGTTGTCGAGCAGCATGCGGCCGATGGTGGCCTTGTCTTTGCCGATGATGCTGTTGTAGCCGGGGAAGCCGGTGGACTGCTCGGAGATGACGCCGAAGCCGGCCGAATGGTGATTGCGCCCGGTGATCAGCGCGGCCCGCGTCGGCGAGCACAGCGCGGTGGAGAAGACCCGGTTGTAACGCAGGCCTTCGTTGGCGATGCGGTCCATCGCCGGCGTCGGGATGACGCCGCCGAAGGTGCTCGGCACGCCGAAGCCGGCGTCGTCGGTGATGATCAGCAGCACGTTGGGCGCACCCTTCGGCGGCACGATACGCGGCGCCCACCAGGCCTTGGACTGCAGCGCGTCGTTCTTGATGACGCCGCCGAAGGCCGGGTCGGGCGCCGGCAACTGCTTGTTGCTGATGGTCGTCGTGGCGCTGGGCGAGCCGAGCGTGCCGGTGATCTCCTGGGCGAACGCAGTGCCGCCACCGATCGCCAGGCCAAGCGTGCACACGAGCATCCGGATCAGGCTTTGAGTCTTGCGCATATCTTTTTCCTCCTCAAGTGTTTGCGTCATCGAATTAATCTAGCACCAATTCATGACACTTGCCTTGCATTTCCGGCCACGCCGTTGAAAACCGGCTCTCAAATCCATGATCATGACCATCGACTGTTGACCGCAGCAGAGATCGCTACCGGACACGCCACTGCGTCGGGCTGACATTTGCCCAGTTCCGGAATGCCCGCGAGAACGCATTCGGATCGTCATAGCGCAGCGCCGTGGCAATCGCCGACACAGACAGCCCTGTTTTATCAAGAAGCTGCTGTGCAAGCTCGAATCGCGTCTGATTGATGAGTTGCTGCAGGTTTTTCCCCTCTTCCTCCAGGCGCCGCCGCAGCGTCCGCTCGTGGATCGCGAACAGGCGTGCGACCGCCTCGGCTGACGCCGTGCCGCTCAACAGCATCTGCGGCAAGACGCCTTCGACCTGCTCGGCGAAACTCATCGGTCCATTGGCCTGCGCATCCCGCATCGCCTTGGCGACGAGGGCGTGGAGGGTCGCGTCTGCACCCTCGATGGGTTTGTCGAGCCAGGAAGACGCGAATACGAGTCCCGAGACTTCTGCCTCGAAGCTGACGTTCGAGCGGAATACCCGGCGATAGGGGGCGGTACGCCCCGGTCGGCTGTGCGAAAACTGTACGCGCAATGCCTTCCAGTCGGGCCCGCACAGCTCGGTCAGTATGCGGTAGCCAATGGCGATGGAGGTATCCAGGATCTGGTCGATCGCCGGCGTGCCGTGGCGATATACCGAATACCCGAGAATGACGCAATCGGGGTCGGGCGCGAGCAGCACGGGCGCCGCGCCGCGGTCGTGGAGGTGGAGATACTGCAGCAAGCTGCGAATGGCGTCGCCTACCGTTGCGGAGTGACGCAACAGGTAGCCGAGCGGACCGAAACCCTTCAGTTCGAAGCGCTCGCCGACCAGCAGTCCGAAGTGATGGCAACCTGTGAGCGCGACACAGGTTTCGAGCAGAAATCCGAGCACCTCGATCGGGACACGACTATCAGGATCCTGGAAAAGTTTCGGATCGATGCCGGCTTGCGCAAACACACGCTGCGGACTGACACCCAGTTCGGCGAGAACGGCCGGAATTGCGAGGACCGGGCCGATCCGGACATCCCCTGGCCCGCTCATCACCAGCGAATCCAATGGCAGCGGATTCGATTTGAGGCTCTTCATTACACGTCTGCTCCGACTCCTTGCGCCCATGCATCTTGCGAGGCACTGGCCGCCGCCGCTCGATGACCCATTTCATTCCAACATTGTCCGGAATTGCAAGGCATCATAGCGACCACGTTGGTATATTGAAATCCCTATTCATATGCGGAAGACAAGCATGCAGAAGATTCAAGGTCTGGCCCACGCATCATCCCTTTTGTGCGCTGCGGCTTTTATCGTATTCGGGACGGGTGCACTCGCACCCGCAATCGCACAGTCTCTCAGCGGCCCAGCCGCCGATCCGCAATTCAAGTATTCCACACCGATGCCACCTGGCGTGGCCTCGCCCGACAAGGTCGAGGCGCGCTTCGGCACGCTCAATTTCTTTGACGGTTTCCCGGATAAGGCCTCTGCCGAGAAGCTCTATGACAACCTGGATTTCCAGCGCGCCGTACAGGCCTATCTGCTGGCGTTGCCGCCGGTAAGCCAGGTGGCGAACCGTAACGCGATCAGGAGCTTGGGGCCGGCGAACACGGTCGTGCCGGTCTTCCACATCGACTCGCGGTCGATCTTCCTGACGGCGAACGACAACACCCTCTATAGCTGGGCCTGGCTTGATCTCAACAAGGGGCCGCTGGTACTGGAGGTACCGCCGAAGTCGCTGGGCGCGATCAACGACATGTGGTATCGCTGGGTCATTGATCTCGGCATCACCGGGCCGGACAAGGGCGCGGGCGGCAAGTACCTGATCCTGCCGCCTGGCTACAAAGGCGATGCGTCCCGGGAAGGCTATGTCGCGGTTGTTCAGTCCCCGACGTTCAACATCTGGATCCCCTGGCGCACCTTCGTTGTCGAAGGCGACTGGAAGGCCGCCGTGGATCATGTGAAGCAGTACGCCAGGGTCTACCCGCCTTCCCTGGCCGCCAATCCGCCGCCGGTGCAGGTCATAGACATGTCGGGCAAGCCATTCAACACGGTCGCCCCGGCGGACTACACATTCTGGAAGATGCTGGATCAGGTGGTGCAGGAAGAACCCACCGAATCGCTCGACCAGATCCGGCTCGGCTTCTACGCCTCCATCGGCATCCAGAAGGGCAAGCCATTCGCGCCCGACGAGCGGATGAAGAAGATCCTGACGGAGGCTGCCGCTGTCGGCGATGCGACCGCGCGTGCCATTGCCTTCCGCACCCGTGGCAAGGACGCCTACTACTACGAGAACAGCGCCTGGCAACTCCCATTCATCGGCGGCTACAAGTTCCAGACGCAGCCGGGTGTCCTGAACCTCGACGGTTACATCTTCTATTACTTCATGGCTACCGGGGTAACGCCCGCCATGGAAGAGAAGATGGTCGGGCTCGGCTCGCAGTACGCCTGGGCTGCCCGCGATGCCAGCGGCAACCCACTCGATGGAGGCAAGAACTACAAGCTGCACCTGCCGCCGAACATCCCGGTGAAGGACTTCTGGTCGGTGATTTTGTATAGCGACCAGACGCGTTCGATGCCGCAGACCGACCAGCAGTTTCCAAGCGTCAGCAGCCAGGACAAAAACCTCCTCGTCAACGCCGATGGCTCGGTCGACGTGTACTTCGGGCCGAAAGCTCCCGCCGGCAAGGAACCGAACTGGATACAGACCGCCCCTGGCAAAGGCTGGAACACCATCCTGCGGCTTTACGGCCCGCTCGAGCCGTGGTTCGCGAAGACCTGGCGGCCGGGCGAGATCGTGTTGCAGCAGTAGTCTGGCATCTCGATAGCGACTCCGAATCTTGAATAAGGCGATCAACATGACCCACCTACCGATTCGAGCAAGACACCTGTTTGCACTCGCCACCCTGATCGCGTTGCCGTATGCCGGACTCGCGCAGAGCGCCCCCAAGACCCCCGCAGCGACGCCGTCACCACAGCAAAAGGTGCAACTGATGTTCGTGCAAACTGCCGAGCATCTGAAGGCTGACGACAAGACCTTGCGGCTCGTCAATGTCGGCCAGCAGACGCTCTATTTCTCGGATCGGCCGGTACGGGTCGCCGGGCATCTCACGATGCCCGCCTATCTGGACGAATGGAAGGCATCTGAAGGTCCGGATAATTTCAGCAACGATCCGCCCAATGCCACCCTGTCGGTCTACCAGCCGGGGCGCGCCGACAACACCCTCACCGTGGTCGAGATCAGCCATCCGGTCATCGATGGAAAGGACATGGTCTACCGCTACAAACTGATCGAAGGCAAGATGCCCAAGGCCGGGGAAGCCACCGCCCTGTTCATCGACTGGATCGGCGTGGGTGGGGGCGTGGGCCCCGGTTTTCATGGCGTGGGGGTCGGTGCGCGCGGGGTTGGCTGGCGGTAATTGGCGTGGATTTGCAGTGAATTGATTTTTCTAACAGGAGAGCAGAATGGCAATTTTGAATTTCAGGACGGCTGCAGCAGGCTTCGCTCTGGCGACGCTCATGCTGTCGGCGATCGTTCCCACGCAGGCACAGGCGCAGACCGTCGACCCGGCCGCCGTGCAGACCCTGCAACGCTCGCTGGATTACCTTGCTTCACTGAAGCAGTTCAGCGTGCACACGCATAACACCCTCGAAGGGGTGCTCGATCTGGGGCAGAAGGTCCAGTTCGATTCTTCGAACATCCTGATGATCAAGCGACCCAACAAGCTGCTCGCCAAGCGACACGGCGACATCGTCGACCAGAGCTTTTCCTATGACGGCAGCACGCTGTCCATCTACAACGCATCCCGCAACTTCTACGCCAGCGTGCCGGCGCCGGACAGCATCGAGGCCATGCTGGATTACGCGCGCGAATCCCTCGGCATCATTGCCCCAGCCAGCGACCTGGTCTACACGAACGCCTTTCCGCTGATGATGGAACATGTGTGGTCGGCCATCATCGTCGGCAAGGCGGTCATCGGCGGGGTCACGACCGACCACCTCGTCTTCAGCCGGCCGGATGTCGATTTCCAGATCTGGGTCCCGGAAACCGGCGACCCCTTGCCGCTCAAGTACGTCGTCACTGACAAGTTGCACTTCGCGCACCCCAGTACGACGGTGGTGATGAGCGACTGGGACGTCGATCCCAATCTGACCGATTCCGTCTTCAACTTCCACCCGCCGCAGAACGCGACAGCGACCGAATTCCTGCGCCTCGAAACCAGCAGCGCATCTGCACAGTAAGCCCCACCGGAGACCACACATGAAACCCATCATCAAGTCTGCAATCCTGGGCATTGCCCTGGTTCTGATGTTCCTCGTCGATGTGCCGTCCCGTTCGCCCTCCCGGGTGTCGACCGCGTACGTCCAGCTGGTACCCGAAGCGCAGGCGATTTTTGGCGTCTGGCGCCGTGCCGCGCGCCGCACCGTGATCATCGGCAGTGCCGTCGTTGCAACCACCGCTACCGCCGCAGCGGTCTCGGCCCAGAATCAGGCGGCGGCAGCGAACAGTGCAGCCGCTTCGGCATCGGCGGCA
>Ga0209254_10002870_pt1 | contig 15738 bp, 14 predicted proteins | sample FrelakmetDIP11DI_FD_187148 | JGI IMG/M metagenome (GOLD analysis project Ga0209254, IMG submission 187148) | Freshwater lake sediment microbial communities from the University of Notre Dame, USA, for methane emissions studies - DIP11 DI (SPAdes)... | ecosystem: Environmental > Aquatic >...
GTCTCTCTGCGGATTTCTGCTCTCCTCAGCCAGGGTGGAGACGGCATCGAAGCCTATATATGCAAAAAATACTGCCGATACTCCGGCCATCACACCATTGAAACCGTTGGGCATGAAGGGGGTCCAGTTTTCAATATCGACATGGAATGCGCCGACTATTATCACGAGCACGATAATCGACAGTTTTATGATGACCATGGTATTACTCAGGTTCCTTGACTCGCTGGTACCGACAAATACAAGGGCCGTGAGAAACACATTTATCGCCAATGCAGGCATGTCGAAAATGATTCTCAGTCCCGCCACCTGTGGCGCTATAGTCCACGCAGTCAGTCCTTCTCCCGGAGTGCCCGAAACGAAAGCCTGGTGGGCTGACTTGTAATTTATGGTAAGCCATTCCGGGATACCCTGGACAAGATTGGTAAAGTAGCCGCTCCATGAAAATGCGATGTAAATATTACCGATGGAATACTCCATTATCAGAGCCCAGCCGATTATCCACGCAAACAGCTCGCCGAAAGTGATATAGGCATATGTGTAAGCGCTTCCCGACACGGGTACGCGTGAGGCAAACTCGGCATAGCACATCGCCGTGAAACCGCAGGCGACGGCACACATTGCGTATAACAGTATGACAGCAGGACCGCCTGTATAACATGCATTTCCTATGGCGCTGAAGGTGCCGCCACCGATGATGGCAGCAATTCCGAAGAAGGTGAGATCCTTAACCGACAGCACACGGCGCATACCCGTATTCTTACCTTCTGCATCCGCAGTCGATACTGCCTTCCTCCGGAGTAAAGAATTCGACATGTTATATTGACACGAACAAATATAGCTATTTAAAATCCTGAATGAAAAAGCGGCGGACTCAATAAATATGTAGGTACATTTACTTCATGTAATACCCGGTGTAATGATTGATTTGTCTATCGTACCTAAATTCGGTTGCATGCTGAAAAAAGCGGCAATGTCGATGTTTCTGATCTTCTCCGGGACTTCTGCACTGAACTCCCAGGCGCTTCCCGGATTTGCGCCATCAGGTTCCTTTGATGAACAAAAGATGGTTATAGAAAACTCTCCTCCCGGAACACGGCTTGAGCAGAAGAACTACCGTTATTTTGGAGAGAGGGCTTATTCGCAATTTGTTTCTGACACACTGGCGCTCCCGGTCCGCAGGATGAATATACCCGCTCGTGGCCCTATGGCGGAGACAGGGACGGATTTCATGAAACGAATAAGTGAATTGCCACTTAGTGAACGCGAAGAGGAGATATGCAAGGCCGTGGCCTCGGGAAATATTCCCGGCTTCCTGAGAGAGACAATCACCCTGCGGGGTGAATTTGAAGACCTGAATGGGGTTATGCACAGCGTGATATATGAGGTCATGCCAGACTATCTTGCTGTTGGCAGCAACGATGATTTCTGCAGGGTGCCGATGAACCCCCGTACTGCACAGAAGCTGGCAACCCTGTTCGGAGCCTCTCTCGTAACATCAGCGCTGAGTGATCACATATACAGCCAGGCGGAGTTGAAGCTGGCTCCTTTCAATTACGTACCTGTAGGTAATGCGAATGAGCTGGTATCGAAATTTGTCGATCATAACACGCAGATTGAAAAGCAGTTCTCAGAAGCAGGAGGGAGGCACGGACAGCTGGTGGCAGGCATAAAAAAGGATGTCATACTCTCATCGAGAACCGCTGAACAACATGACAGGGTTGTGATATACGGCTGGCACAAGCCCGGAGGTAACCCCATCCAGCCTGTTTACAGCGGCCATGTCTGGTGGTATGTCGACTACAGCCACGGGATCAGGTTGATCAATAACCAGATCATCCTTGACGGCAAGCCGACACTTGTAAGTGATTTGCTGAAGGATCCGATTCTATTCAGGGTACTGAGCAATGAAGAGACGCCAATGGCAGAGCCGTTTTATCATTTGGGAGATTAAGCCCCATGCTACATGCTCTGCGCTAATTCCTGCCAACCCAACCCGGCCCACGGATGACCCTGCCTGGTGTCGCTCCCGTGTGCTCACCGTCTTTCAGCACCTGCACGCCGTTGACGAATACATGGCTCATGCCGGTAGAATACTGATGTGAATCCTGGAACGTCGAATGATCCTGAACCTTTGCAGGGTCAAACACCACCACGTCGGCATAAAACCCCTCCTTCAGGGCTCCGCGTTTTTCAATTTTCATATTGGTAGCCGGCAGGGTTGTCAGTTTGTATATCGCATCTTCAAGCGGAATGACCTTCTCATCCCTGACATACTTACCCAACAGACGGGCAAAATTGCCATATGCCCTGGGATGTGTCGCTGATTTAAGGAAGACGCCTTCAGGGGCCATCGATTTTCCATCGGAGCAGAAGCTCATCCATGGCAGCGCCATTTCTTTTTTAAGGTTTTCTTCTGACATCGAGAAATACACAACGCTGCAGCGGCTTCCGTCATCGATCACAAGGTCCATCACCGTCTCTTCCGGCGAGGTGCCTCTTATGGCAGCTATCTCGGCGAGGGTCTTTCCCTGGAGATATTTTAATGAATCGGTATCAAAACCCACAACAAGCACCTTTTCCGGGGATCCCTGTTTTTTCATTATGGTATTGATTATATCCTGTCCGACAATTTTCCTGATCTCCGGATCCCTGAGCCGTGCAACCAGCTTCTCAAAGCCACCCTCCTGTACCCATTGGGGCATGATTATGTCGAAACCTGTGGAGCTCGCAACATAATTGTACATGTCTGCGGTGATGTACAGTCCGGCTGCCCTGGCCGAATCAATTTTTGCAACGGCCTTATCAAGCTTGTCCCAGTTGGTTTTTCCGACCTGTTTGAAATGATAGATCTCCGACCTGATATTTGCCTCTTTTGCCACCCTGAGCAGTTCATCGATGGCTTCGAGGAACTGAAAGTCCTCGTTTCTCAGGTGCGAAATATACATGCCGTCATACTCTGCCGCCACCTTGCACAGTTCAATAAGTTCTTCGGGTGAAGCAAAGCTGGCGGGTACATACTCCAGCGCAGAGCTAACGCCGATAGCTCCCTCTTCCATAGCCTGCCTGACAAGCAGTCTCATTGAATCGAGCTCTTCCCCCGTCGGGGGCCGGTCGTCATAACCCACAACATGAATCCGCAGTGTTGATGTCCCGACAAAAGATGCAATATTGGTTGATACGCCCTTACTTTCAAGATATTCAAGGTATTCGCCAAGAGTAGTCCATATGATGTCATACCTGATGTCACCCTGGGATGCTTTCATTTCTTTTTTCATGATCTCGTTCCACGGGCCCCATGAATCTCCCTCTCCCATAACTTCGAGCGTGACACCCTGCCTGATGTCCCCCTGCGACCTGCCATCCTCAATAAGCGATTCAACGGCCCAGCTGAGCATATTGATGAATCCGGGTGCTACGGTCAGTCCTTCGGCATCAATTTCAGTCCGGCCTTTTGCATTTTTCATATCTCCGATGCCTGCGATGGTATCTGCCCTTATGCCGATATCCGCCCTGAAAGCCGGAGACCCCGATCCGTCAATGATCAGTCCGTTCCTTATCAGGACATCATATTCAACAGGAGATGTGCATCCGCATGCAATCAGCATAGCCAGCAGAATAGCTTTTACAGGTTTCATATTCTTGGGAGGTTAGTCTTTATTATGGTAGTAGCTTATAGCAAATTTAACCTTTTCCGCCAGAAAGCTGTCAGTTTGTCCTACAGTCATGTCGGAGTGAAGAGGAGATCCCGGCCGAATTGAAAATCCTGACCGGAGCGTCGGGATGGTCATGCAGTCACTTTCAAAATCAAAAATCATTATTCCTTGTTCGATATTCCCTTCGCTCCGTGCTCTGAGCCATATGCCCTATCGTCTGATCACAATATAACCGCTTACAGGAATGCGATTTTCGGGTTCAAGAATGAAAAAATAGGTGTCATCAGGCAGCGGGTTCCCGTTATAGTCGACACCGTCCCACATGTTGTCATACTCCCTGTTCTCAAATACCAGTACACCACGCCTGTCCACGACAGTAAGAACAGTATTCCCGAGAAACGCCAGCCCCTGCAGGAAGAAATAATCGTTTAAACCATCATTGTTAGGTGTTATTAATGTTGGAATTAACAGATCATGCACTGTAATTGAAAGATTATCTGTGGCAGGCGGACAGACGCCGTTGTTAACAGACCATTGGAGGATATTGTCTCCTACCGCAAGATTGGTTACGGTTGTTTTTGCATAGTTGGTATCTGCAAAATGGCCTGAACCTGAAACTACTGACCAGCCTCCGGTCAGATTTTCCCCGGGAGCGTCTGCATCCAGTGTTGTGTTGAACTGATATTCCAGTATCTGGTCAGGTCCGGCGAAAGCAACAGGTTGAAGATACACTGTCACAATTACAGGCTGAATGTCAGAACAGCCTGAAGGTGTCGTTCCCTTTATGTAGTAAGTTCCCTCTGTTGCCGCAGCAGGTGTATTATAAGGGATTGATGCTACAATATCCAGCCAGTAGGAATAAATCAGACCTGCTGTCGAACCTTGAACAATGGCAGGATTCGTAATATCGACTGTTGCTGGAGAGCAGACAGGTCCGGGATTTGTGATATGTACTAATGGTACGGGCCCGGGCCGCGGATTGATAACCACATTGGCAGATACCGCCGAAGGACATCCTGCTGCATTTGTAACATAGAAGTTATAAATGCCGGACTCAAGGCCAGGAACAGTGGTACTCGTCCCGGTCCCTGTTGAGGTTATGCTGCCGGGCAAGCGGGTTAATGTCCAGACGCCTGTCGGAGGCAATCCGTTCAGTTGTACCGTCCCTCCCGGTACTTCACATGTGGGATGCGTGATGACGCCCGGTACCGGTGCTGTTGGCGTTGCGGGTTGCTGATTGATAACCACATTTGGCGATGTGGATGAAGTACAACCGTCTGAATTAGTAACTGTAAAGTAATAGGTGTCCTGTTGGAGGCCGGTAATGGTCGTACTTATTCCGGAGCCTGAAAAGAATACTCCGTCAGGATAACGCGTCAGCGTCCAGGTGTCTGTCGCCGGTAGTCCGGTCAATATCACACTTCCGGTTGATATAGTACACGTCGGCTGAATTATTGTATCTATTTCCGGTACGGAGGGAACTGAAGGAGCAGGAAGAATGATAATGTCGGGTGTTGACCCTGAAGTGCATCCTGCTTCGTTTGTTATCGTGTAATTCCATGTCCCTGATTGAAGCCCGGAAATGGTTATGCTTGTCCCTGAGCCTGTGGTGGTCGTTCCTCCCGGCATACGGGTCAGCGTCCATGTTACTGAGGCCGGCAAGCCTGATAAGACCACACTGCCAGTTGGTATCTGGCATGTTGGCTGAGTGATGGTTCCTACTGTCGGTGCTACAGGGGTGACCGGTTGCGGATTGATGGCGAAGGTTGCCGAGGCCGGCGAGGTACATCCGTCTGAATTGGTAACAGTGAAATAATGTTTTCCTTCTACTACTGCTGAAACTGTCGCGGTTGTTCCTGTACCTGTGGTAATGGTCAAATCGGGCAAGAGGATTAATGTCCATGTGCCCGTTTCGGGCAACCCCGACAAATATATGCTCCCCGTAGCAACGCTGCAAGTCGGCTGGGCTGTCGAGTCTATCACCGGAGCTGTCGGTACTACAGGAACTGGCAGGATTATAATAATTTCAGACGGGGCCGATGTGCATCCTGATTCATTTGTAACTGTGTAAGTCCAGGTGCCTGGCTCAAGCCCGTAAATTGTTGTGGTTATTCCTGTGCCGTTTGTGGTCAGTCCATCAGGGAAACGGGTTAATGTCCAGGTTCCGGTGGAAGGCAGTCCTTCCAGTATGATACTGCCTGTTGGCACGTCGCATGTGGGTTGTGTTATCTCGCCCACCTTGGGCTGACCAACCTGGGCACATATAATTTTGATCATGTAGTCTTCAACCTCACCGTATGTTGCAGATCCGGTACTTGTCAGGCCATTTGGTCCATACCTGAAACGGACATAGACTGGCTTGTAGGCAATGGCATCGGCCGGAACATTAACTGACAGATTAAATGGGCCTGTAGATCTGGATATATTGCTGGCAACCTTTTCATTTAAATCATCAAATTCCCCGTCCCCGTTCCAGTCCATCCAGCCGTTCAAACGGCCGGATCCGACAATTCCTATCCGAACAGTAACCCGCGTTCCCTGGATCATATCCGGGAAAGTCACCCCGTCTTCATCATCTCTTCCGGTCCGGTCATCTCCGTCTGCCTCCTGTGAATACTGCTGAAACAATTCAGCGTCTGGCTGTGATCCCATGTAACGTGTGTTAAGAATGGTATAATGGCTTGCCGATCCGTAGCTCTCGGGGGCATCACCGAAGTCATAGGTAGCAGCCTGCGAAAAAGATAGATGGGGAATGATGAAGGTTAATATTATCAGTAATAATTTCTTCATTATAACATTGACCGCTTATAACGATACCATCAAACTGCAATGATAATATATGCCTTATGCACAGGCATAAAGTTTAACAAGTTAAGGAGGATGCTGTTGGGTTCATAAAATATTTTGACCGGGAAGAATGCCACTTTCCGGCATCTTATATCGCAAAAAGCCATCAGATGGGGCTTTCACGATTTTCGGGCAGGGCAAATGGAAATTTGACGAACTAAAACAATCATTACGCCAATATTGTACTATCTGAGCCTGACGGGTCAGTCCACCGGTACAACTTCCTGCTCCCGCTCGCAGAACCTGCACACCTTGGCCTGTGCCTGGATTTTTTCAGCACAGTACGGACACACTTTGAAATCGTGAAATCCTTCCTTTGCCCTGTCCTTTTCAAGTGATATTATTCCCTGGAACAGATCGAGTTCTGTTTGTGTGACAAATTCCACCGGAAGGACCATGCTTCCTCCCGCATACTCGACTATCAGACAGTTCTGTCTGCGCCGGATTATCAGAAGCACTCCTCCTGCCACGGTCAGCAAGGCAAGACCCAGCATTATCATTGTCGACTGTCTGACGTCCGACATCATCCCGAGCAATGCAAAGAGCAAACCAAGTATTGTAACTGAGTAGCCTAACAACGGTTTTGATAATTCCCTGGTTGTGGTTCCAGTGACATCTTCAAGGTTGACGATTTTTTTGCCGGTGTTTACTCTCCGTCCGCCAATCAATCCAAGCAACCCTAGCTCGTAGACTTTTCCGAACTGATAAATACGCTTGTCGGATATGACTATTGCAGGCTTGGAAAAATCATCTTCGGTCAAGATCGATGAAAAATAATCCGGGCCCATGATTGCCACAAATTTTTCGTTCTTTGTCGCAAACAGACTTTTGTAACTATACTTCATGGAGATCAATTTTAAATTCTGAAATCAATCTCATGTCAGGATGTTTGCCGAACGTTTTGAATGCGCTGCAATAACTGATCATTATTGCATGAGTCAGAAAGCATAGTGTCATATGAGTAAAAAGGCAGCCCATTTTCCTGTAAATGTCATAAAATCATCACATGCCAGTGATAAAAATCCGCTATAAATATTGGCAGTACGTAGTAATCAAGGCTTAAATTAACAAGAATTATTAATCCATTTATAAAACATTTGGGGATTTTTGACTAATCCAAGGTTCCTATTGACGAAAAGCCAAATATCTTAAACGGCATGGATACTTCAGGTAAAAACAGACAGCTCCGCCACTGAATGCTTCAGTAGGGAGCTGTCCGTATTAAGAATACAAAGTTGCGAAGAAATTATTTTTTCTTGGGCGCTGCTTTCTTAACTACTTTTTTTACTGCAGGTTTTTTAGCTGCTACGGCTTTCTTTACTGCGGGTTTTTTTGCTGCAGGTTTTTTAGCTGCTACGGCTTTCTTTACTGCTGGTTTTTTCACTGCTGGTTTTGCTTTTTTTACTGCTGTTGCCATGACACAATTTTTTATTGGTTCGGGCCAAAGTTATTTAATCAATATGCAAATGCAAGTTGTTTAAAAAATATTTGTAAGTATCTCGCATAAATTTATTAACAGTCATCATAAAAAAATCAAATCGTATTGTTCATTGCTTGTAAGAAATGAAAGGTTTTTACCTGTGAAATTTAGTTTAACTAAATAATTTAGATGACCGTATTCTGATTTCCGGATAAAAGAATATGATAGCTTTCCATATTAGGTAACGTGCATTAAACAAGATATTTAAAAATATTTAGGTGATATATGGGGTTAATTATAAATATAAAAACCATTTATTGTTATGTGACTTGAGTTGATATTGGAGTAGAAAAAACTTGACGCAGTTCCTAAATAAAAAAAATATTTTTTTCATACAAGAAAAATAAACATATAAACTCACATGCTAATTCTTTTTTGGTGATTGTATTTGTTAAATGAAAAAAAGCATCGGAAAAATTTCGATATCATTTTATTTATTGAAATTTATTTTCCGATTTTGTGTGGGATTATTTAAAAAAGTACTCGATAGAATTTATGGAATGGCTGAGGTTGTTTAAGCTACAGATTTGGTTTTCTGCGTGCAGAAATATGTCAGGCCGTTCAGCTCAGCCATACTTACGAGCTGGAGGCTGCATTCTTCAAGGAGGTGCGAAACCGTCCTTTTAGTCAGATACCTGTTAGTCCTTGCATCAATGAAGCTGTACATCCTGTTTATGAATGGTATTCTTGATTCAATACCGTTCTCATAAGCTTCTGCTTTTTCCGAAAGCTGCCTGGGGAGGTTACTGTATTTATCTGAAAAACCGTTCTGCGATTTATTGTCGATGAAGCAACCGACAAAGCTGCTGTTATTCGGCAACATCGCAGAGATCTTTTTCAGGAACTCCCTTATTTCCCTGACATAGTTAAGCTGTTTCAGGTTAATAACTGTCTTAATCCCCCTCAGGTCTTCCGCATCAAAAAAGTAATGTCGTGTTGAAGGGATGACAAGAATTTGCGCCTCGCCTGCCAGGCCCATACGATCAAGATAAGTGATGAGGTCTTCACGCACTTCATCCGTCAGCTCCTCGAAGAGGATGCTAAGCTTGCGCTCCCTTTTTGCATTATTCATCCGGTAAGTACTTTTGATGGTTGGATCATTAAGGACTCCTGAATTGTAACCGGCAGCATTGTTATCCATGACTTTCATTTTGTGTGATGTAAATGTAATGCATAAGTAAACTCACGACAAGCATCAGTATCCCATCTAGTGGGTGTTTACGACTACATTAAAAACAATTGATCACAACAAAACGTAAGTTCGCTGCCCGTTAAAAACAACTGACAGCCGGAATAAGGTTATTCGTCAAAAACGGATAAATTTTTACATAGAATCAGAGAGAAAAATGAATTCTCAAGACCTTGTATAGTCTATTGTATTAATTTGCTGAATGATAGAGAAGGGTAAGATTCAATTTCTGAAGAATCTTCATTTTGACAAACGGAAGATTTTAAATGATATAATTCAATTCTCATTCTTGATTCTGAATCATCATCTTCACCTGGCTTTTAAACTAGAGGGAGGGACTTGGATAATTTCCGGGAAGAACCGGCAAAAATATGCTTGACTTTAGTTTTTCTCTCGTGTTACCTTACTTATGCAGCTGAAAAATACCTTTTTGGGACACAGAGAACAATCTTTGGGACGCATAGCAAAGTCAATGACAAAACTAAGGTGGAACTTTGCATAAATAACCTGGCACTAACTAAAATCCGCGGGTCATGAAAAAGCTCATTGCACTATTACTTCTGGTTATGCCAATATCTTTGTTTTCTCAAAACCTGGATGTTGACATACTCAAATCAATTCACTCACCTGAACCACTTTCTTCCGATGATTTCTTCAGGTTTGTGTCAAATGCCAATATTTATGTGGTCGCCGGTACTCCGGTCACTATGGCAGTTGTCGGACTTGCTTCGCATGATGATGAATTATTGCGAAATGCCGCTGTTATGGCAGCAGGAACAGCAGTCAGTTACGGACTTGCATTAGGATTGAAATATACTGTTAAGCGCGACAGGCCTTTTGTTACTTATCCGGATGATTTTGCAGACAAAACAGGACACGACTACAGTGACAGCTACTCATTTCCCTCAGGGCATTCCACAACGGCATTTGCCACTGCAACAGCGTTGACCCTCGATTATCCGAAGTGGTACGTTATTGTGCCGTCTTATGTATATGCTGGTACCGTAGCCTATTCCCGGATGCATCTTGGCGTCCACTACCCCTCTGATGTACTTACAGGAGCGCTAATCGGATCCGGTTGTGCTGTTCTGTCTCATTTCGTCAATAAAAAATTACAGAGCAATTCAAAGAGACATTGAGTAAAAATAGTTGCCGGTACTATTTCATGAAACTATAAAACCCCTGTGAAAATTCCGGAAAGAGTATCTGACAGCTGCATCCCCACTTCAGGCAAAAGGACATAAAAATTCAACGGGTTACCGGGAGTGTTGTCAAACCACGATTGCAACGGCGCCGTCTTATGGTTCCGGTATTCATTTATCATGTAGCGTACTGAGTCACCGTTTTCAACCTGGTAAACCCAGAATGCACCTGCTCCCTGATCGACCTGCATCCTTTTCAGGTACAGTCTCTCTCCTTCAGAAAATGCACATTCTTTACTGTACGCCGATATTTTGCCGTGGACACTATCCATGCTAGTCTCCAGCCAGATAAGATGAGGATTTCCGAAATGGTCCGGTTCAGTGTGAAGGTAACTCAGGAAGTTACCAATGTATTTTCTTGTGACGTACAGTTTATCTTCTTCGATAAGTGAAGATGAAGTATTTGAAGTGGAACATGAGGCTGTCAGGCACATCAGTATAATGAACAACAGTCTTTTCATCTTCATTATAAACACATTGCGAAAGTAAGCCTGATGCTGGAGTCTGGAAGGGCCTCATCACTCATTTAATACACATCACCATAGAAGTTATTAACTGCTATTCCCCCTTTACCGGTACAGGCTATGTTGATGATATAACATTTTAATGAATTAAACGTTCAGTTAGTAAGGCATTAAATTGTTTTCGTGAACTGTTAAACATAAGTACAGTCTTAAAGAATCCAAATCCAGATAGTATGAAAAACATATTCCTTTGCCTGACAATATTGCTCTGCAGCTCAGCATACGGACAGTGGAAGGCGCAAACCGCAGAAACATACAACAAAACATACAGAATTGCATATGCTACTTCCAGGAGCGGCAATGCAACACTGAGGGTACTTCGTGATATAACGACTTCTTCACAAAAAGGGGCAAATCCTTACGAACAGATCACGGGTCAGATTTTATTGAATGAAAAAATAAATAAAGACAGCAAGGTTCAGAGCCTGGTTTTCAGCTTTGACGACAGTCCTAAAATTTTTGTGCATCAGCCGGATGAATTCAAGCAGGAGTGGGATGCAAATGCCAGGAAATACATTGTCACATCAGACTGGAATACGTGGAGGTCGGCAGATTCGAGAGACAAAGAGGTCAGGTCAAATAAACCGGATTCTGATTTGCAGGCCAAACAGATCCTTGCAAAAGATATTATCGAAATGCTGAAAACTCATCAGAAGGTCTTATGCCAGGTTGTAATTCTTAACGGAGTCTATGGCACCCAGTCAATAATTGATTTTGAATTTACATTACAAAATTCGACAAAATCTATCAGCTATTTATTTAAGTAGTCTTTGACAAGATTGCATCTCTTTTTCTTAACCTGTAACATCTGCTACAGGTTGAAATCTATTTTAAACATATTCAGGTACAGGATTCCCTGGATGACGAACCTGGCAATCCTCGAAAGTCCGAAAAAAATGTACATTCTGAAAGGATATTTAAACATGCTTACGGCAATGACGACCAATGAAAAAGGAGAGAAGGGGAATAGGGCAGAGATGATAATGAAAGCTCCTCCCCACTTCCTTACCAGGATGATGTATTTGTCAAGCACACGTTCAGAATAAGCTTTTATTTTTTTGCTTTTCAGCAGCCATTGTCCAATGAAGTATGAAATTACCCCGCCAATATAGGAAAGCACCCCAAGGAGAGTCATAATGAGAAGCGGGTTGTCGAACTTTGTAGCCCATATCACAAAGAAATCAGGAGGGATCATTCCCAGAAATGACTCGGAAATAAAAAAGACGGCAAACACAAGCATGTCAGGGAAACGCTCGGTAATAAATATAAAAATGGCATTAAAATCTATAAGGTACTTACCGGCCAGCGCAGCCGGTATCATAATCAGTAAATAAATCACGATTATTTTTAACGCTGTCTTCCACATATAACTGTAAACACCCTCACCCTTATTCTTATGGTGTTTGGTTCTCAGTCTTGTCAGGAAGTTTTTCAGGATTGTTTTTCGCATTAAATACCGTGGCTGGTTAAATTGGTCATCTTCTAATCGCACTTATAACCGTAGGATTCCCATTTATTTTTGGTCACTGAACTGCACACATCAAATCTGTCTGCCGGATTATTGGGATTAACACACGTCCAGCAAATATCAGCTTCTGCACAGGAGATAAAAGTTAGCATTAGAATATAAAGAAGGATGCTGATAACCCTGTAAATTGCTCTTCCTGTTTTCATAATCAGTCTCACTTGCTGCATCCAAATATACAAAGTTACATCAGCAAAAACCAATGTTAGCTTTACTTAGTTATAAAAAGCGAAGCCCGCCGTCGTCCTGATGTGTCGGAACTGTTGCGGGCTAGGGTGGAGATAAGGAGTTTCGAACTCCTGACCTTGTGACTGCCAGTCACACGCTCTAGCCAACTGAGCTATATCCCCGGTCAGGTGCAAATATAAAACTTTTTCTCATAATTGACTTCATCAGACCCCGTTGGACTTCACAAACAATTTCATAACTTTGAGGTGCCGACTAACACTAAATAAATGGAAGCCAAGAAAAGCCCGAAAGCTGATCTGGAAAACAAGAAGACCCTGTTCCTCCAGATTGGCCTTGTCATTGCACTCGTCCTGTGCCTCCTGGCATTTAACTGGACCAGCGGACAGAAAGATGACTCCATCTTCGATGGCATGACTGAACAGGCAATAGAAGAGGAACAGATACCTGTCACGGAAGAGCTGCCACCCGAGCAGGCACCACCGCCGGAGGTGACGGTAACCGATCTGTTCGAGATAGTTCAGGATGATGTTGTGCTGACAAATGAGGTCTCCTTCGATGATGATGAAACCACTGAGGACAAGGTGGTGGAGATCTATGCCCCCGTCAGCCTGCAGGCTGAGGAAGAGGCAACGGAAGAGGAGGTATTTGTTATAGTCGAGGATATGCCCAAGTTCAAGGGAGGCGATATAAATAAATTCCGCGAATGGGTACAGAAGCGCGTTCGCTACCCTGAGATCGCTGCCGAAAACAGCATCCAGGGCAGGGTATATATAACCTTCGTGGTGGAGACCAGCGGTCTTGTAAGCAACGTCAGCATCACCCGCAGCGTAGACGCCCTTCTCGATGAGGCTGCAAAAGAGGCTGTGCAAGCATCACCAAAATGGGAACCGGGTATGCAGAGAGGACGGCCCGTGAGAGTGAGGTACTCAATACCCATAATCTTCCAGCTCGAATAGCCGATTGCCCATTGCTTTAAAATATCTCGGTACGTTTTAACGTTAAGCATCTATATAATATTTCCTGAATGAAAAAGACTTTATCCATCTTGTTCGTTTTCGCACTGCTGATGGCAGGATGCGGATCATCAAAAAAATATGTCGAGTCAGGCAACTACGATGCTGCCATCAACAAGGCAGTTGCAGAACTAAGGAAGAACCCGGGGAGCGAAAAGGATATAGAGAGCCTCGAACGCGCTATGAACATAGTTCTCGAACAGGATAACGAACGGATCCGTTACCTTAAGGTGGAAGGAAGAGCCAACGCATGGGATGAGCTTTACCTTATATATAAGAAAATGAGCGACAGGCAGTCATTGGTCCGTACAGTCACCCCGATCGAATATCAGGGCAGAACAATACAGTGGCCGTATGTAGACTACATGCAGGAGATGGTAACAGCAAAAAAGAATGCAGCTGATTTCTATTATGCTCACGGCCAGGAGCTGATGAAGGGAAATACAAAAGATTCATACCGCCAGGCATATTATGAATTCATCAGGGCAAAAGAATATGTCGGCGACTACGAGGGTATTGACCAGATGATAGGTGAGTCAAAGTACATGGGTATCAGCCGCGCGTATGTAACACTGAAGAACTACTCTTTAACCAAATTCCCGCCAGAGTTTGAAAAGGACCTTCTCGCCCTCGACTTGCCGCGCCTTAACAGCGAATGGGTGGAATACCACACTACCATACTGAATGAAGATACACAGTATGACTACCTGGTAAATGTAAATATCAGATCAGTAGGCGTCAGTCCTGATAGACAGTACCAGAGCGACAGCCTTGTGAAAGCAACGGTAGAAGACGGTTTTGAATACGTGAAGGACTCAAGAGGCAATGTCCTGAAGGATTCCCTGGGTAACGACGTCAAGGTCAAAAAATATGCGAATCTGCAGTGTGCCCTCATCCGGACCTTCCAGGTCAAGGAATGTATCATTGCCGGTGATGTGGAGATACAGGCCCTTAATCCTGAAAAAATGGTTAAGAAGGAACCCATAGGTGCCACATCGAATTTTGAACATGTGTCAGCACGGGCGATAGGCGATGTCAATGCTCTCTCTTTCCAGCAAAAGCAGTTGCTTAAGTCACAGGTGGTGGAGTTCCCCACTGACCTCGATATGGTTATCATGTGTACCGAAAACCTGAAAAACGCTATCAGGGGGTTCATGGAAACAAACAAGAGATATATTAATTAAGGGACCCCCTCGTCCCGATCCGCCAGCTGGCGGACGGGACACTCCCCCTTGTCATGGGGGAGAAATGTAAGGAACAAGGAAATAGAAAAAGCAATATTAGTCGGAGTAATCACTCCGGAGATCAGTGAGAGTACGGCCCGTGATTATCTTGACGAGCTGGCATTCCTTACAAAAACGGCGGGAGCAGAGCCTGTTAGATTTTTTCTGCAGAGGGTTGAACACACCAACCCCCGTACATTCGTCAATAAGGGCAAGATCGAAGAGATTGCCGCGTTTATTGAGGCTAATGAAGTTACTCTTGCCATCTTTGATGACGAGCTCTCTCCCAGCCAGATGCGTAACATCGAGAAAGAGCTTAACTGCCGTATCATTGACCGCACCAATCTCATTCTTGATATCTTTGCCAGCCGTGCCCGCACCTCGCATGCCCGCACCCAGGTAGAGCTGGCCCAGTACCAGTATCTCCTCCCCAGGCTTACCGGCATGTGGACGCACCTAGAACGTCAGCGCGGTGGCATCGGTCTTCGAGGACCGGGCGAGACTGAGATAGAAACGGACCGCCGTATCATACGTGAAAAAATCTCGAAGCTGAAGGAACAGCTGAAGAAGATCGATACCCAGATGAACACCCGGCGCAAGGGACGGGCCAGCATGGTAAGAGTGGCTCTGGTAGGCTATACCAATGTTGGCAAATCAACCCTGATGAACCTTATAAGCAAGACTGACCTTTTCGCCGAGGATAAGCTGTTTGCCACCCTTGATACTACTGTAAGAAAGGTGGTAATAGGAAACCTGCCTTTCCTCCTTTCCGATACGGTGGGTTTCATCCGCAAGCTGCCTCATGATCTGGTCGAGTCATTCAAGTCTACCCTCGATGAGGTGCGAGAGGCCGATCTTCTGCTGCATGTCGTTGACATCTCCCACCCGGGCTT
>Ga0209254_10002871_pt1 | contig 15733 bp, 16 predicted proteins | sample FrelakmetDIP11DI_FD_187148 | JGI IMG/M metagenome (GOLD analysis project Ga0209254, IMG submission 187148) | Freshwater lake sediment microbial communities from the University of Notre Dame, USA, for methane emissions studies - DIP11 DI (SPAdes)... | ecosystem: Environmental > Aquatic >...
GTCCGACATCACGCTGGACAGCCGGATCATCCATTACGGCGAGCTGCGCGTCGTCGGCGCATCGGATTCGCGGCCGGAGCACGTGACGAAAGCCGTTCAGATGATGGCGGCGGGCAAGATCGACTGGCAGCACCTCATCACCCACCACCTGCCCCTGGCCGAGATCCACGCCGGGCTGGCGCTGATGCAGGACAAGCAATCGCTGAAGGTATTGGTATATCCGTAAGGAATAGACGATGCCAACGTTCTAATTGGAGACAACTACATGGGTACCTTTGAGGGTCAACTTGTTTTCGTCACCGGCGGTGCCACCGGGATCGGCGCGGCGATTGTGGAGCGGTTTGCCACGCTGGGCGCCGATGTGGCGTGCTGCTACCACAGAAGCCGCGCCGGCGCCGAGACGCTGGCAAGCAGGCTCCACGAGTGTGGACTGAGTGTCTTCCCGGTGCAAGCAGACGTGTCGCACGGCGAGGAGGTGCGAACAGCTACCGAAGCGGCGGTCGCGTATTTCAATCGCCCGGTCGGCATCCTCGTCAACAATGCCGGCGACAACATCGACCCGCAGCCCGTGGAGTCGATGCCCGAGGAACTGTGGGACCAGGTCATCGGGATCAACCTGACCGGCCCTTTCCTCCTCGCCAAGTACTGCATTCCTGGAATGAAGACGCTGGGTGGCGGGCGGATCATCAACGTCACCTCGATCTCGGCGCGCACCGGCGGCGGGCCCGGCTCGGCGCACTACGTGGCGAGCAAAGCCGGGCTGGAGGGATTCACCCGCTCGCTGGCTAAGGAGTTGGCCCCATTCAATATCACCGTCAACGGGGTGGCTCCGGGCCTCGTCTACACGCCGATCCATGAGCGTATCAACACGCCGGAGAGCCTGGAACGGCTGCGCCAGACCATCCCGCTGCTCCGCATCGGCAAGGCCGACGAGGTGGCGCGGGTGGTGACCTTCCTCGCCTCCGAGGACGCCTCGTTCATGACGGGAGAGATCGTCGCCGTGAACGGCGGAATGCGGATGGATTGAGGCTGAGGTCAAGGCCGAGGCTGAGAAGAGGAATTGATGTCAGAGGAGAGATTCGTGGAAGCAAAGCATTTGTTCGAGCTTACCGGCAGGACCGCTATCGTCACCGGCGCGGCGCGGGGCATCGGCCGCGCCATTGCGGAGGGACTGGCGTCGGTAGGCGTCGCAGTGGCGCTGGCCGATGTGCTGGAAGATGGGCTGGCGGACGCCGAACAAGCCATCGCCGCCCGCAGTTTCCAGTGCATCGCCGCAAAGACCGATATCTGTTGTCAAGAAGAGCGCGCCGCCCTGGTCGAGCGGACCATCGCCGCGTTCGGCCGCGTGGACATCCTGGTCAACGTGGCCGGCGTCACGCGACCCCATCCGTCGGAAGTCTACCCCGCCGATGATTGGAATCTCACCCTGGCGGTTAACTTGACGGCGATGTTTCACCTCTGCAAGCTGGCGGCCCAGGACATGATCCCGCGGCGTTCCGGTGCAATCGTCAACGTCTCTAGCATCGGCGGCGCGCTGGGCTTCCCGAACAATCCCGCGTACCAGGCATCCAAGAGCGGCGTGCTGGGGCTGACGCGAGCGCTGGCGACCGATTGGGCGAAGTACAATATCCGGGTGAACGCCCTGTGCCCCGGCTACACCCACACCGACATGACCGATAGGAGCTATCGCGACCCGCGCACCAACGCCGCGCGGGCCACCCGGACCATGATGAACCGCTGGGGCCAGCCGGAGGAGATGGTCGGCCCGGTGATCTTTCTGGCATCGGACGCAGCCAGCTACGTCACCGGCCAGGAGTTGTTCGTGGACGGCGGGTGGGTCACCGCCGGGCTGACGGAGTGGCAGTTGTGAGACTTCAAGACAAAGTCGCGGTCGTCACCGGCGGCGGAGGGGGCATCGGCGCGGCGATCTGCCGAGCGTTTGCGGCTGAGGGCGCGCGCGTGGCCGTGACCGATCTCCGCAAGGAGACGGCCGGGCAAGTTGCTGCTGAGATCCGCGCGGCGGCCGGCCAGGCCGAGGCGTGGCCGCTGGACGTGGCCGAGCGTGTCACGGTCGAGCGTGCCGCGGACGAGATCGCAGCCCGGCTCGGGCCGGTCGATATCTGGGTGAACAATGCCGGCATCTCAAGGGTGGCGCCGTTCATGGAGTGCACCGATGATCTGTGGGACACGATCCTGCGGATTAACATGAAGGGCACTTTCATCGGCTGCCAGGCCGCGCTGCGGCAGATGCTGCCCCGGCAGCGCGGGGTAATCCTGAATATGTCGTCGCAGTCGGGCAAGGGCCGGCAACAGCCAATACGCCGCCTACTGCGCCAGCAAATTCGGGATCATCGGGCTGACGCAATCGCTGGCGCTGGAGTTCGCCAGCGACGGCATCCGCGTCAACGCGTTGTGCCCGGGGGTCGTCTGGACGGCGCTGTGGAATGACCAGCACGTGGGCGATTATGGTCGCAAACGCAGCCTGCAACCGGAGGAGGTCCGGCCCTACCTGGAAAGCAAGATACCGCTGGGCCGGCTGTGCACCCCCGAGGATGTGGCCGGGGCCGCCGTCTTCCTGGCAAGCGACGCGGCCGCGTATATCACCGGCCAGGCGATCAATATCTCTGGTGGCAGTGTAATGCACTGAGGATCCTCCGGGTCATTTTGGAAGGAGGCTATTTCTCAAACGTGCACTCCATGCCAGGACAACGAGGAGTCATATGCGAGCGGTTCAATGCGTAGCGCCAGGAACAGCGCGCTTTGTCGAGACGCCCCAACCCGTACTCAAGCCGGGACATGCCCTTATCAGGACACTGCTGCTCTCCCTGTGCGGGAGCGACGTGCATAAGGTCTACTTTTCTCCACCGGATGAGTATCCGTTTGAAGTGGGCACGTCTGGCCACGAGGTGATCGGTCTGGTCGAGGCGGTTGATGCGCCGGGCTGCGCTCTCCACCCGGGGGATGTGGCATTGGTGCTCGCGCCGATGCAAAACGCCATGGCCGAATACTACCTGGCCCCTGTTGACGATGTCCTGGTCCTGCCTGAGGGGCGACCACCTGAGCAGTTGCTCATGAGCCAGCAGTTGGGAACGGTGATCTACGCCCTCAAACGTCTGCCGGGCTTCCTGGGCAAAGATGTGGCGATCATCGGCCAGGGATCGGCAGGCCTGTTTTTCGATGCCATGTGCCGGCGCCTCGGGGCTGAAAAGGTTATCGGTTTGGATATCATCGCTGCCCGCGTGGACGCCGGGCTGAAGTTCGGCGCAACGCATGTGATAAACAGCGCTCAAGAGGATGCGCTCAGGGCGGTCGAGCGGATCACGGGGGGCAAACTGGCGGACGTGGTCATCGAAGCGGCCGGCGAAGTGGAAACGATCAACCTGGCGGCCCACCTGCTGAAAGTCGGCGGGCACTTGATGTATTTCGGCATTCCCCGAGGCAACCAACTGATGTTCGATTTCTGGACTTTCTTCCGGAAATACTGCTACACGACCACGTCCGCCGGTTCGATGTACGAGCCTGGCGGGAAGTCATTCCATGCCGCACTGGATCTGGTCGCGCGCGGCGAAATTGACGTGTCGCCCATGCTGACACATCGCCTAACGTTCGAGCAAGTGATTGATGGCTACGAACTGGCGCGCACTCGCGCCGGCGGGGTGATCAAAATCGTGATCGAGATGCCAGCGTATCGCCTGGTGTTTGGCGGGTAACAAAGATGACCGCGCCTATGTTCGGGCGGCGGACACCAACGGTTGGAACTTGACAATTGACCTGCCAAATAGCTGACTGGTAGTCAGCTTGTCAGACAAGTATGTAGCGAGGAAAACATGCTTCCCCTGCAGCGCATCAAACCGATCGATATCCCGACCATGCACGAAGAACTCCAAGATCGCTTGAAGGAGTATATCCTCGCCAACAGGCTCCAGGCCGGCGATCCGCTTCCCACCGAGGCACAACTCGCCGACCAACTGGGAGTCAGCCGTGCGGCCGTGCGCGAAGGGTTACGCTCCCTAGAATCGCTGGGGATGATCTATTCGCGCCGGGGTGAGGGACGATACGTCCGGGGCTTCAACCTGGACCCGATCCTCGAGAACCTGCACTACAGCCTGTTGTTCGACACCGAAGATGCGCGCGAGATGATTGAGGTGCGCGAACAACTCGAAATTGGATTCATCGGCGCCGCGATCGCTGCCATGGACTCGGAAACGCTTTCTGATCTACGCTCCTTGGTGACAGAGATGCGGCAACGAGCGCTGTCAGGCGAGTATTTCCTCGACAAAGACCTTGAGTTCCATGCCTCGATCTATCGCCCGATCAACAACCACGTGTTGTCAAAGCTGTTGGACGTATTCCACGCGATCTATCGTAACTTGAGGGATCGATCTCTGCTCGTCACCCGAAACCCGGTCATCGAAGTGGGAAACCACGAAGGGATCTTGAACGCGATCGAAGCCCGCGACAGCGAACTCGCGCGGCAGCTCGTGCGTGACCACTTCATAGGCATCAAGCAGCGTATCAGCGCCGCCCAATCTGCCATCAACGCAGCCCACGACAATCCTGTGGTGTGATGACAACTTAGAAGCTGTTTGAAAAGGTCGACCCTCACCCCCTGCCCCCTCGCCCGCCGTGCGGGAGAGGGGAAACCCCGCTAATAAAGACTTCCCCGCCCCCTGGCAGGGGGCGGGGTCAGGGGGGGGGGCGTTCACTGACCTTTCAAACAGTCTCTTAGACACGTTCCAACCGTTCAGGAGGACGAATTCAGCTATGCTGACACCGCGCGAGCGCGTACTTTGCGCCATTAACCACGAGGAACCGGATCGTGTACCGATCTTCTTCGGCACCTCCTCGCCGACAACTATGCTCGCGGCCGCCTACGAGAATTTCAAGACTTACCTGGGGGTCCAGTATCCGCCGCGGCTGCTGTCAAAGACCTTTCAATACGCGCAGCTCGACGAGGAAGTAATGGTGCGTTGCGGCTCGGACGGTCGCCTGATCCAGCCGCGGCCGCTGCCGGCGGTTCTGCGCCGCGAGCTTTCCGAAAGCAACCTGATCGACGATTGGGGCGCGACGTGGGAGCAGCGGCCCGGCGTGCCCTATTACGAAATCGTGGAAGTGCCACTCCGACATGCCACCGTCGACGATCTGCAGAATTACCCCTGGCCCGACCTGGCCCACCCTGCCCGCTTCGAGGGCCTGGCCGCGGAGGCCAAGGCGCTGCGGGAGAACACGCCGTATGCTATCGTCGCCCTGGGTTACCTGACGATCTTCGAACACATCCAGATCCTGCGCGGGCTGGACACCTGGCTGACCGACCTGGCCGCGAACCCGGAATTCGCCCACGCCATCTTACGTAAAGTGACCGATCTCATGGTGGCCGGCCTGGAAAAATACCTGGACGCGGTGGGGCCGTACATCGACCTGATCACCTTCTCCGACGATTTGGGTTCCCAGCGCGCGCCGCTCATCTCGCCCAAGATGTACCGGCGGATGATCAAGCCGTACCAGGCCGAGGTGATCGACGTCATTAAGCGGCGAAGCAGGGCCAAAGTCTTCTTTCACTCGTGCGGCAACGTCTACCCCTTGATTGGCGACTTCATCGAGATCGGCGTGGATGTGCTGAATCCCGTCCAGGTCTCCGCCGGGGAGATGGGCGATACTGCCCGGCTGAAACGGGAATTCGGGGCCAATATCACCTTCTGTGGCGCCATCGATACGCGGTGGGTCCTCCCGCACGGCACCACCGGCGACGTGCGCGCCGAGGTGCGCCGCCGCATCCGCGACCTGGCGCCCGGGGGCGGGTACATCCTGTCCGCAGTGCACTGCATCCAGCCCGATGTGCCGCCGGAAAACGTGCTGGCGATGTTCGACGAGGCCATGACCGCCGGTCGCTACCCGCTGGAATTCTGAAATACGCAGCAATCAAACTTCAATCAGGAAGAGGGTGTCCCAATGACAGACAGCGAACTTGCGGGAGTAGTCGTTCCCGCCATCACCCCTGTAGATGACGAGGACCGGGTAGATGAAGCCGCTTTCCGGAAGGGTCTCCGGCGCCTCGTCGCTGCCGGCATCCATGCGATCTTCGTCGGCGGTTCGGCCGGCGAAGGCCCCTTGCTGGCGGCCTACGAATGGGAGCGCATGGTCACGATCGCCCGCGATGAAGTCGGTAGCGACGTTCACCTGCTCGGCGGCGCGATCGACACCTCGACGAAGCGGGTGCAACAGAAGCTGGCGATCCTCTCCCGGCTCGGGTATCCGTACTGCGTCATCACGCCCACGTACTACATCACGCTGCGCCACCCCGACGAGCACCTACGGCTGTTCGGCGAGTGCGCGGCGGTAGCGCAGGCCACACAGATCGTGGCGTACAACATCCCATCGTGTGTCGGCTCAGCCATCCCGGCCGAAGTCCTGATCGAGGGTGCGCGGCGGGGTTACTTCCAATATCTCAAGGAAAGCTCGGGCGACTTCGACTACTTCCAGCGCCTGGTGATCGAGGGCCGCGATGTGGGATTGAAAGTCCTGGAGGGCGAGGAGCCGCACATCGCCAGAGGTATGCTTGCGGGCGCCGTCGGTATCGTGCCGGTCTGTGCGAATTTCGAACCCGCGACCTATATTGCCGCGTATCGGGCCGGTCTGGCCCGCGATGAAGCTGCCCTGGTCGGCCTGCAAGAACGCATCCTGGAAGTACGCCGCGAGTTGTTGCTCGTCGGCCCGCTGTGGATCGCGGGCATCAAGTATGCCATGTCTCTACTGGGTGTCGGTTCGGGCGAACCGGTTTCGCCGCTGCAGCCGTTGAAAGCCGAGGAGCGGGCAAAGATTCGCGAGTTCACGCGAAAGAGCTTTCCAGGGGTGTGAGGATGCTCCACGCTGCCACCGAAGGCACTGAATGCCTTCCGATCCGAGATCACAGCCACCTGGGACAGATAGCGACGGCTGATGAGGAAGATGGGCCTGCTGTATCAAGGAGCGCATCGCGGCGGCACGACTCGCAAATGACGCAGGGAGCGTTCGCCCGCCCGCGTGAACCGCTTCAGTCCGACGCGGTGCCGAAAAACGTGCTGGTGATGTTTGACCAGGCCAGGATCCTCGAAAATAGCTCCTCGCCCTGAAGATTCTGGCAGAAGATCTCGATGCAACCCCTTGACAGGCGCTTGTCCCTGTGCTACAATGCCACAAAATTGATATGATAACTGATAGCTGATAACTAAAGGAGATCTTAAATGGCCACCATCTACTTCGATGATGCGGGCGACTTGACCCTGTTGCAGGGCAAGACAGTTAGCATCCTGGGCTACGGCAATCAGGGCCGATCGCAGGCTTTGAATATGCGCGACACAGGCACACGTGTGGTAGTCGGCAATGTCCGCGATGCTTCCTACGAGCAGGCCCTGGCCGACGGGTTCGAGACCTACGAGATCCAGGGCGCGGTGCAGCGGGCCGACTACCACTTCCTCCTGGTGCCGGATGAGGTGATGCCCCAGGTTTTCGATCGGGATATCAGGTCATCCCTCAAGGCCGGCGATGCGATCATCGTTTCGAGCGGATATAACGTTACGTACGGTTTCCTGCGTTACCCGCCCGACGTAGACGTGCTGATGATCGCACCGCGCACAATCGGCACTGCGGTGCGCAGGTCGTTCCTGGAGGGCAAGGGCTTTCCCAGCCTGGTCAGCGTGGAGCACGACGCTACCGGCAAGGGTCAGGCGGTCATGCTGGCACTGGCGAAGGCAATGGGCACCCTACGACGCGGCTGTGTCGCGTCAAGTTGCGACGAAGAAACGTTATGCGACCTCTTCAACGAGCACTCGGGCGGCCTGTACATTCTGCGTCGTTGCTGCGAGATGTTGGTGGAGGCCGGCGTGAGCCCCGAAGCGGCCATGCTCGAGTTCTGGGTATCGGGCGAAAGCGCCGACGTGGCCGAGGTGATCCAGAGCCACGGACTGTTCGGGCAGGTCAAGTTCCACAGCCAAACCAGCCAGTACGGGCAACAGGTGACGTCGCGCCTGTCGGAGGAGGAAGAAGAGCAGGAGCGAAAGCGGATGCGCCGGATCGTTGCCCGCATCAAGGACGGCAGTTTTGCGCGCGAGTGGATGCTGGAACAACAGACCGGCTACCCCATGTTGCGCCGCGCTTACCACGAGAACATGGCCCACCCGATCGCCGTTGCCGAGGAGCGTTTCCTGAAGGTGCTGGGATTCTGGAAGGGTGATGAGTAGAGGAAAAGCTGATGCACAAGTCGCTGTCGCTCCGGATGTTCCCGGACGCAATGCCAAACCGCCGTCGGGTGGAGTTGGCGGCCGACGCAGGCTTCCACGGTGTCGAGGTTAATCTCGAGCCGTGGCAGGAGGTCTCGCTGGCCTCGAGCGACGATGACCTGCGCGACCTCCGCCGGATGGTCGAGGCGCATGGCCTGTGCGTAAGCACGGTCTACAGCCGGGAGCAATGGCACACCCCCATGTCCAGTCCCGATCCTGACAAGCGCGCCCGCTGCCGGCAGGTGGTGGAAGCGCTGGCGCGAGCCGCGATGATCCTCGGGGCCGGATCGGTGCTGATCATGCCGGGCGCAACCGATAACAGCGTCTTGGCGCCCGAGCCCGAGCTCGTGCCCTATGACGTGGCGTATCGCAACGCGCTGGAGACGCTGCGCGAGCTCGGACGCACGGCCGGCGAGCGCTACCGGGTCCAGTTGGCTGCCGAGAACTGCCCCGGCAAGTTCCTGGTCAGCCCCCTGGAGTTCGCCCACTTCCTCGATGAGGTGGACAGTCCCTGGGTCGGCGCCTGTCTTGACACCGGAAACGCGCTCTGGTACGGCTTCCCCGAGCACTGGATCCCGGTGCTGGGACCGCGTGTTCGACTGGTACACCTGAAGGACAACCGGATCGTGGGGCACTCGGGCGTGGTGCCGACCCCGCTGCTGGCAGGCGACGTCAACTGGCCTGCCGTGCAGGAATCGTTACGAGGCATCGACTACGACAGTTGGGTGACCGCCGAGGTGTTTCCGCCTTATCGGCATCACCCCGAGCGCCTGATCTACGAAACGAGCGCCAGCATGGATGCAATCCTGGGCTCGTTCAGGTCCTGAGAACATCGCTTCCAGACCACAGACTCGTGCAGGAGAAACCCGATGCAAGTACCGGATTCGCTGCTGGAACGCCACCGAGCGTTTTGGACGCGCGCTGAGGTAAGCCAGCCGCTGCTGACGGTGGTGTCACCCACCCCTTTGGCGCCGTTGCAGATCCCGACGCCGGCCGGTGTGGCGCTGCCGTCTGAGGGCTATCTGCTCCCCGAGATGCTTGACCCGCTGCACTATTTCGAGCAGTTGACCGCGCGCTGGGAGGGCCTCGGCCCCACCGATGGCGACCAGTTCCGCATCATGACAGCTTACTGGTATGTGCCTTGGCTGGAAGCGATTTGCGGCTGCCCCATCTGGTTTGTGCGGGAAAGCGGCACCATGTACTCGGAACCTCCCAAGGGCGATTGGGATGCCGTTCGTACCTTCCGGCTGACGCGAAACAACCCCTGGCTGGCCAAGCTGCGCGAGTTCTACCTGGTCATGGGCAAGTTGGCTGCCGGCCGCTATCCCCTTGGCGTAGCAATGCCAATGCGCGGGCCGCTCGATCTGTTGGGCGCGCTGATAGGCGTGGAGCGCATGTGCCTCGGATTTGCCGAAAGCCCCCAACTGGTACGCGAAGCGCTCGGCATCCTGACCGATATTTGGATCGAGGTCGTGGGTGAGCAGCTTGCGCTGCTTCCGCCCTTCGCGGGGGGCATGGCTAACTGCGAACAGTATGGGCTCTGGGTACCGGGGACGAACGCCGTCACCCAGTGTGATCTGGCGGTGTCAATCTCGCCGCGTACGTATGCTCAATACCTCGTCCCGTGCGATGAACGCATCTGCGCCAACTTGGCGTATCCGATCATCCATCTGCATTCGGTTGGGCTCCACGTGCTTGAGCAGGTGCTCTCGGTGGATGGCTTCGCCGCGATTCAGGTCGTGGTTGACCCCGGCCCCAAGGATCCGACCGTGCGAGAACTCATACCCGCATTCCAGCGGGTGCAAGCCTCCGGGAGGCCGTTGATCATTCACTGCAACACGATCGCGCAGGCAGACCTGAATACCCTGCTGGCCGCACTGTCGCCGCGCGGCCTGTGCATTCGCACTGGCCTTGCCGAACCAACTGCGGCCTCTTAAGGCGGTCAGATTCGGACGCCTCTGGATCTGGGGCGCGCGCGCAAGCTGAAAGCAGCCTGCGCGTAACGGAGCGGAACTCTACCCATGACCACGAGCGAAGTCACTCTCGATGACATCTCCTTGGACCTGAAACCGGTTGCGTCATCGAACATGCATGAGACGATCCAGGCGCGCCTGATGAGCTTCATCAGGGAGCGCCAGATGGCGGCCGGTGACAGGCTGCCCTCCCAAGCCGTTCTGACGCAAGCCCTGGGCATCAGCGTGGTGGCGCTTCGGGAAGCCATGCGCGCGCTGGAAGCGTTGGGGATCATCGAAGCGCGGGCCGGATCCGGCTGGTACGTCAGAGATTTCTCATTCGATGCGGTCGCAAAGGGGCTGGCGTACAGCTTCGAGCTGAACCGGCGTAGCTTCGCGGACCTGCTTGAAATCCGTATCCGGCTGGAGGCCAGCTATCTGCCCGGGGTCGTGCCCAAGCTGGTCGCCGAGGACCTGGAGGCGCTCGAACAATCCGTCTGTGAGATGGAGGGGCTGGCCGCATCCGGCCAGGAGTTCGACGCGCCGGACCGCGCCTTCCATATGCGGTTGTTCTCCGGCAAGGTGCAGAACCAGTTCTTCGCCGAGGTTCTGGAACTGTTTTGGATGCTCTACCCGCTGCTCTCCGTCCCTCCAGAGCGAGTCCATCGGGAAGTGCTCCTGGCTGATGCGCGCAGACACCGGCTGATCCTGGAGGCGGTGCAGGGGGGCAACGTGGAGGTAGCTGTGCAACGGCTGCTGGACAGCCTACAGGGCGCGATGCGGCGAACCTCTGAGTTGGAAAAGCCAGGACACTCCTAAAACTCGCCGGAAAAATCTTCTGCAACCCCTTGACAAGCGGTAAGGTGTGTGCTAGAATCTAACCGTAAACTGTAAATGGTTAACAATTTCCTGTTTACTATTTGAAACTTTTTGCACTTCCAGGCTGATCCTTTTAGACCTGCCTTCCGCCAAAACACAATCGCGTCATCTGTTCCCGCAACTGGTCAGGAGACGACTCCGTGGCTAACGAAAGTCTGGCACGCATCTTGGCGCCGACGATCAAACGCTCGCTTGCCGATGAGATCGTAGACCGGCTGCGCAACGCCATCTTGCAGGGGCATCTGGCACCGGAGGAACCCCTGCGCGAAGCCGTGCTCTCTGAATTCATGGGTGTCAGCCGCGGCCCGATCCGTGAGGCTTTGAGCCATCTCGAGCGCGAGGGATTGGTCGTGGTGACCTCCACGGGTCGGACCTATGTGGCTCGTCTTTCGTCCGAGGACCTGGATGAGGTCTTCAGCCTACGCAGTACGCTCGAGCGGCTGGCCATCGAGCGTGCTTGCATGTTTGCGACTCCGAAAGACCTGGCTGAGCTGCAAGGCGTGGTGGATGAGATGGCTGCCACCATCGACCGGGGCATCAGCGAGAAGGAGGCGGCTGAACTCGACCTCCGCTTTCATGATGTCGTGTATCAGGCCAGCCGGCATCAACGTCTGCTCAGCTACTGGACCACACTGCGGCCACAGGTCTATGTGATGATGCTCGGCCGAAACGTTGCCAGCGCCGACTTTCGGGACGCCGCGGTTCGGGGCCACCAAATGATCCTGGATGCAATCAAAGCTGGCGAAAGGCAGCGGGCGCTCGATGTGATCGAGCAGCACATGCGCTTTGCATACGAAATCGTGAGCCAAAGCTATGAGCAGCACGGCGCGAATCCGGATCAGGATTGTCGATCCGACGACCCGGACGGACATCCGCAGCTAGACAATAACTGATCTCAAACCCACCATCCTATTGCAACGGAGCAGAAACTCAATGAAGCTAATCACCTTCGTCCACGAAGGCCGCGACCGCCTGGGGTCGTTGGTTGCCGGCGCAGGCGGCGAACATGTTTTCGATCTCAACCGGCTGGATCCCCGCCTGCCGGCCGATATGCTCGCCTTTCTTGAAGGGGGCAAACCCGCCCTCGACCTGGCCCAACAGGTGCTGGCGGCCGCCTCACCCGAACAAGCCTTGAAACTCGCCGACGTCACCCTCAAAGCGCCCATCCCGCGGCCCGGTAAGATCATCTGCATCGGCCAGAACTACCTGGCGCACGCCCAGGAATCCAACGCATCCGCACCGCCCTTCCCCATCATCTTCGCCAAGTACGCAAACACGGTAATCGCCCACGGCGAGCCCATCGTGGTCCCGGCGGTCGTCCAGAAGCCGGACTACGAGGGCGAACTGGGGGTCGTCATCGGCAAGCGGGGCAGAAATATCCCCGAGGCCGAGGCGCTTGAATACGTCGCCGGCTATCTGCCGCTCAACGACGTCAGCGCGCGCGACTGGCAGAACCGCACCAGCCAGTGGGTCATCGGCAAGACCCCGGATACCTTCTGCCCCATGGGCCCGGCGTTGGTCACTGCCGACGAGATCCCTGACGTCCAGAACCTGTGGCTGCGCACTGTCATCGGCGATGAGGTGCTCCAGGAAGGCCATACCAGCTTGATGATCTTCTCCGTCGCCCATCTGATCGCCGACATGAGCCAGGTGATGAGCCTGGAGCCGGGCGATGTGATCGCCACGGGCACGCCGGCCGGGATCGGCGCGGCCCGCACGCCGCCGCGCTGGCTGCGGCCCGGCGATGTGGTGCGGGTGGAGATCGAGGGGGTCGGCGCCCTCCAAAACCCTGTGGTCGCAGAATCGTGATTGGACGGACCGTCCGCGAGTTTAGCGACATGAGCCCGGCCCCCAGACCGGTGAGTCGCCCCAAAGTTCGCTCGCGTTGGGAAGGAGTTGAGCATGGCAAACGATACGCTACCTGCCCCTAAGCCGGCCTATAGGCCAAAACTATACAAGCGACTGCTGAGTATCCCGGAGATCAGCATAGCCGCTGGGGTCGTGGTGTTTTTCATCCTCTTTGTGCTGGCCGACAAGAGCATGGGGCAAGCGGCCAACCTCCAGCGCATGGCATTGCAGGGCAGCATGATCGGCCTGGCCGCCCTCGGCATGGCCTTCCTGATGATCGCGGGGGAAATTGACCTGTCAGCCGGCGCGACCGCCGGCCTCTCGGCGGCCATCTTCGGGCTGTTGCGCGCCAACCAGGGCTGGCCGGAATTGGCCTGCGCCGGAGTCGCCCTGGCGGCAACCGCAGGGGTGGGCCTGGTCAACAGCTTTGTCGTGCTCCGAATCCGCATGCCCTCTTTCTTTGCCACGTTGGGCACCAGTTTTCTCGTCACCGGCTTGGCGACCTGGCTCCTCCAGGGCAAGTGGATCTACATCGGAGACCGAATCCCGCTCATGTCGAAATTGGTGGCGCCGTCGCCGGTCCTCGGTCTTGCGTGGATTTTTCTCCTATTGCTGCCGGTGTACATTATCGGCGACCTGCTTGTCCGCTTTTCACGGCTAGGCTCCACCCTGACCGCCGTCGGCGGCAACCGGCTGGCCGCCGAAATCGTGGGGATCAATGTGCCGTTGGTGAAAACCCTGTGTTTTGTGTTCGTGAGCGTGTGCGCCGGGCTGGCCGGGATAGCCGTCGTGAGTTACGGGACTACGACCGACGTGGCTATCGGCAGCGACTGGATGCTCTGGATTATCGCGATCGCCATCATTGGCGGGGGCAGCCTGCGGGGCGGCGTGGGCAGCATCCTCGGCGCCCTATTGGGGGTGGTTTTGGTGGAGACCATCCGCTTGGGCATGGCTAACGCTCGAGTGCAAACCAATGCCCAGGGCATCGTGATCGGCGCCATCCTGATCGGCGCCGCGATCCTGGACGTCTACCGGCGCAAGAGCGCCCAATACTAGTTGCAGGCGTTGCAAAGGAGAGCAGCCATGGGGCTTACCAGCACCGAGCGCAACGAACCAGCTCTGGGTAAGAGAACGGAACTGGCTTTGCGGAACCTGCTTGGAAAGCAGGAGTTCACCATCATCATCCCACTCCTTCTGGTATTGGCCTTTTTCTATTGGCGCAACAGCGCGATGCTTAGCCAGATAGCCGTCACGTCCATCCTGCGCACGATGGCCTTCCCGGCGCTGATCGGCATGGGATTGGTCCAACTGATGATCGCGGGCGAAATCGACCTCTCGACCGGGGCCGTGATGAGTCTGAGCGCGGTCTTCTCCGCGAAACTGATGCGGGATGCCGGCTTGCCGGTGCCGGTTGCCGTGATGTGCGCACTGGGCGTGGCGCTGCTGATTGGCCTGACCAACGCGCTGTTGGTGGTCAAGGTCGGCATCCCCGCTGTCATCGCCACAATCGGGATGTCTTTCATCGTACGGGGCGCCAGCTACTCCTTCACCAACGGCCTCCCCATCTACCCCCTGCCGCCGGAGGTGGCCATCATCGGTTCCTGGCGGCCGCTCGGCCTCTCCTTCACCTTTTTTCTGGCGCTGGGGCTGTGCATTGTGGTGCAGATCCTGTTGTCCTGGACGCGCTGGGGCGCGGTGCTGTTCGCGACCGGCGGCAATAAGGTGGCCGCCCAGGTCTGCGGCATCAACACCGACCGGGTCAAGACCATCTGCTTCATGCTGACGAGCCTTCTCGCGTCGATGGCGGGGATGCTGACGATGAGCCAACTGCCGATGACGCCCGGCGATCCCATCATCGGCCGGTTCCTGGACCTGGACGTCCTCGCCGGTGTTATCATCGGCGGTGTCAGTTTCTTCGGGGGGCGGGGGTCTGCCGTCGGCGCCTTTGTCGGCATCCTGTTCATTCAAGTGGTGCGCAGCGGAATTGTGATCGGCCATTTTGATTCTTACCTACAGCAGCCGGTGCTCGGCTTCCTGCTCATGATCGCCGCGATGGCCGATGTGATCCGGCATCGCCGGAGTGTGGCCTGAGAGTCATCAAGAAATGTCTCCGCAGTTTTGTCGCCCCAAGCGGGCTTGGCTCGACCGGCAAAACGCGGACTCACTCTTTGCCAGACCCTAAGCGGTTGCGGCGCCGGGCTGGACCCTAACCGGACAACAGATCAATCGTCGGAAACAGGCGGGCGGTGGTCGCCGTCAGCCACCTGATTTCGGCCTGGGCTTCTGGTTGCTGAGCGCTTCATACGACGCCTTTGGCGTCGACGCAAGAAACCAGAATGACATCCTGAGAGGAGGTGAGCACATTCCCGGAAACTCAACAGTAGTTTGGCCGCTGTTCGGACACTGAAAGTCACACATTCAAGCGCGCTTCTAGGAGGAAGAAATGTCACGGAAAATGCTGGTTCAAATCCTGTCGGTGATTGCACTCCTGACCCTGCTCACGGGCTGCGCCCAGCCATCGGCTCCAGTAACGGTGGTTCAGACCCAGGTCGTCAAGGAACAGGTTCAGGTCGAGGTGACCAAGGTCGTCGAGACCGTGAAAGAGGTCGAGAAGGTCGTCGTCGCAACCCCGCTTCCCCCTGCCCCCGGCAAGAACGGCAGGTTCTACTTCGTTCAGAGCTCGGCGTGGCACCCGGTGCATCAGTTGATGCAGCAGTCGTTCCTGGATGGCTGCCGGAAGAATGGCCTGGATTGCCAGTTGGCGACGACGGATGAGAACAGTCTCGATGCGCTCGTGGC
>Ga0209254_10002872_pt1 | contig 15724 bp, 16 predicted proteins | sample FrelakmetDIP11DI_FD_187148 | JGI IMG/M metagenome (GOLD analysis project Ga0209254, IMG submission 187148) | Freshwater lake sediment microbial communities from the University of Notre Dame, USA, for methane emissions studies - DIP11 DI (SPAdes)... | ecosystem: Environmental > Aquatic >...
CATATTCCAGCATATGGTCTCTGGCCTTCTCCATGTTCCCCCCAAAATACAACGCTGCCACGATCGCCGTGGTCATTACTTCGGCATCATTGACCTGCCTCTGGGGGTCTTCTTTATGATGGAGTGCTTTCAACATATCGTCACAAAGGCAATATACTGCTACAATTTGGCTGTCCATGCGATCCTCCGGTTTGGTTTTGGTTTCAGCACCCTAAACTTTACCAGATTTCGCATGGACTTTCTCTTGTCACCGCTTGGTGGCAATTTGGGTTAATTAAAGAAGGAGTGCTATGTAAAAAATGCTTTTCCGTTTTCTTAATTAAATATCAACATCCATCATATGGCGTGTGCAGAAACACTGTCTCCAACAGAGATAAAAATCCTTGATAAGGGCCAAGGATGATTTACTTTTAATAGCCTGATAACCAAATTGGGATGGTTTTATATTCGGAAATGTAGGCGATTTCAGAGACGAAATTTGATTTTGGTAGGGTTAATAATTCCCGTTCCTGCTAATATTGATCCTTGATCTCATACCTTCCATAACTTATATCTTCAGACACATTAACAATGACTTTCACAATCCCTGAATCTGCAAACCAATATGGCTTTATAACCTCCGGCATGGGAGCGCACACTGGGCGAACCATTATGTTCCGTGATTTATATGCTTTGTTAGGGGTTGGTTCGTCTGAAAGCAGCTTAGAAGATTACCGCAATTCTATTCTTACAGAAAACGTCCTGCTCAAACCGACTGAATCTGCTCGTAATGAAGCGTTTCGACGGTTGAAACAACTTTATGGGCTGGATCAACGCATCACTGTATTTCGATCTCTCAGGATGCTTTGGGATCAAGCGGAAATCACTACGACTTCAACGCTGGAATACGCTTCAACGCTTGAAACTGCATGCGATGGACAACTCTGTTGCGATCCAGGTCGCTAATCAAATGCAGGCGATTCTAACCACTCGAAGCCTGCTTGTTGATCCTGACCCAGTCACGCCTCTGGTCAGCCAGTTGGTAGAGGTTTTACGGTCAGCCTTGCAGGGAGCCAACCAACGTTATCAGAAAGGTTTCAAAGAGCAAATGGAAAAGCTGGATCAGGTGGAGGCATGGCAGAAAATCAATCCATCGCAGCGCCAGATGATCCTGATCCGATCTGGATTATTAGAAGTATCTGCCCCAATAGTTGGCACCGAGGACGATCTACTTTCAGCCCTGGATACGCAGCCAGTAACGGCATGGGAGAATTTGATCGCGGCTTTACCAGCCCGCTGCAGCCAGGCCATTTTGCAGGTCGTCAAACTTCTGGAGCCTGAGGCGATCAAGATCAGTCCTAAACCGGTCACGTTACGTACACTTGCGGAAACGGATAATTACTTAGCAGATCTGCGTTCCGAAATCAAAAAGCATCTCGATAACGGAAATCCGGTAGTCTTATAAGAACCTGAGACCTTAAGCTGACCTGGGTGTCCTCGTGGAACATGGTTTAATGATCTGCGTGGTTATTTTGCGAAAACCATCTTGGTGTTATACTTAGTGTGGTTTTTGTATAACAAGGAGTCAACTTATGAATGTCAAACTTTCTCAAAAAGGTTGGATCGTCATCCCGGCCGTCCTGCGCGAAAAATATGGATTGAAACCTGGCGCGGATTTGCAAGTGGTCGATTATGGCGGGGTATTAGCCCTGGTGCCGACCTTTAAGGATCCGATTAACCAGGGCGCCGGGTTTTTAAAAAATGCCGATTCACTCACCCAGGCAATTGTGGATGAGCACGCCCGGGAGCGTGAGCGTGAGTGAGGCAAAACTCGCTTATGTGCTGGATAGCTTTGCCCTGCTTGCCTACTTCAACGATGAGCCAGGCCACGAACGGGTTGTAGAGCTTCTGACCCAGGCTGGGCAGTCCAGGTGTCGCTTGCTTTTGTGCACCATCAACCTGGGCGAAGTGCTTTACATGGTAGAACGCCATTGCGGATTGACAAAAGCACAACACACTCAAGCGCTGATCGAGAGCCTACCCATCCAGGAAGTGGAAGCTGGGCGGAGCCTGGTGTTGGATGCGGCACATCTCAAAGCCGGGCACGCCATCTCGTATGCCGATGCTTTTGCTGCGGCGCTGGCTGTGCGCGAAACCGCGATTGTTCTCACTGGCGACCCGGAATTCACATCGCTGGAAGCGCTGCTGAGCGTGGAATGGTTGGTGCGAGCGACCAGGTAATCTAGCCGATGCCACCACTCGATCCATCTCTCCGCAAAATCCTCGAAAACAAAGTGCCCGATATCCGCCAGATAACTGAAGAAGCTGCCCGGGCGATCCTCAACACGCTGGCTGCCAATCGACCAGAGCCCTTCCAGACGATGACGCCTGAGCAGCGCCGGTTGCGCAATGCTCTAGGGGTATCGAAGTATCCTTCATACTGATCATAAAAGAAGAGCATTAAGGCGCCAATTGCTTTGATCCATACTTCTGAGCATAAACCCTGGTTATTATTGCACCGACCAGGAATATTTGTGCAAAGTAATAGATCGCAATCATCAAAATAGCAAATGCTCCAGCCGCCTCAAAGCTCGAGTTGATTCCGCCATATCGGAAATACAACCCGATCACCAGCCCTCCCAGGGCCATTAAGAGGGTAGCAGCGATCGAGCCAGGCCAGACGTCCCGCCAGGGAATTTTTACATCTGGCAGCACCTTGTAAGTAAACGCGTTGGCCAGGATGATGACACCCAGTAGAGCCAGAATATTCAGGGTCGATATTAAACCGTTATTGCCAGTGTAATCTTCAACGACCGATCCAAACCAGGTAAAGAGCACGTTGATCACCGTTGTCAGTATGACCAACAATCCTAAGGCGATCACCATAATAAATGCAAACAAACGCTGACGGATGGGCGCTAACTTTTGTCCACGCAGTGTCAGTGGCACCCCCCAGATTCTGTTAAGTACATACTTAAGCTGCAAGAAAAGTCCCATTGCTGCAAACAGAAGAGATATAAAGCTTACTACCGATACAATCAAGGATCCACCAGAGGTGGAAGCCTCAATGGTGGATACTGATTCCTGGATAAATGCTGCAGTCTCTGGTCCCAAGACAGCCTCAACCCGTGTGTAAAATTGCTCCGCGGCAGCTGCCTCGTTGATAAAAAAACTGGCTAACCAGAAAGCAATAAAGATCACCGCGGCAAAGGAGAACATCCCAAAATATGCCAGGGCTGCTGCCAATTGGTTGGGTTTTTCGTTAACCCAAATCTGGTAAACTTCCTTACCGAAATTTATCAACGAAGGTCGCTCTTTCATTAACTAATCTTCTGTCCTCTTCAATTGTCAGAAGCACCTTGTTCATTCGGGAACGAGGCAAGCCAATCTGTTGCAGCCCGATATGCGGCGTTACCAGCTTCGCCAATATTCTTCGTAGTAAGATAAATATTCTCCTTGCCGATGAGTTCCAGTAATCCCGTGCGCTGGAGTTGGGCAAGCAATGCCGGCGATACACCAGCCATGATCAACTTACCCTGGTTAGCTTGCAGAGCCTGGGTGTATCGGCGCAATACCTCACTCACTGTACTTCCCACGTCTTCATAACCGCGTAAAAGCAGGATCACCACCGGCCGGCTCGCTTTTTCAACCGAGGGAAGGTTATTCTCCAGGGTGGATGCCGCAGCGTAAAAAAGATTGCCATATATGAAAAGGACCGTCACCTGACTCGACTTCAGTTTCTTTGGCGCAGGTGTCTCGACCGGCCACCCAGTTTCACCAACTACCCATTCAACCACCCGGATCGTATTGGATTGCTGGAGCACGAAAAGCAGGATGGAGAGCGCCACACCTAAAAAAACGGCATATTGGAGCGGCATGACCAGGGTTGAACCAAAGGTGACCAACATGATGGTGCGAGAAACTGTGTTCGTATACCAAACTGTTTTGATAGCATCCAGGTTTACCATCTGAATACCAGCCACGATCACCAGCGCAGCCAAAGCTGGCATTGCCACCAGTTCAACCAGGTCAGCAAACAATAGAACCACAAGCGCCACCAAGATACCGCCAAATATATTTCCCCAGCGTGACCGCGCCCCTGCACTAACCATCAACGCCGTGCCTGAGCTGGATCCACCGGCTGGGATCCCACTAAATAATCCGGCCGCCAGGTTGGCTGCTCCTTGTCCCAGAAAATCACGGGAGACATCAGAAAATTTCCCGTCTGGGTTTGGGAATGTCTGGCTGACGCCTGCGCCCTGTACCAGGCCAATGATTCCAATGGCGATTGCCGGAACGATCAGCGGGACGATCAGCGATAGATCTGGAAGCATTAATTTAGGCAAGGTAGCGGGTACTTCGGAAATTTCTTTTACAATTTTTATACTCGTTTCGAATAACTCATTCATCAGGATAGCCAGGCCGGAGGACACTACCAGAGCAATTACCAGGGAAAACTTAGATACACGCGTTTTTGCCAGGAAATAGATTACCAGCAGCGTTATTAGGCCGATGGCAAGAGTCGCCCATTGGATCGAGTCTAAATTCAATATTAAATCAGCTAATTGAGCAATCTTCCCTGAATAGGAGCTGTAATAACCGGTAAAATCGCCTAGCTGACCAATAATGATCATTGCAGCAACCCCGGTCATAAAACCGGTCATAACTGAATATGGGATGAAGCGGGTCAGCCATCCCAGTCTTAATAGCCCCAGAACAATTTGAAAAATTCCAATCATTACGACCAGGGTAACCAGGGCGGTTACCCGGGAGCTCTCTGGATAGGTTTTTAAAGTGTCTCCAGCAGCAACTGCCAAAGCACTGGTAGTCGAAACATTCATGAAGACAGCGCCGGCGAACAACGCCCCGACCGGGGTCGCCAACATCAGCGTGTACAAGCCAAACACAGGATTGACAGACGCCAGCAAAGCATGAGCCATAGACTGAGGAATATTCACCAGGGCAAAGGTTAACCCAGCGATCAAATCGTTCGGTAAATTTGCTTTTTTTATTTTCACGTTATCTCTTTACATTTTCGTCGTGATTTCTTGACCAAAGTCCGTGCACAGTTTAAAGATCCGCTCTCGATCCGAATCGATAAGCGATCCGGCTTTAGCCTCTTCCCTGATCAGTTCAATGTGACGGAACAGTTCTTTGTTTGCATAGGATGAATCCGCTTCCTGGCTGATTGTTTGGATTACCTTCAACATATGAATCAGGACACTGGCATTGTCGCAGCTTGCATGACGGAGCATGTCGATAGCGCCATCGATCAATTCAGTAAACGTGATTGGTTCTAGAATCAAGCGCAGTTGGTTATCCTGGTCATAATAGTAGGGGCTTTTCTCACCCTGTCTGACGAATAACGCCAGACCTTCTCCAATATAATTCAGGCAAGTCATCGCCGTGTAGGGATCGTTGATCGCTGGTGACATGGCTCGTACCGCCATTTCAACGAGTTGGTTGAACCCATAGGCGACATCCTGGGTGGGTGTTCGAGTATTTCCAATTCGAAATGCGTTCTGGAGTAGTCGTTCCAAATCCTCATCAACACGATTAGCAGGCCAAACTGTTGCGACCTGCATTCCACGCCAGACAATGTGACCAGGTTTACGCAGCAGATGGATGATTAAGTCATTTTCTTGTGCCAGGGTCAGTATGTAATCCGGATCGATGTACTGAATCGATCCGGATTGCCTGACAATTAACGGATATCCTTCCTTTTTCACCAATGTATCAGGAATAATTTTTAATTCACCCTTTATCCCATCAATTTTCTCGACCTGTTCTGGAATTTCAGCGAGGACCACATTCCGTAGCTCCGCACCTGCTGCAGCAGCAATGTTAGGGGCTTGCAGCATCGTACTGATATGTTGGACCAGTAAAATCAGCGATGCAAAGGTTGCGAGCATTAAAAATAATCCTACCGTGATAGTAAATTGAGGCCCATCTGGCTCGACCTCTGTCGGAGGAATAGAAAGTGCAGCAGCCAAACAATAGACAAAAGTAGCCACGAACATACCCAGGACGAGCTGGGTGGTGCGATCGCCGAGAAAGACACGCAACAAGCGAGAGCCATACTGAGCCGCTACAGTCGAGAGTGGCAGCGTGAGTAATGTAAAAACCACTCCAGCGGTTGCCAGGATAGTGCCAGCCATACTTACAAACATCGTGCGTATTTGGTCGGGAGAGCCCGAAAGGATAATCCGACTCTTTTCCAGGATTTCATTCGGGACCAGGCCATCTAACCAATATAACACCCAGGAAAGTAAAATCGCTCCCAAGGACATGACTACCGGGAAAAACCAAAAACTAACCTTTAGTCGGTCCCAATTATGCCGGGTTGTTACTCTCCTTATTTTACGAGTTTTCATCGGGCTCTCCTCAGGAAACCCTCGCTAAGATAATCCTTTATTCTGGTGTGTCCTCCGATACATGCTCGGCATGAATAGCATCTTTTGCTTTTCCAAATAAGCTTTTTACATGTTTCGCTGCTTGCTCTCTTTCTTCTTTCTTTTCCTCGCCAGTATATCTCATCAGGATCGCTAAGGGTCGTGTGGCATCAAAATTTTCCAGAATGATCAATACAAGCAAGGTCATGGGCACCGCCAGGATGGCACCAACTCCACCCAACAGGTATCCCCAAACAAACAATCCGACGAAAACCACCAGGGGTGAGATTCTTAATTTATCCCCCATGATTTTCGGTTGGACAAAATTTTGTATCCCTCCGTTGATTATGATAAACCCGGCCGCAACAATCAAGGCAGTTCCCAGACCAAACTCGGCGTAAGCCATGAGTACCGGTGGAATCAACGCAATAATGAAACCAATGGATGGAATATATCCCATGAACCAGGCCAGCAACCCCCAAAGCAAGGCATAATCCACACCCAGGATTAACAGAAAAATGGTATCACCCAGGCCGACCAGGAAATTAATCCCCGTTAGAACGGTCATGTATTTGCGCACATCCTCGGTGAGTTGACTCACACGTTTTATTGTCGATGCTCCTGGGTCCAGGCCCACACGGGAGGGTGTAGGCAAGGATAGGGCAGCGCTAATCATGAAAAAGAAAATTACCAGGGCCAGTCCAAAGGTAGCCAGGATATTCAATATACTCGTTAGGAAACCCTCTACAAGCGGACCAATGGACTTGATCACTTGCTCGACTTCAATACTCAATGTAGCATCACCAGTAGAGGAAAGATCATCGTTGGCCTGCACCGTAGCATCTTCTGTATATAATGGCAATTCGGTCGACAGCTTTGCTACCGAGAAGAAAACCGTGGCTATGACCAATCCCAGGAGCACGACGACCATCAAGATACTCAGCACCAAGGATAACCATCCCGGTAGACCCCGCTTTGTCAGTCTGCTGGGGATTGGCAGCACCGTGATTGTGATCACTGCAGCAAGCAGGATAGGATTCAATATGGAAGCAGCAGAGCGAACACCGAATAAAATCACGAAGAGACTTGCAAGTGCAACCAGGTAAATAACGCCGCGGCCTTTTAGATTGTTCATATCCGTTTTTCCATCCTCGAATCCATTTACTTTATGGATGTCCCCCAGATGTACGACCACACCCGGGGGACACAGTGGTAATCATTATACTGTCGTGCGAAGCAATTCTATAAGTTTCTGCCGATACTGATCCAGGAGTTCTCGTCGCTCTTCGGTTGGATTTTCTAGCAACCTGTCGATCACTGCCAGCGTATTTTTCAATCCATCCTGGATCACAGCGATCTCTTCTTTATTATTTGGTGCATTACTCGAGAGATATTCTAAAACCCCTTCCATAGCTCGGGTGAAAATATTTTCTGGACCAATCTCCTGAAGGAGATCGCTCTTTTCCAGGGATTCGCGCAGTGGGCCATGCAAACGAGCCAGCCAAAATCCGGTGTTGCGCTGTACCAAGCTTTCTTTAAGTTCTTTCAGCATATCTAACGAGGGAACATCGAGTTGGTTACTCATTTCGAGATCCAGCAAGACTACTTTCACGGGGAAATCAGATTGGTCTACATGCTTGAGAATTTGATTCAAAATTCCATCCGCATTGGCGAAGAACAGGCCTTGATCGGGTCGTAGGATGAGCAATCCAGGCAGGAGGCGATTTTCTGGATTCCGACGTGCATCGCTGAAGGTCAACTTGCCCGGTTCGCGTCCTAATAAACTCAGGTTCGGCTGGCTGGCGCGCCAGATCAAGAGCAGCAGAGACAGGATGACTGCGATCAGCAGGCCTTCGAGGGCTTCGAATGTGAGCACACCGAGCATGGCAACGATCGCGAGGGCAAAGTCAACCCGGTTCAACCGGTAGAGGTGTCGAATTTTCTTTACTTTAACCATACCGGAAACAGCAACCACCACGACCGCTCCCAGCACCGCTTCGGGCAGCGGTGCGAAGAACGGAGTGAAGAACAGCGCCACGATGGCGGTCAGAACCGCGCACACGATCAGAGCGACGGGCGTCTTTGCACCCGCGTTATCGTTAGCCGCCGATTTGGATAGGCTTGAGCCGATTGAAAAACCCTGGAAGAGCCCCGCGCCCAGGTTCGCTGCCCCTAAACCGATCAGTTCCTGGTTCGTATTAATTTCGTAGTGGTGTTTGGCTGCAAGGCTGCGACCGGGACCATACGCTTCAGCGAAGTTGACCAGCGCGATGCCTATGGCAGCCGGTAGAAGAACGAGCCACTCATTCAGTGCGAGCCCAGGAAGCTTAGGCGGTGCGAGTCCGGCTGGAATCTCCCCTACCACCTCAACGCCCTTTAACTCGAATGCGAACAAGTTTGAAACGAGAATACCAAACAGCATCACGATTAAGGCGGCAGGAAGCTTATGGAAACGATGTTCCATAAAAACGAGTAAGACGATCGAGATCAGGCCAATGACGAGGGTAAGAAGGTGGGTCTCGTCAAGGTGAATGAAGATATCGTACAACCGCTCCCAGAAGTTGCCCGATCCACTTTCAAAGCCAAACAGCTTGGGTACTTGCTTGATGGCGATGGTCAGCGCCAGCCCGGTGACAAATCCGGCCAGGACTGATTCAGAGAAAAAAGCGGCCACCCGTCCCATTTTAAACAGCCCGGCCAGGATGGAAACCAGGCCGGCCAGGATGGCCAGCCCTGCAGTAAGCGCGGCATACTCCGGCGAACCAGCCGCCGCTAGCGGTACGATCGCCGCAGCCGACATCGTCGCGATCGTAGCTGAGACAGCGACAACCAGCTGACGCGAAGTGCCGAAGATGGCGTAAAGCAACAAGGCAACTGGAGCGGCATAAAAAGCTGTCTGGGGAGGCATACCAGCAATCTCAGCATAAGCCATGCCCTCCGGGATCAGTAGCGCCAGCACGGTCAAACCGGCCAGGATATCGCCGCGCAGCCAGGATCGTTCGTACTGGGGTAACCAGTTCATAATTGGCAATAAACGACTCAGAACCGGTTGTCGTTCGATAGGTTTTTTTTGAGTGGTCATAATGCTACCTCATTATACGTTGTCGTTTTTCTCTTTCGGGATCTCCAAAAGCCATTGCTGCCCGGCCGCCAGCGCTGCGCGGGTGCTTGTACCAATAGATGATGTCGCCACAAACACGTTTTCTGATCCCAGGAGTTCTGAAGTCGTCTCAGTGCGATCCAATTGACCCTTCACTTTTCGATTAACGCCGGCTACCATGAGCTTGCCGCCGACTCCCTTGATTTGCTGAGAATACCGCTCTAACACAGTAATGAAGGAACTACCGATGCCTTCCTGTGCTCTCAGCCGTAGAATCACCACCGGGCGCACAGCGCTGCCTACTTTGGGTAGAAACTGCTCAATAGTCTCAGCTCCAGCAAAAGTCATATTTCCGTATAGCTGAAGCAGAGTGACTGCTTCGCTGGCAAGCTCAGCAGGCGCTGGTTTTTCGTTGACGCTTCCATCCGGATTAGGGATCAATTGCGTGACCCTCACCTCTTTCGATGAGGTGACGAAGAAGTAAGCCAGTATAGAGAGCAGCACGCCCAGGAAAACAGCCTGTTGCAGCGGGAGGATTAACGTCAGCACAAGTGTAACCAGCATGACGATGCGCGGCGCCCAGCCGGTTGCCCAGACATCAGCGATCCGGTCGCTCTTAATCGATTGGAAGCCGGCAACAATCAGTAATCCTGCCATCGCTGGCATCGCTACCAGGCTGACAGCCCGGCTGAAGAGCAGGATTGCTGCCATGACGATCAAGCCAGAAAATATATTGGCCCAGCGGGATTTAGCTCCTGAGCTGACATTGAGCGCTGTGCCGGAAACCGAGCCGCCAATCGGCATACCCTGGAACAGGCTGGCGCCGAGGTTTGCCGCTCCCTGACCGATGAAATCGCGCGAGCTATCAGGATATGCGCCGTCCGGATTGGGATAGCCTTTGCTGACACCCGCGCCTTGTATCAGTGCGATGATAGCAAGAGCTATTGCATCCAACCACAGGTCGGGTATTAATGATATATCGGGTAATTTAGGCATCGGCAATGAGCCGGGGATCGTCGCAACATCACTCACCTGTTGGACCGAAGTCCAACCCAGGATTAATAGCACGGCAGTACCAAGTACCATTCCTAATAACATGGAAAAGTTACGCAGCTTTGTGCGATCCACAAGCAAGATCACCGTCACAGTCAACAGGCCGATAGCGAGTGTCTGTATATCAATCTGACCCAGGTGGAGGAGTGTATCCACAGCCTTGACGACCTTGTTGGAATACTCACTCGAATAGCCGGTGAAATCGCCCAATTGTGAAAGGATAACATTGATGGAGACGCCGGTCAGAAAGCCGATCACCACCGAATTCGAGATGAAGCGGAGGAAGCGACCCAGACGCAGGAAACCCGCAATGACCATAACCACACCCGTAAGCAGTGCCAGCGTGGTAATTGCAGTATCGCGCGCATCCCCGCTGCTGTAGCCAGCTATTGCTGATCCGGCTGTGATGGAAAGGGCGCTTGTTGCAGCTATGTTCATATAAGCTGAGCTGCTAAAAATCGCACCGAGTGGCGTTCCGACCATGATCGCGTAGAGACCCTGGACAGGATTGACCCCGGCCAGGACGCCGGAGGCCATGGCATCTGGGATGTTGGCGACACCGGTCGTCAATCCAGCGATCAGGTCGGCTACCTTGCTGTTGCGAGTTTTTTCAGGATTGGTCTTCATCAACAGTTCTCCTAAATGGTTTGTTTCACACCTGGCTTTTCTATCGCTTTAGATTAGTTATGAGGATTTCAATGCTGATTACCAGGATCCACAATGGAAAAATGATCGCAATGTAATCAGAAATACCAAAATTCAAGAGTAGTAATAGCGCCAGGACGAAACCGAGGATGATCATCCACCGTGGTAAGATCCGTGAACGCATTGATAACGTGCAGGTGGTAAGGGTGAATACGCCAGCCATCTTCGAGGCGTACAAATTCATGATTGTGAAGGTAACCGAACGGCCAAAATTGTATAATCCTGGATCGATCATCTGGCCTTCCGCCGCCCCATACAAGCTGATGGTACCGCCAGCCACTCCCGCGGAGACAAACCACATCGCCAGCAAAAGAAGCCCGCTGCCGAAAAATGCTGTGGCGAAGAATTTGTCTTCGGATTGTCCTAGCTGGTCGCGCACCACACCGATAAACCACAAAAAAGCAATGCCGGCAAACGGAATCAGAGTTAAAGCCAGGCTGATCGTGTCCCAACTTTCGGGAAGCCATCCGGTTTCATCTTGAGGATTGGGGGGGATCGAAATCCAGATGAGTATCAGGCTGACTATCATCAGGACTGAGAACAGGATCCCGGCAGCAGCGGCAGCGCGCGGAGTCGTCAACTTATCTTTTGTGGAGCTAAATTGCGAATTCAAAGTAACCTCCTGATCTAGGCCAGTCGACTCAGCAAGGGTATTCTCGAATTGGGTTCCCTCCTGCAAAGAACGAACTTGGCTTGCAGGAGGGATTTTTTTACGAATCTACTACCAGACTGTTTATAAGTCGTCGAGTGGAATGAGCGCCTCTGCCCACCAATCGGGAGGTGGCACCGCAACAGGCGAGAAAGACATGCGCTGCTTGCCCGGCGTCGGCGGTAGCTGGTCGAATTGTTTTACCTGTCTTGCGACCACAGCTTCCTTCGTCACGTTGAACACCGTCAGATCCTGGGTCTGGACGCTGGGACCGGTAACGACATGGGATCGTTATTGTGACTCATTTTCATTCTTCTTCAACTCGCCAGCAGCTTTTGCTTGGCAGTTGCAAACTCTTCATCGCTCAGCACACCCGAATCATGCAGTTGGGCGAGCTGCTGAAGCTGGGTGGTAAGATCAGTTCCAGGCGCTGCTTCAGCCGGAGCTGCATATTGCTGCTGGGCTTGCGCATCCGCAGCGCCTTGCTGGTAAGCCTGATCATACTGCTGCTGTGCAGCCGCATCTTGTTGAGCATATTTCATATTCTGGCGGTGTCGTACTGCACCTGCGGTGCCAACAACGACCGCTGTGCCTACCACAGCAGCGCCTACACGAGCTATCGGTCTTCTAACCATTGCTCTTCTACGTAACATATCAACCTCCTGAACGATTATCGATTATCTTACCATACCTGGCAGATCTCACATCTTTCAGATTTCAGACCGCAGGTCCTAGACTTGCAATGATTCCGCCTTGGCAAATATCTCCAGGGCTTCATCCACAACTTCGAATGGAATCCGTTCTTGTGCCAACAGCCGACCATTCGCCCTGAGTACAGCTTCTTTAAACTTGACTGCCCACAGGTTTTCGAACAGCAGTAATGCAGCGTTGGTGCCGTTCTCCATTACCGCCGCTAAATTATCAATATCTTCGGCCTGAATGAGGCCGGTGATTTCAACATCCAACGGATCGAAGAGCGCCAGGAGGTCGGGGGCTAGCTGCTGCATTTCCATCGCCTCGTGATGCCCGTCTTCATACTTCTGGATAATGACAAGGTCGATCACCCGTACGACCTTGTTTTTAACCAGGTTCACCAGCTCCGGCAGGATTTCCCCTTTCAACTGGTCCGTTTGGAATGCAAGAGCTAAAAAATCGATCGGTCCGTACGTCATTAGATTTCTCCTCTATGGAAAAAAAGATGCTATACAGTTTTTGTGAAATGGCTTGCGCATCTTGGCGGTTTTCACCGCCAAGACACGTAAGTTTTCACTCATTAGTAAGTTCCGAAATTAAGGCGCTGTACTCGGATAATAAGGCACCTGCTTTCGGTTGTGGTAAGCGCCGACGTAGCTGAAGATATCTGCAGCAATGCCAAGACCAAGCCAGATCCAGTCAAAGCCGTTCAAAGGAAAGACGATCACGTACATCAATATAGTCCAAGGGGCGAAGATCAAGCCCAGGATACCTACCAACCATTCAAGGTTGAAAACGTTGAAGGCCGCGGTCACTTTCGCTGGAGCTATCAGCCAGTAGACCAGGAATCCCAATCGGGGACCAAAAAAAACTAGAGCAGTGGCAAAGCAACACATGAGATTCTCCTTAATTATTTGTTATTCTTACATTGGCAACCCTTTAAGGATCGCCTGACTTGGGTATAATGAAAAACAAGTCTCGTGCGTTTGTTTTTTTTAAACTCTCCTTTCTAAAGCCTGTGAGGTTTTTCGACCTTACAGGCTCCATGTTCTGGTCTGTTTATGGCACAGAGATGTATACATAGAACTGGCAGTAGAGCTGGCTTCCCCTGGCAACTTCCCATACCTCGCCGTATGTGCCTGGATCGAAAGGTGCGATCATTGACACGGTAAAGTTGTAGGTATTCCCAGGCTGCACAGTTGCGGTCAGGTCGTAGACATCTGAGCCCTGGTGCAGAGGGACATTGGCTGCTGCGCCCACGTACCGTACGTCTACTTCATTCGGATCCCACTTTTCAGTGCCTGTGTTCTGTAACACCCAGGTGGTAGAAAATCCTGTCCCAACGGGGTAGGCGGTGCCATCCACAGGCGATTGGGAAACCAACATACACCCGGTCAAACCGGCAGGAGCCGCTGGTGGTGTCGTCTCCACGGTGGGAGGCGGGGTAGGCGCTTCTACGACTGGCACACCATCCGTGTTCTCCGTGATCACATAGTCAGCCGATACCCAGCCGGCTCCACTCGAGGAATATTCGGGAGCAATCACTACCTGCCACCAGGCGCCATCTGCACTCTTGCCACTCACTTCGGCTGAGGCTCCCGGTGATGCCACACCTAAAACGGAGTAATTGGTTCCGGGGCCAGTACGTATATTGACATATTCGACCGCTGTCGCTTTTGGAACGCCTGCTGGTGGAGGCTCTGGTGGGATACTGGTGTACGTGTCCGGGTTTTGGATGGTCTGCACACCCTCGGTGTTAATCGCCTGGGTATACTGGGCCATCACCCAGCCGTAACCAGCGCCGACGTTCGACGGATTGAGGCGCACTACCCACCACAGACCGTCTTCGCTCTTGCCGATCACGCGGCCAGAAGCGCCGCCCGGGGCAATGCCGTAAGCCGGGTAGTTAGTCGCCGGACCGCTGCGCACATACACATTGACCAGCGCCAAAGCCTGGGGATCTGTTTCGCCCGGTGGGATAAGCTCAGTGGTCGGTGGTACAGGCGGCGTTGGCAGAACGGGAACACCATCGGCGTTGCTTACGGTCACCCAGCCTCCATTGACCCAACCGATTCCGTTAACAGCAACCGGCACGCTGATTGCCCACCACAACCCGTCTTCACTCTTACCCTCAACTGTGGTTGTCTGGCCGCCCAGCAAGGCTGCATAGACAATATAGCTTTCCCCTGGACCGCTGTAGATAGCCGTGTTGTAGTTGGCGATTGCGGAAGGCCCTTCAGGAACTGCAGTAGGTACTACGGCCACCGGGATATTCGGATCCGGGGTGGGTCCGGGTGGCGGCGCCTGGGTCGGCGCTGCTGTTGGCGCTGGAGCTTGTGTCGGTGGAGGCGGGGCATTTTTAGTCATATCCGCCACCACCGTTTGAGCTGCCTGGGTCTGAATCGACGCCGCGTCCTGGGTAGGGGCTGGAGTGGCTGCGGGTGCGCAGGCACCTAAAACCAGAACGCCCATGATCAGTACACTCATGATCATTGCGATCTTACTTGTTTTATTTTTCTTATGCATAGTTCACCTTTATCGGTTTAATTAGATTTTCCACTCACAAGCGCTCAAAGGTGATCTAACCAGTGGCTTGTTTATGGTGTCATTGGCTATTTGGTTAAGTAATAAGGCGCTCTACCAAGATTACGGGCCGGTGCAGCTCATAGAGCGCGTTGAGCACACCAGCCAGGGCGGCCTGGTCTCTCAATTCACCTTCCAGTATCGTGACTGCAGGGTCTGTATCAACAGGGCTAATCTGGATTGTCATTCCTCCCAATTGATCTGACAGGACTGGGTCAATCCGGCCTTGTACAATGATCTGGTAGGTTGCCGGGCGATCAAAAGGGATAAATTTCCTGGAAGGAAGACTCATCATGCATGTATGGTAACGAATCTCCCCACACAATAAATCCCCTTATTGATGTATTAATGATGTAGAATGTTTAATTCTTCTGCTCTGGTAACCGCGGTCCGGCGCCCATTCATACCGAGTTTACCGTAAATGTTGGCTGCATGGCGTCTGACAGTCTCGTAGGAAATATTCAAGTTCAAGGCGATTTCTTTGATGCTCAACGGTCCGCGCAGCAATTGCAGTATCTCGAGCTCCCGCGGCGTTAGCGGCCCGGTCAAAGGTGAAATACCGTGGGATAG
>Ga0209254_10002873_pt1 | contig 15721 bp, 14 predicted proteins | sample FrelakmetDIP11DI_FD_187148 | JGI IMG/M metagenome (GOLD analysis project Ga0209254, IMG submission 187148) | Freshwater lake sediment microbial communities from the University of Notre Dame, USA, for methane emissions studies - DIP11 DI (SPAdes)... | ecosystem: Environmental > Aquatic >...
CCGATGCGGAAACGATCACAACGCTGGCGCGAATAGAAGAGAAACTGGTTTTTCTGCTTTCTCGCTCCGGCGGTGATCAGGCCCTTTTCGATCTCAACCCGTTCCAGGTTCGCAAGATTGCCTTCGAATACCTGCCCGATGCGGTCGATCAATACCTGCGTCTACCCCCCGGCATGGCGCGATCGCAACCCTTGGTCGATGGAAAAACGGCGGAGGAGTCCCTGAAGGAACAGTTGCTTCTACTCGACCATGGCTTGCAAGACCTGGCAAAAAGCCTGTTTGAGAGCGATGCGCAGGGGCTGTTGATCCACGGCAGATTCCTTAAAGAAAAGTTTGCCGAACAGCCTTTTCGGTTGAGCGACTGAATGGACACGGCCCGGTTTGAACGTCGGGCAGCGCATTACCACATCAGGTCATCCGGAATCGGGTAATCGGCATAGGGGTCTTCGCCAGAATCATTCGTGGTCGTGGGTCGCTGCAAGTCATTAAACAAGACCACGCTTGTGCCATCGCGGGCGCCTATTTTGCGGGCAATCTCGGCGGACACCAATTCATACTGATTATCCAGTCTGACGATGGCCAAACGACCGTGACTGAGCTGATCCCGCACCCGCTCGGAAACAAACAGTCTCTTGACCTTGTTGCCGTCGACAAAATGGTAGGGAATATCGCCTTCGTCGCTTGGTTCACGATTGGCCTCGATCAATTGTCTGATTTGCGCGGCCATCGCTTTCTGTTCTGCCGCCTGTTGACGCTGCCAGTTCAGTTGGCGGTCGCGCTCGACTTTTTCGGCCTGCGCCTTCTGCGCTTGCAGTCTGGTTTCATCGATTGTTCCGGCTTGCCCCTGTTTCTGTGAATTCTCTTTACGCTTTTCCTTGGCGGCTTGTTTGACCTGTTTGTCGTTAACCAATCCCGCCTTTAACAATTGATCTCTTAACGCATTACCCATGGCTGATTCGACTCCTGTGTCAGTTTGATGCGCCTGCCGGTTTATAATGCAATGGTCGGATGGAATACTCCGTTGTGTCAACGGTGGACGCTGCCTGGCTTTTGACCGCGGCGCACAGCTCAGGTGAAAACGACCACCATTTTTTTGAATAGGAACTGAAGCCCCCATGAATAAAGCTTTTTGGCGCGAGAAGACGCTCGCAGAGATGAGCGAACAGGAATGGGAGTCGCTGTGCGATGGATGCGGAAAATGTTGCCTGCAGAAGCTGGAAGATGAGGATACCAATGAAATCCTCTTTACCAGCGTGGCCTGCAAGCTCCTGGATATCGGGCGCTGCCGCTGCACACATTATCATGAACGCTCCGATCGGGTGGCCGAATGCCTCAATCTGAGAGGAGGCCTCTACCCGTTTCGCTGGCTTCCCTCCACCTGCGCCTATCGCCTCTTGGCGCAAGGCGACGACCTACCCAACTGGCATCCCCTGGTGACCGGCAGCAAGGAATCGGTTCATACCGCCGGCGTTTCGGTTCGTGCCTATGCGGTGAGCGAATCCGAAGTCGAAGACCCCGCCGATTTTGTCATCGAATGGTTGAACTGATCTGTGCGAACCCGCGGTGGCTGCCTGGCAACCGTCCGATACCCCGGGCGGCTGTCTTGTTACAAATGTTCACTGTCCCGTCGGACCCAGAACTTTAGCAGCAATGCCGCAAGCAGCGCGCAGCCGGCAGAGACGCAGAAAGCCAGCCGTGGATCGAAGGTCTGCCAAAGCCACCCAAAGAGCATGGAGGCCGGGAGCAGCATGATGCCGGTCGTCAGATTAAACCAGCCATACGCGGTGCCCAGCAGGAAGCTCGGCGCGAGATCGGCGACCATTGCCTTTTCGGCTCCCTCGGTCGCCGCCATGAACAAGCCGTAGAATGCGAAAGAGGGCCACAGCAGCCCAATCAGATCACCATTCAGTGCAAGCAAAAGATAAAACACGCCGTAAACCGCCCACCCGGAAATGATCAACCACGTCCTGCCGATTCGGTCGGATAAGGCGGACAAGTGCGTGGAAAACAGCATCGCTGTAAACGACACCAACGCCCAGAGCAGCGGGATTTGATACTCGGGCATGCCCAGCTCCCTGGCCCTCAGGAGCAGGAAGGTATTGGAGGAATTACCCAGGGTGAACAGGGCCAAGACTATCAAGTAACGCTTGAACGCAGTGGGGGTGCCTTGCAGGGTCCAACTGAACTTGGACCTTGGGCCGACAGGGTCCCGTGTCGGTTCCCGGATCAACAACGTCAGCAGAACCGTAATGACTCCCGATACCGCTGTCCAGAGCAGCATTTCCCTTATCGGCATGTTCCGGCTCAGCAACCATGCAGCCAGGAGCGGTCCGATCACCGAACCGGCGTTGTCCAACGCCCGATGGAATCCGAAGGCGAGGCCACGCTGATCCTTGTCGACCGTCAACGCCAACAGCGCGTCGCGCGGCGAGGAACGCAAGCCCTTTCCCGCGCGGTCGGCGCAGCGCAGAATCAAGACCATGGGCCATGACGCTGCAAGTCCCATGAGCGGACGCGCCAAGGCTGCCAGGCTGTATCCGCCTATGACCAGGTACTTGACAGAGTGGGTCTTGTCGACCAGGATCCCGGACAGCAACTTGAGCAGGCTGCTCATCGCTTCCGCAATACCCTCGATCAGTCCCAGCGCTTTCGGCCCGGCCATCAGGACGGAGGAGAGGTAAATCGGCAGCAAGGGGTAGACAAACTCGCCGGCGGTGTCGTTAAAAAAGCTGATCAAACCCAGCAGCCAGACGGTCAGGGGCAGTTTGGAGATGCGCGAAAGCAATTTTTATCCGGTGTGGAGGCTCAACAATGGATGGATAATAACCGATCGCGTGCCGGCATGAGCAATGGTCTTGGCCCAAGCCGGAGCTTACGGGGTCCGAGCCATTCGATCGAGTCGCGGTTGAAATTAGATCAGAAGATTCGCCAGCACCCGTTCGTAGACCCGTGACAACGTTTCGATGTCTGCCACCGGTGTATGCTCATCGATCTTGTGAATACTGCCGCTAAGGGGGCCAAGCTCGACGACCTGCGCCCCGGTCGGAGCGATGAAGCGCCCGTCGGAGGTGCCGCCGCCGGTATCCGGCCGGGCGCGCCTGCCGGTGACCTGTTCCAGGGCCTTCTGGATCGCGCCGATCAATTCCGTCCCGGGGGTGAGGAACGGCGCACCGGAGAGCCGCCAGTTCAATTCGTATTTCAGGCCGTGCCGCTCGAGTATGGCCGCTACGCGACGCTTGATGTCGTCCTCGGTCAGTGCCGTGGAGAAACGGAAATTGAACTGCACCTCCAGCCGGCCCGGTATGACGTTCTCCGCACCGGTTCCGGAGCGGATGTTGGAAACCTGGAAACTGGTAGGCGGGAAATACTGGTTACCGGCATCCCAGACCTCGGCAGTTAGCTCGGCCAGAGCCGGTGCGAAACGGTGAATCGGATTCTCGGCCTGCTCCGGATACGCGACATGGCCCTGGATACCGAAAACCCGCAGAACCGCGCACAGGGAACCGCGCCGGCCGACGCGAATCACATCGCCCAAGGTATCGAAACTGGAAGGTTCGCCGATCAGGCACCAGTCGATGCGGTCGCCCCTCGCCTTGAGCACATCGACCACCTTCACCACACCGTCGGTGGCAGCGCCCTCCTCGTCGCTGGTCAACAGCACGGCGATGGATCCCCGGTGATCCGGATGGCGGGGGACGAAATTCTCCAGCGCCGTGACCATCGCGGCCACGCCGCTTTTCATGTCCGCCGCGCCGCGGCCATACAGCCTGCCATTGCGAATGGCCGGCTCAAACGGGGGTGAACTCCACTCCTCCAGCGGTCCGGGCGGCACCACGTCGGTATGCCCGAGGAACATGAACAGGGGTGCGGCCCTGCCCCGCCGCAGCCAGATGTTCTTGGTATCGCCAAAGTTCAGCCATTCGGCCGTGAAGCCGAGCGGTTCCAGGCGTGAGGCGATCAGGTCCATGCAGCCGGCGTCTTCAGGCGTAACCGACTGGCGGCGGATGAGTTCCCGGGTGAGTTCGAGTGTGTCCGTCATGGCTTTTCTTGATCGAAGCTTGGGGTAGCGAGATGGGCTGGCCAAGCATAACCCAATCAGACCAAGAGTTGTTCAAAGTTCTGAGCCGTAATAATCCGGGGAAAAACCGATCAGGGTCTTGGTACCGGTTTCCAGCACGGGCCGTTTGATCAGGGTTGGATGGTCCAGCATCAGCGCTAAGGCCTTATCACGGTCCAAATTCTCGCGCTCACTTTCATCCAGCTTGTGCCAGCTCGTGCCGCGCCGGTTCAGCAGCAATTCCCAGCCGACCACCGCTTCCAGTCGCTCCAACCGCATGGCCTCGAGACCGTCGACGCGGAAATCATGGAAACGATATTCGAAGTCATGCTGTTCCAGCCACTGGCGGGCTTTCCTGACCGTCTCGCAATTCTTGATGCCGTAGAGAATTATCATGTCTGCGTTGAAGTCCGGTAGTCGACAGCTGTGGTCAGCCCCGCCATGAAAGATACTTCCCGTCGCGAGGCTGGTCCAGCTTTCGCGCAAACACCTGTGTTGGAAGCCCTGCCCGAATCCCCTATACTATCCGCCCCAATCGGAACGGCGCGCGCGCGTCGCAAGAAATCGCTGTCGCGGCCATAACCTATCGGTCAGGAAGCACCGCCACTTGATGAATCCGCATCTCCAGAAGTTGCAGTCCTACCCGTTCGAGCGGCTGGCGCGGCTGAAACAGGGCCTCAAAGCGCCAACCGACAAGCCGCATATCGCATTGTCCATTGGCGAACCGCAGCATCCGACGCCGCACTTCATCAGCGAGGCGCTGATTGCCCATTTGCACGGCTTGACGCATTATCCTGCCACCAAGGGCATGCCGGAACTTCGCTCAGGCATTGCAGACTGGCTGGCCACTCGCTTCCGTTTGCCCCAGGCGGCTATCGATCCCGAGCGCCAGGTACTGCCGGTCTGCGGTACCCGTGAGGCGCTGTTTTCCTTCGCCCAATGTGTGGTTGACCCGCGCCCCAATCCTCTGGTTCTGATGCCCAATCCCTTCTATCAGATCTACGAAGGGGCTGCGCTGCTGGCGGGGGCGGAGCCCTATTTGCTCAATACGACGAGCGATACCGGCTATCTGCCCGATTTCGACTCGGTTCCGGACTCGGTCTGGGCGAGATGCCAACTCCTTTATATCTGCTCGCCCGGCAATCCGACCGGCGCGGTGATGGATATCGCGACGCAGGAAAAGCTCATCGCCCTGGCCGAGCGCTTCGATTTCGTCATCGCCTCGGACGAATGTTATTCCGAATTGTACGCCGACGAAAGCAATCCGCCGCCGGGACTCTTGCAGACCGCCCACGCCATGGGCAACACTGGATTCAAGCATTGCGTGGTGTTCCACAGCCTGTCGAAGCGCTCCAACGCGCCGGGTTTGCGTTCGGGATTCGTGGCGGGCGATGGGGAAATTCTGCGGCAATATCTGCTCTACCGCACCTACCACGGTTGCGCGATGTCGCTGCCGGTGCAGCACGCCAGCCTCGCGGCCTGGCGCGATGAGGTGCATGTGCAGGAAAATCGCATGGTCTACCGGAAAAAGTTCGATGCGGTGCATGCGATTCTGCGCGAGGTATTGGATGTTGAAATGCCACCCGCCGGGTTTTATCTTTGGCCGCACACGCCGGTGGCCGGTGAAATCTTCGCCCGCGATCTGTTCGCCCGGCAAAACGTCACCGTCCTGCCCGGCGGCTACCTTTCACGGGACAGCGGTGGGGTCAATCCCGGGCGGGAGCATGTCCGCATCGCTTTGGTCGCCCCCCTGGAGGAGTGTGTGGAAGCCGCTCACCGCATCAAAGACTTTGTTCAATCCCTATAGGCAGAAGACAATATGTCATTAGAAAACGTCATCAACCAGGCTTTTGAGAACCGCGCCGAACTTAGCCTTGCCACGGTCACCGCCGAGGTGCAGGAGGCCATCCACGAATCCCTGCGGCTGCTTGATAGCGGCGAGCGTCGCGTGGCCGAGAAAGTCGACGGCCAATGGGTGGTCAACCAGTGGCTCAAGAAGGCGGTACTGTTGTCCTTTCGCATCGCCGACAACCGTGTCATGGAAGGCGGCGAAACCAAGTATTTCGACAAGGTTGAACCCAAATTCGGCAGCTACGGCCCGGAAGACTTCCGCCGCACCGGCGCCCGCGTCGTGCCGCCCGCCGCCGTGCGCAAGGGCGCTTATATCGCGCCGAATGTGGTGTTGATGCCGTCCTTCGTCAACATCGGGGCTTACGTGGATTCGGGCACGATGGTGGATACCTGGGCTACGGTCGGCTCCTGCGCCCAGATCGGCAAGAACGTGCATTTGTCTGGCGGCGTCGGCATCGGCGGCGTGCTGGAGCCCGTGCAAGCGGGCCCCACCATCATCGAGGACAACTGCTTCATCGGCGCCCGTTCGGAAGTGGTCGAAGGCGTGATCGTGGAGGAAGGCTCGGTGATTTCGATGGGTGTGTACATCGGCCAGAGCACCAAGATTTACAACCGCATGACCGGAGAGACCACTTACGGGCGCATCCCCGCCGGTTCCGTGGTTGTATCCGGCAACCTGCCGGCGAAAGATGGCAGCCACAGCCTGTACTGTGCCGTCATCATCAAGCAAGTGGACGAAAGAACCCGAGGCAAAGTCGGCATCAATGAATTGCTGCGGGACTAAGGCCAATTGTTGGGTTACGCTAATCGGACCTACGAAGACTCCCCACCACAACGAATAAGGGTATGGCTATGAAGAAGATGATTGTCATGGGTTTTGGACTGCTGTTCTCCGCCAGTGTCTTCGCCGGCGCGGATCACTATATCCGTAAGGACGGCGGCCATCTACAGCATATGAAGATCAGCAAGCAGAGGGGTGAAGTGAACGTCCTGGTGGACGTGGACTTCGAGCCTTCCGCGACCGAAACCGACAAGCCCTGTTCCGCGGAAATTTCCGGGGAAGCGAAGGTCATCAGCGAGAACGAACTGATCCTGAAGAAGCAGGCGGAGGGCGAAGCCCATTACTGCGAGCTCAAGATCACCCTGAGCGGCGACGCGGCGAAAATTGAGGAATCGCAGGATTGCGCCCGGTATTTCTCCGGAGGCTTCTGCCGTTTCGACAGCGAAGGCAAGGTTCTGAACCGGATCAAATGATCCCTGCGGACAGGGATGTCCCTAAGAAACCTCCATCGCTCTCCCGCCACGGGTCGTCGGGCCAAGCACTCTAGCCTTCGACGCCGGAGCAGGGCTCGTGTGACCCGACGGCACTCCCATCTGCCGGCGTTATCCCCGCGACCTGAGTTTGCTTCTCCCTATCTGGCGCCGTCATGATCCGAATCCTTCGCACACTGATTCAACAAGGGCTGGAAAAACAGGTCCCGGCCACCGGCCTGGGCATTTTCCGCCTGCTGTTCGGCCTGGTCGCACTGCAGGAAATCATATTTCTCCTTTATTTCCGCCATCTCATCTTCGATCCGATTCCATTCGTCGAGATGGCCTCGCCCGTCATCCATCTCTTCCTGGTATTTTGGATCGTCGTGGCTTTTGGCCTGGCCATCGGCTATCGCACCCGGCTCGCGGCCGTCGCCAATTATCTACTCTGGCTGGTTTTCGTCGGCTTCACGCCGATGTGGCAGGATTTCGATGGCGGTTTCGACCAGTTCATGGTCGGTTCCAGCTTCCTGTTGATGTTTCTGCCCTCGGAACGGGCGTTTTCGGTCGACAGTCTCAGGCTGAAACTGCAATACTCGACGCCCGGCCACCGTTACCGACCCCCGCATCGGGTCCCGGTGCTCAGTTACTACCTGCCAGTGGCCATTTCGCTCGGACTCCTCTATTTCGATGCAGCCATTCACAAGCTGTCCGCCGAATTCTGGCGCAACGGCATGGGCGCCTGGCTGCCGCCGACCATGCCCTATTACATGTCCGCCCTCGACATGAGCTGGCTGCTCAACAATCGGTTCGCCGAGATGTCGATCGGTTACACTCTGATTGTTTTTCAGTTCCTGTTTCTGCCGCTGTTCTGGTTCAGACGCTTCCGGGTGGCTTTGCTGCTGATCGGCGCAAGCTTTCACCTGGGCATCATCCTGTCCCTGAACATCTATCCCTTCGGCTTCGGCATGCTGGTGTACTACGCCCTGCTGGTTCCGTTTGCCTGGTGGCGTCGCTTGGGCTCGCTGCTGCAACGCCGGCAGCCGGCGGTGACCGTGTTCTATGACCAACAGTGCCCGCTGTGCAATCGCACGGTGATCATCCTGGGACATTTCGATGTATGCAAGGCGATCGAATTCAAGGGTTTGCAGAGCCATGCGCGGAACTACCGGCAACTGGACGGCATCCCCGAAGATCGGCTGCTGCAGGATATTTATGCGCTGGATCGCCACGGCCGACTTTTCGCCGGGCTCGACACTTACATCCATATTTTATCGGCAATGATCTATCCGGCACCGCTCGCGCTGTTGCTGCGTGTCCCAGGCATCTATCATGTGGCCAAGGGCGTGTACCGGCGTATCGCCGACAATCGGGCACGGGTCACTTGCGATGAAACCTGCGCGGCGCCGGCTCCCAGGCCGGAACACGGCCCCTTCGCTCTGCTGTACGCCCATTACGCCGGACCGCCGCGCCAACAAGCCATACGCATTGCCAAGTTCGTGGTCTTGATTCTGCTGTTGCAACTGAACAGCACGATTCATTTCGGGCTCGTTTACCGCCTCAACGAGGGTCACGCGACCTCGGCCGGCGGGCAGGCACTGGAAGCCGCGAGCGACGCGGTCCTGCTGCTGTCGCATACCTTCCTGGGGATCACGCCGCATGCACTTTACATGCACGATCATTTCCAGGGTTACAATCATATTCTGGCGCTGACCTATCAGGATCAGGACGGCCGGGAACGCTGGTTGCCATTCGTCAACCCGGAAGGCAGGATCGTTGCACCGAACTGGGGGCGGATTCAGTCGATGTGGGCGAATGTGGCGGTGACCCGGCATATCAATCGCCGGCGTCTCGACAAGGGCATCATGAGGGTGACGGCATTCTGGGGCACGGAGGCGGGCCTCGACCTCAACCACACGGAATTCACCCTCAAGATGAAGGAAGTGCGTGTGCCCATGGACTGGGAAAAAGACTTGCGAGAGTTCAATATCCGCCAACCGTGGCAGGATATCGGCAAGATCATGTGGAAAGATGGCACGATCCACGTCGATATCCTCAACGTGGATTTCAAGAGCCCGTAAGAACGGGAAAGTAGCCGTTCCTCGCAGTTTACGACAAACCCAGTCCGGTCATCTTTTTTCTTTCCAGCCACAAGACCAGGGATAGGAAACTCAGCAGCAGAGCGTTCCGCACGCCCAGGTCAGCCAGCGTCCCGACCGGTTCGATCCGCGTGCTCAGCCAGTAAATGCCAGCCACCAGAGCCGGATAGCCGAGCATCCGTTTGAGATCGTAGCGCACCGGATAATACTTTTGTCCGAGCAGGTAGGACAGCGCCGCCATGCTGCCATAGCAGATCAGCGTCGCCCAGGCCGAGCCCATATAGCCGATCAGGGGAATCCAGTAGAAATTGAGTGCCAGCGTGACGACCGCGCCCCAGACACTGAGATAGGTGCCGAACCGGGTCTGCTCGGTCAGCTTGTACCAGATCGAAAGATTGAAGAATGCACCCAGGAACAGATTGGCCATCAGCAAGATCGGCACCACCTCGAGACCGGCGCGATACTTGGCGCCCACAAAATACTGGATCCAGGCCAGATTCATCATTACGCCCAGGAAGATGAACGAGCAGGCGATGATGAAGCCGTTCATCACCAGCGCATAAAGCGCCTTGCTGTCCTGCTGTTTGAAGTGGGCAAAGAAGAAGGGTTCAGCGGCATAGCGGAACGCCTGGATGAAAATGGTCATCAGAATGGCAATCTTGTAGCAGGCCCCATAGACGCCGAGCTGTTCCATCGCTGCGTCGGCAGGCAGCAGATATTTCAGCAGAATACGGTCCATGGTTTCATTGACCATGCCGGCAAGCCCCGCCACCAGGAGGGGCAAGGCATAAGCCAGCATCCGCCGCCACAATCCAAGGTCAAAGCGCGCTCGGGCCATCACGAACTCGGGCAGGAGCAGGACAGCCGTGACCGCGCTGGCGATCAGATTGGCGATGAATACATAGCCGATGCCGATGCCCGGATCATAGAGCTGGCCGGCATAGCGAAACCAGCCGCTTGCCTCCGTTTCGTAAGCCCATTTGCACAGGCCGATAAAAAACAGGTTGCTGGCGATATTCACCAGAATATTGACGGTCTTGAGGATGGCAAAGCGTTTGGGCTTTTGTTGCTCCCTGAGTTTGGCGAAGGGTATGGCCGCGAGTGCATCCAGCGCAATGATCCAGGCCACCCAGATCACGTAGTCCTGATGTGCGGGGTAGCGCAGCAGGCCGGCGATGTCATGCGCGCGCCACAGTACCACGGTCAGGAACAGTGCGGTCGATAAGACCAACGAAATCAGTGCCGTGCTGTAAACCGGGCCCTTGTCACCCTGTTTGGCGGAAAAGTTGAACAAGGCCGTTTCCATGCCATACGTCAGAACGACGTTGAGAAACGAGATGTAGGCGTAAAACTCCGTGGTGACGCCGAAGTCTTTCGGGTCGGCGAACTGGTAGGTATACAGCGGGACCAGGAAATAATTCAACAGCCTGCCGACAATGGTGCTGAGCCCATAGATGGCGGTCTGGCCGGCCAGTCTCTTAAGCGGATTCACGGGATGGAATCAGTCTTGACAGGTATGGTATCGACTCGTAACATTTATCTCGGATACCGCTTAATCGCAGAATGCCATAAGCGGATCGCATTTCTCAACCGGCATTCTAACCTCACCGAAACCATTGGGAGACGAACATGACCGAAAAAAGCCTTGCCGCTTGGTGGGAGCAACAACACCAATCCCTGTATCAGAATTTGGGCGGCGAAGCCGCCGTCAATGCCGCCGTCGATATCTTCTATCGCAAGGTGTTGAGCGATGATCGTATCAGTCACTTCTTCGAAGACGTCGACATGGACAAACAGGCGGCCAAGCAGAAGGCCTTTCTGACCATGGCTTTCGGCGGCCCGCAAAACTATACCGGCGTGGACATGCGCCGCGGGCACGCTCATCTGGTCCAGCGCGGCCTCAATGATACCCACTTCGACGCGGTGATGGAGAATCTCGCGGGCACCCTGCGTGAATTGGGTGTAGCGGAAGAACTCATCAACCAGGTTGCCGCCATCGCTGAAAGCACCCGCAACGACGTACTGAGCCGTTAATCCCCCTCATGGACTGGTACACCGCATGGTTAACATAAAGTATGCGAAAGACAGCTTTACCCTGGGCGAAAATCGATCCGTGCTGGATTGTCTCACCGAGCACGGTGTACCTATTCCGTTTTCCTGCCGTAGCGGAGTCTGTCAAACCTGCCTCATGCGCGCCACGGGTGGCAGCCCGCCCGAGGCGGCGCAACAGGGGTTGAAGGACACTCTCAAGCTGCAGAATTACTTTCTCGCCTGCGTTTGCCACCCCACGGAAGACCTCGAGGTCGCCCTGCCTGATGACGCCCAAGCCGCGATTCCGGCCACCGTCAAGAAGCTGGAATTGCTCAATGAAGAGATCATGCGCGTGATGCTGGAATGTCACGCGCCCATCCAATACAAGGCAGGACAATTCATCAATCTTTTCCGTAATCGGTCTCTGGGCCGCAGCTACTCGCTTGCCAGCGTACCCCACGAAGACGACCATCTCCACATCCATGTCCGCCGTCTGCCGAACGGACGCGTCAGTGGTTGGATACACGAGGAGTTGCGGCCCGACCAGACCGTCGAGGTCCGCGGACCGGCTGGGGACTGTTTTTACGTGCCGGGTAACCCCGAACAAGGCCTGATCCTGATCGGCACCGGTTCGGGCCTCGCTCCGCTCTATGGCATCATCCGCGACGCCTTGCGGCAGGGCCATAATGGCGCGATCCGCTTATTCCACGGCAGCCGCGACCAGCGTGGTCTCTACCTGGTTGGTGAATTACGCGAACTAATGAAACAATACGCCAACTTCGACTATGTGCCTTGCCTTTCGGGATCTGACGTACCGCACGGATTCGCCGCCGGAAGAGCACATGAAGTGGCCCTGAAGGAAGTCCCGAATCTCAAGGACTGGCGCCTATTTCTCTGCGGTCATCCGGAAATGGTGAAACAAGCCAAGAAGAAAGCATTCCTGGCTGGCGCTGCAATGAAAGATATTTACGCCGATGCGTTCAATGTGAGTCAATCCGGCTAAGCCTAACCTTCCCAGAACAGGAGTCACGGCATGAGAACAGAAGCAACGGCGACCCTGAAAGACCTGGCGCTCTCGCATCCTGCTGCCGCACGGGTGTTTGAGTCCTATCATCTGGATTATTGCTGCGGTGGCCATCAAACGCTCGGAGATGCCTGTCGGGCAGCCGGGCTCAACCTGGACGAAGTCGTTGCAGCCGTGCAGCGAGCGCAACGCGAACCGGCTTCGGAACCGCGCTGGGATGAAGCTTCGCTTATCGCGTTGGTGCGGTTTATCGTCGATACCCACCATGCATTCACTCGAACCGAGCTGACGCGCATCGAAGCCCTCCTGGCAAAGGTGATCGCCAGACATGGCGCGGCCCACTCGGAACTCGGGAAAATCGACCGGTGCTTCGTCGAACTGAAAGCTGATCTGGGGCCCCATCTGCTCAAGGAAGAACAAGTTCTGTTCCCCTACATCGAGGCTCTGGAGAATCACCGCCAGCAAAAAGCACCGCTACCACCGGCCTGTTTCGGAACGATCGACAACCCCATCCGCATGATGAGCATCGAGCATGACGCGGTGGGAACCCTGCTCAGGCAGATTCGCTCGCTCACTGCCGATTTCGCGCCGCCGGCCGATGCCTGTCCGACCTATCAGGCTTTATATCAAGCAATGGAAGGGTTGGAAACCGATCTGATGCGGCATATTCACCTGGAGAATAACCTGCTCTTCCCGCGCGCCCGCGTGCTGGCCGGGTTGGCCTGATTGGTGTTCGCGGCCCTTGCCTGTGCAATAACCGCAAGGCGCCCATGGGCTGGCTGAAGCGCCTGGCCTTTTGGCCTGCGGAGGCGACGCCGGTCAACCTCAAGGAGAAAGGGAGAGCGGCTTTGACCGCGGCTTCGGCGATTTTCCTAGCCGGATTCGTCAGCAGCCAATTCATCGACGGCGGTGGACTGCAGACCTTGGTTGCCTCGATGGGCGCCTCCGCCGTCATCCTGTTCGCGGTGTCGCACAGCCCCATGGCGCAGCCCTGGCCATTGGTCGGCGGCCACATGCTCTCCGGCCTGATCGGTGTCCTCTGCGCCCGGCTGATTCCGGACATCTGGCCGGCGGCGGCGATATCTGTCGGGTCGGCCCTCTTCCTGATGCACGTCAGCCGCTGTCTTCACCCGCCGGGGGGCGCTTCCGCGCTGATCCCGGTTCTGGGCGGTGAAGGTATCAGGAGCCTAGGTTTTCAATTTCTGCTGACGCCGCTTGCCCTGAATGTGGCGGTGATGCTGATTCTGGCCCTCATCCTTAACCGGGTGCCCAAGGCGCGTGTCCCGGCTGGCGCTGCCAGACCTGCTGTCACAACTCAAGTCGATCTGCCGCCGCTGGAGCGTCTCGGTATCCGCACGGAAGACCTGCGTGCCGCGCTGCGCGATATGAACGCCTTCGTCGACGTCAGCGCGGACGATCTGAACGCGATCTACAATCTCGCAGCCAACCGGGCCTATCGACGAGAGTTCGGCGAATTGAATTGCGCCCGCATCATGACCCGCGGATTGATCACGGTGGAATTTGGCACCGGGCTGGAAGAAACCTGGAAACTGATGCAGGATCGAAAGGTTAAAGCCATTCCCGTCATTGATCGGGGCCGCCATGTCATCGGCATCATCACGCTGACCGATTTCTTCCGCCACGCCCGACTCGAACGCTTTGATGGCTTGGGCGGCAAGCTGCGCCAGTTGATTCAACGTACCCCCACGGTCACATCCAACAAGCCCGAAGTGGCCGGGCAGATCATGACGGCGCCGGTCGTCACGGCGCGCGAGGACAGTCCCATCGCCGACCTGGTCCCCCTGCTTTCCGAGCGCGGCATTCATCAAATCCCCATTGTCGATGAAAGCAACAAGCTGACCGGTCTGGTGACCCAGTCCGACCTGATCGCCGCATTGTATCGAAACCTGTCACCGGAGACTTCTCACCAAGCCGGTACTCATAGTGCGACGCGCGAAGCCAAGAAAGCCTCTGCCGATTAAGGCAGACAGCCCCGCAGAATCTTGTGCATCCGCGCGATGCAATACCTGCAAGCGTCTCGGTTGAACCGAGTCCAAAACGATCAGGCGTCCAGTTCAAGATCGGACCGGGCCACGGACGAGCAAACATAGACGAAACCGGCGGCCCGCTGTTTTGCATCGATTTCACATTCCGCGCTGATCTCGACCTCGCCGCGGCATTTGACTTCGCACTCGCCGCAACTGCCACAGCGGCAGCTGTAGTCGATCTCGATCCCATGGGCCTCGGCGAGTTCGAGCAGGGTGGTATGTTCGTCAGTATCGACCGTCAGGCCGGATTTCGTGAACGTCACCTGGTGCAACGGCCCCGACAAGTTGAGCGATTCCGCATCCTTCTTGATGCCCTGAGCGACGCGGCCCGCGCCGAAGCTTTCCGTATGCAGATGGGACAGATCGAAATCCAGCTGCCGCAAGATCTCTTTCACCCCTTCCATGAAGGGCTCGGGGCCGCACATGAAGATATGACGGTCCTGATAATCCGGGGCGAGCAAGGTGATCATCTGCCGGTTCACGCGGCCGGTAAAACCCGTCCAGCATTCGGTTCCACGCCACCCGGCGGTCATCGTGAGGGCAACCTGAAAACCGCTGTGGCGCGCCGACATCCATTCCAGCTCCTTGCGGAAGACAATATCGGGGGGCGATCGGAAGGAGGCGAGCAGCTTCACGTCCACGTCGGCCGCCGTATCGACGATCCATCGACACATGGACATGATCGGCGTCACCCCGCTGCCGGCGGCGATGAACAGCAGCTTGTTCGAGGGATAGTGGAAGCAGGTGAATTGGCCGGCAGGCCCTTTCACCTTGAGGACGTCGCCCAACTGGACCCGGTCGCAGAACCAGTTGGACACCAGTCCCCCCGGTATGCGCTTTACCGTCAACTCCAGGGTGTGGGGACGCGAGGGGCTGGAAGACATGCTGTAGGACCGCTGAACCTCGCGGCCTTCGATCTCCAGCAGGAACGTGACGAACTGGCCGGGCTGGTAGGAGAACAGCAGCGGGTCTTGCCCAACGAAACGGAAGGTCTTGACGTCATGGGTTTCCTCGATGATGCCGGCGACCTTCAGATTGGTGATACCCTCCGTCCACACGCAGAGGTTTTCCCGCGCCTCGACCAGGTGCGACAGCAAGGGACAGGGTGGAGGCGGCGCGGTGGCGGGGGTATAGAAGAACTCGGGGATTTCCGCGATGTCTTCCAAGCCGGCTTGCGCCTCGCTGCTGGCGGGCCACTTCGGGAGCGTGAACCACAGCTGATAGCCGGGAAGGTCGACCACGTCGCCATCGTGCAGCTGCACCGGATACTTGGGCTTGAGCTTTTTCCGGTTCAACAAGATACCGTGATTGGTATCCAGACTCTCGACGTAGTACTCATCGTCGAGTTTCCAGAGGCAGG
>Ga0209254_10002874_pt1 | contig 15717 bp, 12 predicted proteins | sample FrelakmetDIP11DI_FD_187148 | JGI IMG/M metagenome (GOLD analysis project Ga0209254, IMG submission 187148) | Freshwater lake sediment microbial communities from the University of Notre Dame, USA, for methane emissions studies - DIP11 DI (SPAdes)... | ecosystem: Environmental > Aquatic >...
CGGCCGGCGCCGGCGGAGCCGTCTCCGGCAGGATGATGTCGGCCCACAGGTTGCGCTCGGGCGCCGGCCGCGGGGCGCGGCCCGGCTTGAGGACAAAGACTCCGGCCGCGATCAGCGCAACCAGCAGTCCAGCCGCGCCCGCCCAGGCCCAGCCCGGGAGACGGAGCGAAGCCGGCGCGGCCGGCCGCCGGGCCTGCTCAACGGCCCGGTTCACGGCTCGGCGCCAGGCCGCTTCAGGCCAGTCGGGCGTCTGTTCCCGGCGGGCCAGGGACCGCACCCGAGCGAGCGATTCCTGAACCTGGCGGAATTCCCGGCGGCAGTCCGGACAGGCGGCCAGGTGTTTTTCCCAGCGCTGCCGTTTTCGGCCGTCCAGGTCTCCCCCCGCGGCCAGGGCGGCCAGCGACCGGCAGGCGCGGCAGGTCATGAACCGCCTCCGGCGAGGCCGGGGTATCGCCGTTCGAGCTCCGCCTTGACCTTGATTCGCGCCCGCGAGAGGTGGACCCGAACGGACGCGGAGGAACAGCCGAGGATCTCGGCCGTGTCCCGGATGCTTCGTTCCTCGATGTCGCGCAGTAGAAAGACGTCTCGCTCCCGTTCGCTCAGGACGGCCAGGCAGTCCTTGAGCCTCAGGCCGAGCTCCTTCCGCTCGAACCGGCCGGCCGGGCCCTCGGCGGGCTCGACAGGGTCGGCTCCGTCATTCAGACCAAGGGCGCGGTTGGAGCTGGAACTGCGGGCCGCTTCGCGGGCGGCGTTGACCAGGATCCGAAGCAGCCAGTTGCGGAAGCTCCGGCGCTGATCGAATCCGCCCAGATAGCGGTAGGAGTTCAGCAGGGCTTCCTGGGCCGCTTCCCGGGCGTCCTCCTCGTTGCCCGTGATCCGATAGGCCAGGCCGAGGAGGGCCCGGCGATACGGCCTGACCAGAGGCTCAAAGGCATCCGGGTTTCCGGCCAGGACCATCGCCACGAGCTGGTTCTCCTTGTCATCCATTGTCCACCAGTCTATAGCCGTCCAGGCCGGAAAATGTTAACCCGCCGCCGGGCGTCTGGGAACAGGCTGGGGATGGGGGGCCGGCGGCCGCAGGGCAAGGAGCCGAGCTGTCAAAAAGCGGTGATGAGCCCGGACGCGACCCGGGGGTAGCTGCCGAAGGGGCTGTCGATGAAATAGCTTGCTTCGACGGTGAGGCGGACGTTCCTCCTCAGGAGATACCCGGCGTGAGCGGTCAGGGACAGGTATTTCAGGCCCGGGTGGTCCGAACTCACCCAGTTGAACAGCCCGGCGGCGTACCAGTCGGAGTCGTCCCCCTTGGGCAGGAAGACGACCTCGGCGAACGCGCCCCGGGTGGCGATGGCCGGCACGTCCGCCGGGACGATCTCGTAGGCGAAGTAGGGGTTGTTGTCGCGGCGCTCGATGTACTGGGCGTTCAGGGTGAAGGGCGGGCTGTCGAGGGAGGCGTCGGCGCCCAGCATCCAGATGTCGTTCCGGTTGTTGTACTGTTTCTCCCAGCCTAGGTAGCCGAACCCGCCGACCCTCATCCGGTCTCCCAGGTCCTGGGAGACGCGTCCGAGGAAGCACTTGAACTTGTCGAAGTCGTAGTTGCCCTTATCTCCCTCCGGAGTGAGTCCCATGCCGTTCAGGACCTCCAGGACGAGGTCGGTGCCGCTGGGCAAGCCGTAGGACAGCATGATCCCGCGGTCATAGGTCAGGTTGATGCGGGACAATCCCGGCGTGGCCTTGTAGATCAGGTAATCCTCGAGCGTCAAGCGGACCTCCCGCTTGAACAGGGGATCGCTGACCTGGAACTGGCCGACGCTGACGTCCAGTCCCGTGTTGAAGACGTTGCGGAGCAGGAGGAAGGCGTCCTCCAGCCCGACGACCTCGCCCATCTCGGTCATCATGAAATAGAAGTAGTAGGACAGGTTCTTGGCGATCTCCCCGCCGCTCATCAGCTTGACCACGGCCGGGCTGGCGAAATCCAGGCGCTTGGTGTTGGAGTTGTTGAACGTGGCGAACCCGTCGAACCGGACGGCCAGGGGCAGCTCCCGGAGAAGGGTCAGGAAGGAGTCGCCGGTGTCGATCGTGGCCCGGGGCGCCGGCTTGTCCTTGAGGGTGAAGCCGTCGGCCGCGAAATCCTCCCCGTACGCCTTGAGGCGGGGGAAGGGGGAGTGGCAGGTCTTGCAGGTCATGCTGTACTTGCGGGCGAAGGCGGGGATGGCCTGCAAGCTTCCGGCCGATACCAAGATCAGGGCCAGGGCCGCGCTGAGGACGGAGCATGTTTTTTTCATCGGACACCTCAGGGAAGGATGATGATGGTCGTCGAGTGCTCGTTGACCTTGATGATCTCCGACTCGTCGGCTGGGACGCCCAGGAAATCGGCCACGGGCTTGACCAGCTTCTGGAAGTTCAAAACGGCGGTGACCTTCAGCGGCCCCGGGGCGATGTCATCGGGCAAGGTGAAGGTGAAGGTCTCGAGCTTGGTCTCGCGCGGGCCGATCCGGTAGTCCACGCCCAGGGACTTGGTGTTCCATTGCTGGATGGTCATCCGGCCTTGGGGGTCGAAGTAGGGCATGCGGAAGATGCGGTCCCCCACCGGGATGCCGTCCCGGGCCACGCCCCGGAAGCCGGGGTCGCCCAAGGCGATGCCCATGTCCTGATAGGCCGTCTCGGTGCTGCCGATGGTGTACTCCTCGCCGGGGAAGCCCTTTTTGTCCACGGGCAGATGGTACACCTTCCCCTGGGCGTCCACGGCTTCGACGTGCATCCAGACCAGGCGGTCTTCGACCGAGCCCGAGGGGAATTTATGGCCCGTCTTCTGGTTGAACAGCGCCACGGTGAAGACGACCCGTTCGCCCGGCTCGGCCTCCCGGATGTCGGGATGGACCCGGAGCTCCACCGTGCCCCGGACCTTGCCCGGGTCATGAGCGCCGTGGAATAGGTGCTGGCGGGCGTCGGGGTAGATCTTGCCCATGGCGGCCGTCTGGCCGTGGGCGTAAGTCATATGGCAGTCGTGACAGCGGATGCCCTCCCGGAAGTAGGGGCCCTCCTTGAATTCGAGGTGGGTGGATTTGACCCAGACGCCGTAGGGGCTCTTCTCGTTGTGGCACGTTCCGCAAAAATCGATGGACCGGAGAAAGTCCGAGGCCTGCATGGCGTGTTCGGGAGAGTTGTTGCCCGAGCGGGGTCCGTACTTGGTCTTTCCCGGCGAGATGATCCAGTTGAAGTTGTGGGGGATATCGCCGGCGAAGCCGGTGACGGTGTGACAGAAGTCGCAGGAGACAGACTCGTTGGCCCGGCTGTTGGCGGACGGCCGGGGCGGGGGGACGTCGCCGGCCAGGAAGGCCAGGGGAGTGTGGCAGCCGTTGCAGCCCGCCTTGACCTCGGCCACGACCGCGTCCTTGGCGGCGTGGGGCACGGCCAGCTTGAAGTATTCGATCTCGTCCCAGTGGTGAGTGTAGGCCTGGGACATCATGGCCTGGCTCCATTGCTGATAGAAATCGATGTGGCAGGACGTGCCGCAGAATTGGGGCGTCTGGAAATCCCCGTATTTTCGAGTCCCGAGGGATTCGGAGCCGGGTTTGGCGGCTTGGGGTGAGGTGAAGGCCGCGGCCAGGATGGCCAGCGCCGCGACCGCGAAGACGGTGAGGACGCGGGAACGCATCATTGTTCCTCCAAGGTGCCCAGATTTCCTCTTCTTGTCCTTCACTCTAATGTATTTAGTCGGGGCAAGTCAATCGACTGAAGAATCCGCGGCACACAGCTCAATAACCGAATTCGCTGCCGGGGAATTTCGGGGTGAGAGTTGTATGGAACTGATTTATCTGGATATAATTGGACGCTAGATGTTTTCTTGAAGGGAGAGCTTTCGATGACGACGGTCAAAGCAGTCAGCCTGAAGCGCCGCGCCGGGCTCGTCCTGGCCCTGGCGGTCCTGGCCGCGGCCCTGGCTCCGGGAACGGCCCGAGCCGCTTTTCTCCGCAACTATCCCCTGACGCTCGTCCAGCCGGACGGGGAGGCGCTCAGCGGCTTCACGACCGGGGACGAATGGCGGCACAGGGTGCATGATGCGGCCGGCTACACCATCCTCAAAAACCCGGATTCGGGATACTACGTCTACGCCGTCGAACAGGACGGCCGGGTGGTGCCGTCGGACTTCCGCGTCGGGCGCTGGAACCCCGGCGCCCTGGGGATCGCCCCGGACCTCGTGCCCCGGCCGGCCGCTTCGGGCAAGATCTCCCAGGCCCGCTTCCGGGGCTCGCCCCTGAACCCGCCCCAGATCCATCGCGCCCCGACCTCCGGCAGCTTCGACAACATCGTCGTCTTCATCCGGTTCAGCGACGAGGAGGAGTTCGGCGAGTCCATCGCCGAGTACGGAAGCTGGTTCGACCTGGATGAGCCCGGCCACAACTCGCTCCGCAACTACTTCCTGGAGGTCTCCTACGGCCGGCTGGCCATCCGGAGCGTTTTCTGCCCCTTTCCCCGGAAGCTGCAAGTCGTGTCCTTTCAGGATTCCCATCCCCGCGGATACTTCCAGCCCTACGACTCCCGCACCAATCCCGACGGATACCAGGGCGATTACGAGGCGGCCATCCGGGAGCAGACCCTGCTCGGGGATGCCGTCGAGAGCCTGTCCGGCCAGATCTCCCCGGCCCTGAACATCGACGGCGACAACGACGGCTATGTGGACAACGTCTGCTTCATCGTCAAGGGCGACCCGGACGGCTGGGGCGACCTGCTCTGGCCGCACATGTGGTCGCTCTACCTCTCCAGCGCCTCGATCAACAACAAGAGGGTCTACACCTTCAACCTGCAGCTGCAGAACACATTGAAGCGGCGGGGGGTGGGAGTGTTGTGCCATGAGATGTTCCACTCCCTGGGTTCGCCCGACCTGTATCATTACTCCGATGACGGCCTGAACCCGGTGGGCCAGTGGGACGTCATGGAAAGCAACCGCGAGCCGCCTCAGCACATGGGCGCGCACATGAAGCATAGGTACGGCCAGTGGATCGACTCCATCCCCGAAATCACGGCCTCCGGCGTCTACACTCTCCGGCCCCTGACCTCGCCCGTCCAGAACTGCTACAAGGTCAAGTCGCCGGCCTCAGCCACCGAATACTTCGTTCTGGAATACCGGAAGAAGACCGGGACGTTCGAGAGCAGCCTCCCCGGCCAAGGATTGCTGGTCTACCGGATCAACTCCCAGCTGGAGGGCAATGCCTCCGGGCCGCCGGACGAAGTCTATATCTACCGGCCCGACGGCACGCCCGACCAGGACGGCCGGGTGAACGAAGCCCATTTCTCCCTGGACGTGGGCCGCACGGTCCTCAACGACTCCACCAATCCCTGTGCGTTTCTTACGGACGGGAGTTTGGGGCATTTGGACATCTCCGAGGTCGGTCCGGCCGGCGATACCATCTCGTTCCGGGTCACCCTGAGCTCGCCGTCCCCGACAAGCTCAGGAAAGGCCCGGGCGAAGCGGAATTAGCAGCGCCTGAGTCTCGGTCAAAGGGAGTGGGATATGGCTCTCATGAAAAAATGTCATATTCTTGGGCCGTCCGCCGCCTTGGCTTTCGCCTGTGTCTGGGCCGCGATGGCGTCCGGAGGGAAAGCCCGGGCAGACCAGGCCTCCTATCGAAACCCGAACCTCCCGGTCGAGCTGCGGGTCAAGGACCTCCTCGGCCGGATGACGCTCCAAGAAAAGGCCGCCCAGGTCCAGTGTTCGATGAAGGACGTGGAAGCGCCGGGCGGGCTCCCTCCCGACGGCCTGGGCGGACTGGCCTGCGTCCTGCGCGGCGACGGGCCGGGGGCCGGAGCTGAGAGGTCCAACCGCATCCAGGCGTTGGCCCTCGGCGCGACGCGTCTGGGCATCCCCATCATCATCCATGACGAGGCCCTCCACGGGATCGTCGCCCGGGGCGGCACGAGCTTTCCCCAGGCCATCGCCCTGGCAGCGACCTGGAACCCCGAGCTCATGGAGCCCATCGGGCGGGCCATCGGCAGGGAAACCCGGACACGGGGCATCCGCCAGGTGCTGTCGCCCGTGGTCAACATCGCCCGCGATGTCCGCTGGGGCCGGACCGAGGAGACCTACGGCGAGGACCCCTTCCTCACGTCGGCGATGGGCGCGGCCTTCTGCCGCGGCGTGGAGGGGCAGGGGGTCATCGCTACGCCCAAACACTACGCGGCCAACGTGGGTGACGGCGGCCGGGATTCGAACGCCGTCCATTTCTCCGAGCGCCTGCTCCGGGAGGTTTATTTTCCGGGTTTTAAAGCCTGTTTCGAGCGGGGCGGAGCCCGGTCGGTCATGGCCGCCTACAATTCCCTGAACGGCGTGCCCTGCTCGGCCGACCCCTGGCTGTTGACCGATGTCCTCAAGGGAGAATGGGGATTCCGGGGATTCGTCGTCTCGGATTACGGCTCGGTCGCCGGGATCTGGAACATGCATCACACCGCCGCCACGGAAAAGGACGCCGCGGTCCAGGCCCTGGAAGCCGGGCTGGACATGGAGCTGCCCGAGGTCTTCATCTATGGCCAGCCTCTCCTCCAGGCCCTCCGCGAAGGCCTGGTCTCCGAGTCCGTTCTCGACCGGGCGGTGGGCCGCATCCTGGAGGCCAAGTTCCGGCTGGGCCTGTTCGACAAGCCGTTCGTGGACCCGGCTGAGGCGGCCCGGGTGAACGACAGCCCGGAACACCGAGCCCTGGCCCTGGAGGCGGCCCGTCAATCCATCGTCCTTCTCAAGAACGAGAACGGAGCGCTTCCCCTCAAGAAGGACATCCGGACGATCGCCGTCCTCGGCCCCGGCGCGGAGGCCGAGCGGCTGGGCGGCTACAGCGGCTCCGGGATCGAGGTGGTCAGCGTCCTGGAAGGGCTGAGAAACCGGCTGGCGCCCGGGGCCGCGGTCGTCTTCTCCAAAGGCTGCGAGCTCGAATCCGCCCCTCTGCCGGTCGTTCCCGAAGCCTCCCTCTGGCCTCCCGGGGCGGGGCCCGGCGCTCTGGGGTTGAAAGGGGAGTACTTCAACAACAAGGACCTGTCGGGCGAGCCCGCGCTCGTCCGGATCGATCCGACGGTCAATTTCGATTGGGCCATGGACGCCCCGGACCTCGGGATCGACCCGGACGCGTTCTCCGTCCGCTGGACGGGCTGGCTCGTTCCCGACGAGACCCAGGACTATCTCTTGTCCGTCACCACGGACGACGGCGTCCGGCTGTACCTCGACGGGAAGCTGCTCCTCGACCAGTGGGTCTGGCGCAGCGCCACGACGGACCATATTCCGGTGAAGCTCGAGGCCGGCCAGGCCTACGACCTCCGGATCGAATACTATGAGAACGGCGGATATGCCTGTGCCTTCCTGGGCTGGGACGTCAAGCCTGCGGCGGACGTCATGTTCCAACAGGCCGTGGCGGCCGCCCGGAGCGCCGAGGCGGCCGTGGTCGTGACGGGCCTCATCGAGGGCGAAGGCCGAGACCGCGCCCGGCTGTCGCTTCCGGGAAAACAGGAAGCGCTGATCAGGGCCGTGGCGGAGACGGGCGTGCCGACGGTGGTGGTCCTCACGGGCGGAAGCGTCGTGACCATGGAGGCCTGGGCGGGCCGGGTCCCGGCCATCGTCGAGGCCTGGTATCCGGGGGAGGAGGGCGGCCACGCGGTGGCCGACGTCCTGCTCGGCCGGACGAATCCCGCCGGCCGCCTGCCCATCACTTTTCCCCGGTTCGAGGGACAGACCCCGCTCTACCACGATCCCCGGCCGTCGGGCAGGGGCGTCGATTATGTGGATATGTCCGGTCAGCCCCTCTTTCCCTTCGGCCACGGGTTGAGCTATACCCGGTTCGAATACCGAAATCTCAGGGTTTCTCCTGACAAGATCCTGCCCGACGGACGGGTCGCGGTGAGCCTGGAGGTCAGGAATGCAGGGGACAGGGCGGGGGATGAGGTCGTCCAGCTCTACCTGCGCGATGCGGTCTCGAGCGTCAGCCGGCCAGTCCGGGAGCTCCGGGGTTTCCGGAGGATTTCGCTCGAGCCGGGGAAGTCTCAGACCGTCGAATTCGTCCTGGGGACCGAGGCCCTGTCGTTCCTCGACAAGAGCTTGAAGAGCGTCGTCGAGCCGGGCATCTTCGAAGTCATGGCCGGCGCCTCGTCCGCGGACATCAGGGCCCGGGCGACCTTCGAAGTCACGCGTTAGGCCGTCCGGACCCTGTTGAGAAAAACCGGAGAGCGGGATCGTTATCCTTGTGTTTCTCTTTCCCGCAGAGACGCGGCGAGTGACCCAGCTATGACAGACAGGACGGCGGAAATCCGGAACGCGCCCCGCCGTCTGCTCCGGCTGTGGGAATTCCTCCTCGAGGAAGTCCCGGCCGAGCGAGGCCTGCTTGTCCTTACCGACAGCCGGGGCCGGTCCCTGCTGCGGCTTGACCGGGGGCTGGACGGAAACGGATACGTTGAGCGGTGCCTCAAGGTCGTCGGCCGGGTTCTGGAGGACGGACAGCCCCTTTGCCTGACTCGGGCGCCGGCAGACCATTTCCTCAGGGAAGACGGTCGGATCGGGTTCGAGGAGAACGGCAGCCTGGTCTGCGTGCCGCTCATCCTCCCGGGACGGGCGGCCGGCGCCCTGTACTTGGACCGGGCTCCCGGGTCCGACCCGTTTGCCAAGAGGGACCTGGAGTTCCTGCTGGCGCTCGTCCGGCCCATTCTCGGCTGCGTCCCGAACGGAAACCCCGGCCTGGAATTCGAGGTGGGGAGGGAGCCGGCGGAGGGCGGCCTGCACGTCCGTAGCTCGCTCATCGGCCGCAGCCCGGCCGTCCGCCGCCTCCAGGAGCTGATCCTGAAGATCAAGGACAGCGGCGCGTCCGTGTTCATCGCCGGGGAGAGCGGGACCGGCAAGGAGCTCGTGGCCCGGGCGATCCATGACACGGGCGCCCGGCGGGGAGGGGCTTTTGTGGCGGTCAATTGCTCCGCCATCCCGGACACCCTCCTCGAAAGCGAGTTGTTCGGACATATCCGGGGAGCGTTTACCGGAGCCGTCCGGGACAAACCCGGCCTCATCGAGGAGGCCGACGACGGCACGTTCTTCCTGGACGAGATCGGCGACCTTCCGCCCTTGCTTCAGGCCAAACTGCTCCGGGTCGTCCAGGACAAGGAGGTGCGGCGGGTGGGCGGGAATTGCGGCCGCCGGGTGAGCGTCCGCTTCATCAGCGCCACGAATAAATCCCTTCGGGACGAGGTGACGCGGGGCCGCTTCCGGGAGGACTTGTTCTTTCGCTTGAGCGTCATTCCCGTTGAGATTCCCCCGCTTCGGGAAAGGATGGAGGACTTTCTGCCGCTGGCCAACTATTACCTGGAGGTCTATTGCCGGGAGATGGAGCGGGACCGCGCCTTTTTTTCGACCGAGGCCCTGGAGGCCTTGCTGGCCTATTCCTGGCCGGGCAACGTCCGCGAACTCCAGAATGAGATCCAGCGCTGTCTGGTCTTTTGCTCGAGGGACTCGAGCCTCATCCCCGCCGACTGTCTCTCGGCTTCGGTGTCGGCCCGGCCGAATCCGGCGTCCGGCCGCGGCCGCAATTACTTCGAGGCCAAGTCCGAATTCGAGCGCCAATTCCTCGGCCGGGTCCTGGCCTTGTTCGACTACAACCGGTCCCGGACCGCGGAGGAGATCGGACTGAGCCGTCAGGGGCTTTTTAAATTGCTGAAAAAACACAAGATAGACACGCGGTTTCCCGCCGGTCCCGGCCGGAGTTTGCCCCCGCCCGCGGTTTCTGCTACATTTTTCCGGGAAGGGAAACCATGAGCGCTGACCCGAGAGTCTTTGAGATTGCTTGCCCGCATTGCCACACGACGATCTGGGTGGACCCCGCCTCGCGGAGCGTCATCCGCTCCGAGAAAGGCGCGGCCAAGCCCAAGAGCTCCCTGGACGAGCTCCTGGAGAAAGAGCACGTCCGCCGCCAGGGATTCGAGCAGAAGTTCGAGGCCACGGCCGAGCTCGAAAAGCAGAAAAAGCAGAAAGCCACGGAACAGTTCGAGAAGGCCCTGGCGAACAAGGACCGCGAGGAAAAGGATTAGGCCGCGGCTCCCGACCTTACGAAAGGAAACCCGACCGGGATTGCTCTTCGACGCGCCGGCCGTAGAAGGATAAGAATTTTTTTCCACCCGGAGCCTGGGACGCGCCTCGGCTCCTCCTCGCCAAGGCGCAGAGGGAAGGCTTCGAGGCGCGCCTGTCGGTATAGCTCGGCCTCAGCGAAACGGAGAAAGCCCTGGAGTGGCTCGACAAGGCTTCTGCCAATGAGGAAGAGATCTATGACCTCATCGAGAGTCATCCTTTCAAGATGGAACCGCTATGGGACAGCCTCCGCCCGGACCCCCGTTTCAAGCGGCTGATGAAAAAGCTGCACCTGGAATAGAATGCAAGGGCGCAGGCGACGATAGGCCTGGCCGGGGGGCTCTGCACAGCAGTCAGAGGCTGAGGATTGAATTGCACCCGAGCCGGCGTTATAATGAAGCCCAAGAGGGAGCAGATCATGAGGTTAAAATACGTCATCTACCGGGAAGATAAATATTACGTCGCACAATGCCTGAATGTCGACGTCTCGACCTTCGGGGAATCCATCCAGGAAGCGCAGCAGAACCTCAAGGAAGCCGTCGAGCTTTACTTTGAGGGCGAAGATAAGAAGGCCGACTATATCGAGATCGAAGAAGTGCTCCTGGGTGAAACCGTTTTGAATGTCTAAGCTGCATTCATCAAAGCACGTCATCGCCGTGCTTGAGAAACACGGCTTTGTTCAATCCGGCCAAAAAGGGAGCCATCGGAAATTCAGCAAAGAGAGCCATACGGTCATCGTTCCTGATCCAAGGAAAGAGATCCCCATGGGAACGTTCGCCTCGATTGTGAGACAGTCGGGATTGAAGAAGGAGGACTTCGAAAGCTAGGCATCGGCCATGAAATGTCCCCAATGCCGTTCTGAGAACCCCGGAACAAAGCCGTACTGCGCCGATTGCGGCACTCCGCTTCCGGGACAGGGAATTCGGGGAAAGAGTTCCGAGGCGACCGAAACCCTCCAAACCCCCATCCACGAGCTCGCGCCCGGCTCGACCTTCACCGGCCGCTATCAGATCATAGAGGAGCTGGGCCGCGGCGGGATGGGCAAGGTCTATAAAGCCTTCGACAACAAGATCAAGGAAAAAGTCGCCCTCAAGCTTATCCGGCCGGAGGTTGCTTCCGATAAAGACACGATCGAACGGTTCTCGAACGAGTTGCGGCTGGCCCGCAAGATCGGCCATCGCAACGTCTGCCGGATGTTCGACATCGGGGAGGCCGAAGGGACCCACTTCATCACCATGGAATACATCCATGGCGAGGACCTCAAGAGCATGATCCATATGTCCGGGAGCCTGAGCCTGGGCATGCTCCTTTGCGTAGGAAAGCAAGTCTGCGAGGGCCTCTCGGAGGCCCACGGGCTGGGCGTCGTCCACAGAGACCTGAAGCCGCAGAACGTCATGATCGACAGGAACGGGAACGCCAAGATCATGGACTTCGGGATCGCCCGGGCGGTCAAGGAGAGAGGAATCACCGGCCCAAGCGTGATCATCGGGACGCCCGAGTATATGAGCCCGGAGCAGGCTGAGGCGAAAGAGACCGACCATCGCTCGGACATCTATTCGCTGGGGGTCATCCTCTATGAGATGGCCACAAGCCGCGTGCCGTTCGAGGGCGACACGGCGCTCAGCGTGGCCATGAAGCACAAGGGCGAGATACCAAAGAGCCCGAAGCAGCTCAGCCCTTCCCTTCCAGATAACCTGAGCGGCGTTATCCTAAAATGCCTGGAGAAGGACAAAGCCAAGCGCTACCAGACAGCCGCCGATGTCCGCGCCGAACTCGAGCGCATCGAGAAGGGCCTGCCCACGGCCGAGCGCTTCGTCCCCGAGCGCAAACCCCTCACCTCCCATGAGATCACAGTCAAGTTTCGGTGGAAAAAGCTCGCTATCCCGGCCCTTGCCGTTGCGGTTCTCGTCGTCGCTGCGGTCGTCTTCCGGCCGAAAAAGACGTCGGACCTGGATCCTAACCTCGTCGCCGTGGCCGTTTTCGAGAATAAGACCGGAGACCCCAAGCTCGACCCTATCGGCAGCAGGGCCGCGGAGAGGGTCATGCAGGGGCTTGCGCAGGTCGGGGAATTTTCCGTCGCTCCCATGCCGTCGGCCGAGGCTCTCGCGGCCGAAACCCGAAGTAAGGACAAGCTCCGGGCGCTCGCCGAGGCGACCAAGGCGGGGAAGATCGTCCACGGCGATTATTATCTTCAGGGAGAAACGATCCAGTTCCACGCCTGGGTCCAAGACATGGCCGCCAAGAAAAACATCGTGCCGCTCGAGCCGGCCGGCGGTCCGGCCTCCGATCCGGACGCGGCGCTCGAACCCCTGCGCCTTCGGCTCATGGGCGGGCTGGCCGGCGTCTTCGACCCGATGTTGAAAGATTCCATCGCCCTTCTCAAAGAGCCGCCGAACTTCGAGGCTTTCCGGGAATTCACGGAGGGCTTAAGGAAAATGGAGCGAGGGGAATTTGCGCAATCCATCCCGCATCTTCTCAAGGCCAAGGAGCTCGATCCAAAACTGAACTTGGCTTTGTATTTTGTGAGTCACGCTTATTGGAATCAAGGCCAAGCGGCCAAGGCCGACGAGTTCGCCCAAATTCTCGAGAAATCGAGGGCGGAGCTCTCCACCCACGAGAACGTTTCTTTAGATTATGCGCAGGCTATGTATCGGGGAGACAGTGAGGCCCATCTCCGGGCGGCCCGCCAGATGGTTGCCTTGACGCCGAAAAAGGCGTTAGCACACTATATTAACGCAAGGGCTGCGATCTTAATCAACTATCCTCGAGAGGCCGTGGCTGTTCTGTCCCACTTCGAACTCTATGATCCGACATATAAAAATTATTCTAGCGGCTATTGGGGAGTCCTAACGAGGGCTCACCACATGCTCGAAAATTACAGGCGAGAACTGAAAGAAGCCCGCTGCGGCCGGCAGCAATATCCGGAGAGCTTATCGATGCTCGCTAATGAGGTGGACGCTCTGGCCGCCCTGGGCCGGGCAAAAGACCTTGAAAAGCTCTTCGAGGAAAGCAAGACCTTGCCGCCCGAGAGCGGCTATTCCCCGGGCGATATCATGCTTAGAGCGGGGCGGGAATTAAGAGCCCATGGATTTATGGAAGATTCCAACCGAGTCGTGAACCAAGCTCTTGCGTGGTTTGAAAGCCGGCCCGAACAGGAAAAAAATTCTGAGGGTAGCCGGTATAGCCTGGCCAGGATATTGTATGTGCTCGACAGATGGAACGACGCCAAGACGATGTTCATGGGGCTCCACAGCGATATGCCGGAAAACATCAACTATCTCGGCTACCTTGGAGCGACAGCGGCTCGCAAGGGGGAGAAAGAAGAATCGCTGAAGATCTCCAGAGACCTTGAGGAGGATAAGCGACCCTATCTCTATGGAAACCCGGCTTATTGGCGGGCTCGGATCGCCGCCCTTCTCGGCGACAAAGAAGGCGCGGTGAATCTTCTGCGCCAAGCGACGAAAGAAGGCTATAGTTTCTCCGCCATCCATCCCACGGAAGATTTCGAGTCCCTGACCGCTTATCCGCCCTATATCCAACTCATGAAGCCCAAAGGTTAGAGGAGGCGCCTGTCATGGCCACCAAGTGCCCGGCCTGCCGCTCGGATAATCCCGGGACCGTGAAATTCTGCGGGGAGTGCGGAGCCCAGCTTCCGGCACAGGGATCGATAAGAAATTCCTTTTCGACCGGGCCGCTTTGCGGCCGCGTTGCCGGTTCGGTAATCCCATCCAACCATCGTGATGGAGTATCAATATGAGCTCAGGATGAGTCAAAGACGGCTTGTGCGCAGGTACGGGCGACCCGGAGGGCGTCAGGAGTGCTTGATGCGGCGGCGGCCTATCGGCCACAAAGGCGAGCTTCAGGTGCTCGATGATCCTGTCCACGACAGCGGGCTCCGTGAGGAAGGCGATGACCTTCATGTTGCCGCCGCATTTCGGGCAGCGCAAGGGATCGACTTCATAGACCTTGCGGATCATGGCCGCCCAGCCTTTGGAAGGGACGCGCCTCGGCTCCTCCTCGACAAGGCGCAGAGGGAAGGCTTCGAGGCGCGCTTTGCGGACCTTGCCCCGATGGGCGTTGGCGTACAGGCCGTAATAGCGGACAGTCACCTGCGCAGCCTCTTGGGGAACGAGCCGCTCTTCGGCGCAGTCCGGACACCGGATGCGGGCGAACCCGCAGCGCGGGTTGCCGCAATCCAGGTAGCGCTCCACTCGGCGCTCGTACTCGGCCAGAAAGCGCTCGAAATGATGGAACATCACCCTGTAGAGCACTGTCCGCTCGGGATGCCGGGGACGATAGACTCCCGCCATGGCGGAAGACGTGTCCCCGGAAAAACAGAGAGAATCACGGCCACAAAAAAGGCTCCGGAATCGGGACCGCGCCTTTTTTTCGACCGAGGCCCTGGAGGCCCTGCTGGCTTATCCCTGGCCGGGCAACGTCCGCGAGCTCCAGAACGAGATCCAGCCCGGCCGAATCCGGCGTCCGGCCTCAGCCGAGCTCGAAAAGCAGAAAAAGCAGAAAGCCAAGGAACAGTTCGAGAAGGCCCTGGCGAACAAGGACCGCGAGGAAAAGGATTAAGCCGCGGCTCCCGACCTTACGATAGGAAACCCGACTGGGATTGCTCTTCAACGCGCCGGCAGTGTTTCCGGCCGTAGCGCGTGACCACCCAGAAGACGAGCTTAGCCGGCCAGAACGGCCGGCGAAGGACGTCGTCCTTGAACTCCTGGATGCTTTTTAGGAAATGGGCCCGGAATTCGGATAGGGGCAGTTCCGCAGGGGGAATGCCCTTTCCGGCGAGGAAGGCCATGGCCCGCTGGTGTTCTTCCCAGAGGAGGCTCGTCGACCCGCCCGGAAAGACCTGAAGCATCTTGGCCGGCGGCCGGGGGATGTTCCCGGCGTCGCTGGAGTTGTTCGTGGTCAGCGACCGCCCGCCGGCGAGGAGGGTGATCAGGTCGCTGTTCATCTTGGCCCCGAAATGGTAGACGCAGCTGTAGGCCGGCGTCTGGCGGTGCTTGTAGACATAGGTGACGGAGTCGGGGATCATCTTCAGGAAAAAACCGTTGCACCGGCTGAATCCCAGACGCTCCCATTCTCCGGACTGGCCGTCCAGAGCCCTGAGGCGGTCTTCGTAGCCGTGTTCCGGAATGGGCTCGTACTGGAGCGTCTTTCGAAAGCTGAAATAGAACGAGGCCATGGTCAAGCCGATGGTCAGGACCGGCACGCCCACCAGTAGAAAAAGAAGAAAGGGCGGCTTCAGGAAGGACATGACGGCGAAGGTGAGGGCTGCCACCAGGATGATCCAGGCTCCGTATTTCATGTCATTGCCCGGTGAGGCTTCCCGAATCCCCCCGGCCTTCGATGACATCGACGATGCGCCGGCCGAGCAGGGGAGCGGCCTTCCTGGAGAAGGCTTCGTTAGGATGGGCATCGCCGCCGCCCGAGGAGTATTTTTTCTTCAGGAACAGGCCGCTCTCGCTCTCCAGAGCATGGAAATCCCAAAGGAAGATGTTATCCCCCTTTTCGTCCCAAACGGTTTTCACCCAGCGGACGAACTCCCCGGCCCGGCCGGCCTGGCCCGGATCGATGTTGCCCTCCACTTCCAGGGCTAGGGTCCAGACGATGAATCGAACGTCGGG
>Ga0209254_10002875_pt1 | contig 15713 bp, 11 predicted proteins | sample FrelakmetDIP11DI_FD_187148 | JGI IMG/M metagenome (GOLD analysis project Ga0209254, IMG submission 187148) | Freshwater lake sediment microbial communities from the University of Notre Dame, USA, for methane emissions studies - DIP11 DI (SPAdes)... | ecosystem: Environmental > Aquatic >...
AGCATTTCCCTTAAAGGGAAATCAAAGGCGTCAACCGGATTGGAGTTGGAGAAATTTGTAACGTTGACCCAGGATTCGATGGCCTGTGCGCTGTCCCAATGTTCAGCCACGCCGTAAGGCTTGAAAGGCTGGCCCGCGCGCATATAGCGATATTCCTGGATGGCAGCTACAGTAGAAGCTCCATAGCCTTTGACGTAATCGAATCGGAAGCCATCAAAACCAATTTCCTCGATCAACCAGCGGGAGAGCTGAATTATCTCACTGAAAACATAAGGGTTGCGATGCGAAAGATCAGGCATATCTCCGAAAGTATTCTCATCCCATGATTCGTACATATTAGGATGAAAGCATTCCCAATTGCGTGGAAACCTATTGCTTTTCGGCTGAAATAAGGTCCAGCGTTCCTGTTCTGAAATTGGTATGCACTCGAGTGCATCAGCTCCCGAATTATGATTGATCACCATGTCTGCGAGAAGCGTGAGGCCAGATTGGTGGGCTGAAGCGATCAGGTCAAGCAGCTCTTGTTTAGAACCAAACCAGGTTTTTTTCCCACCCTTCTGATCAAATTCTCCCAAATCGTAATAATCATATGGGTCATACCCCATCGAGGGACCGCCCAGGTTGGCGGCTTTATGCACCGGGGGCAACCACAAGCTGGTGAAGCCTATTGCAGAGAGAGCAGGAATTTTCGAATTGACATAGTTCCACCAATCGAATTCCCTGCCGTCCTCCCGCGGACAATCCCAATAAAAAGCCTGCATCAAAACACCCATTAAAAATCTCCTTTGTTTATCAGGCGCTATTTTACCTGCATTGTGGGAATTGAACCACCTGGATGTAAGTTTATGCTATGATTGATTTGGTATATTTGTTAGCGGTAGTCGGTTGGAGAAAGAAGCCAATGAAAACCACACTGGGTGAATTCCTGGATGGTCTGACAATAGAGGGGGAGTTGTATACAAAGGAAGAGGGCAGCAGTGTTCGATGCCACGCATGTGGTCACCGCTGCCTGATTCGCGAAGGAAAACGCGGCATTTGCCAGGTGCGCTTCAATCGTGGGGGTGAGCTATTTGTGCCGTGGGGGTATGTGGCTGCTCTGCAGGTTGATCCGATTGAGAAGAAACCCTTCAACCACGTTTTTCCTGGCGAAGAGGCTTTGACTTTCGGGATGCTGGGATGTGATTTTCACTGCGCGTACTGCCAGAATCACCTGACATCCCAGGCGATGCGCGATCCCGGCTCGGACATTGCCGGCAGCCTGGTGAGGCGGGTTGCACCTCAACAAATGGTTGAGATTGCCCGGCGCAGTGGTGCGAAGATAATTGCATCATCGTATAATGAACCACTGATCACTTCCGAATGGTCGGTGGGGATTTTCCGTGAAGCAATGAAAAGTGGATTAAGATGCGTCTATATTTCGAATGGAAATGCGACACCTGAGGTGCTCGAATACCTGAAACCCTATTTATCGGCTTATAAAATCGATCTCAAAACGATGCAGGACAAGAAATACCGCCAGCTGGGCGGTGTGCTGGAGAATGTCCTGGACAGTATACAGGAAGCGCACCGGTTGGGATTATGGGTCGAAGTCGTCACGCTGGTCGTGCCCGGTTTCAACGACAGCACCGAGGAGCTGATGGAAGCAGCCCGTTTTTTGAGATCGGTTTCAGCAGATATTCCCTGGCATGTGACTGCATTCCATCCAGACTATAAGATGGTCGATCCGGCGCCGACCTCCATGAAAACGCTGGTGCGGGCAGCCGAAATCGGTTTAGAGGCCGGGTTAAATTTTGTGTATGCAGGCAACCTGCCAGGCCACGTGGGGGAATACGAAAACACCTTCTGTCCCAACTGCCGGACATTATTAATTGAACGGTACGGGTATATTATTCAGAAATATCACCTGACTGCGGAGGGAAACTGTCCGAAATGCCAGACGGCGATACCCGGTGTGTGGACGGAGCGACCCGAAGTAGTGCATGTGGGGGGCGTGGGGATGCCGAGGATGGCGATGCGATAATGCTTGCAATGTCGAGTTTTTAATTCAGAAAAAGGAATAGAGGGGAGCCAGTCTACCTGGGAGAGAGGCGCACTCGAACTACATGCCGGTCCAATGCACCGAAGCGGTATTTATAGTCTTCGCCGCCGCGCATAAAATCGAATGCCAGCCGTTTGTTCTCGTTCGACCATTTCAACAAGCTGCTGAGCAAAACCCAACCGGGTGAGAGCTCACGAAATTCGGAGCTAAATCCGGAGTTATAGACCCAGACATGCCCGGCAAAGTCGAAATTCAGGTAAGCAGCAGCTTTTCGCCCGGCGATTTCCATAAACACGAGCTGAAGCCAGCCAGCGTCGAAGGCGGCATGCATGCAGCTTCTCAATTGATCACGCATCTTGCCGGTCAGGAAGCTGTTTTTCTCGGGATCTTCTGACATCAATTGAAAGAAGGCGGTAATCTCGTCATCCAGCCCGAGCGGGTCGGATACAAAATACCACCTGGTCGGTTCGGTGTGGGCCTCCAACCGGCGCATTTTTCGACGAATCTCGTGGCGCTGTTTTTTGTCAATCCCGCTCAAGTAAGTTTCCCAATCACCGGGAAGTGGGATAAAAGGGCAGGGCTGCAGTTTTTCGACATAATAATTCCAACCAAATTTACAGGCAGCCTTCAGTAATGCATCCAGGGAGGGTGAATCTTCGAGCATATTGTATAAGTCCAGGATTTTCCAGCGCGGAGATGGATCCGAGGCCAGGAAGAGCAGCAAGGCTTCAGCGAATTCGTTTGACAGGGAATGACTGACGATGAAATCGAGATAATCGGAGATTTCGATGCTTCCCAGCAGCATCAACGCTGGTTCTCCAGAGCGATTATTGGTGAAGAAAAGCGGCGCGACGCCAGCCAGCTCCCCATTTTCCTGGCGGGCGATTACGGTGTAGAGGTCCCCAGATTCCCACTCTCCTCCACCCAGGGTACTCCACCAGACACGCAGGTATTCATTACGCAGAAACGGCACATGACTTGCACTGCAACAGGCTAATAAATCATTCCATTCTGTGGATAGGGTTGTGAGTTCATCGATAGATTGGATAAGACTGAGCTGCATGGTTCTCCGAAATTGAAGTAAGCGACCTTATTGTATGGTTCCACCTTGGCGATTCATTTTACCAGTATAATGGCAAACACAAGTCTTCGTGGATCGAGAGACTGTACATATGAACGATAATTTTGATGTAAACCTTGTGCCATTGAGGAACCAGGCGGGTAGGGATGCGCCGGAATCGATGAGCTTTTTTGTGTCGGAACCGGCGCGAGGGTGCGCACGAGGCAGGTCTGCGGACCGGCTGGCACTGTGCCTGGCCATGATCGGAAATTCAATTTTATCGGCCGGGAAACAGAAACAGGCTCTAGAACACCTTGCCAAGCTGTATTTTAAGACCCCCGGATCCGCCACCACAGCCATGCGAACTGTGGTAAACGAGCTCAATTCGCTTTTATTGAAGCGCAACCAGCATCTTTCCGGCACCGGCAAACAAGGAACTGCACTGCTCGCACAGCTGGTGTTGCGTGGAAACCAGCTGTATCTGGCTTTGTCAGGGCCGGTGCATTTATATGTCATCAATGCCAGTGAAACCAGGCATGCATTCGAGATGGATATGGAGGGTAAGAGCGTAGGCCAGATTCGCTACCCGCCAATATGGCTGAACCAAACGACACTCCATCCAAATGATTCGCTGATACTGGCGGTCCCTCCGCTGCCAGACTGGGATGCCAACATCCTGCGGGAGACGCGCGGGCAGAGTCCCGAAACTGTGGTACGCAGCTTATGCAGTGCGCCAGACAGGGATATGAACGCGGTTCTGCTTCAGGTTAAGCCTGGTAAAAGCGTCTTTCGCATAGCTCTCCCTGAATCCAAAAGCATACCGGAACTTGGGCTGTCAGCGGTTGAACAAGAGGACCAGCCTGCAAACCCGGAGGAGGTGACGGAACCGGTCGCGGCAGCGATTCTCCTGCCAGAAAATTTTGAGACGATTGACAGCCCGGCCGCTAATTTCAAAGTTCTCACACAAAACGCGGACGCAATCAAGCAGGAAGAAATTTCCAGCAGGGAGATCGCACCTCCTACCGAAGCTGCCCCAACAGAACCAGCTCCACCGCCGGCGGGAAGCCCGGAAAAAACTACTGGACTGAAAATCGGGATAAGTCGATTTTTCGTTTCAATTCGAGTGGGTGCGGGTGCAATCTGGAGACCACTGGCTACAGGTGCAAGAGGCGTGAAGGCAGGGATGAAGGGCGCACTATCCCGAATTCTGCCGGAAGAATTTTTTAAGGGGATCCCTTCATCGGTGATGATTTTCATCGCAATAGCAATTCCCGTAATTATCGTGGCGGTTGCCAGCCAGGTATATTTTTCCTTAGGGCATGAGGCACAGAACCAGGCCTTATACGCCCAGGCACTACGACAGGCCGAAGAGGCTGAAGAACAGACTGATTTACTGGCGAAAAAAGCTGGCTGGGAAAATGCACTTGACACCCTGGAATCGGTCGATGACAATCCGGAAGTGAAGGCATTAAGAGAACGGGGCACCAGCGCACTGGACAGCCTGCAACTGGTGAAAAGGGTTGACTTCCGCGAGGCCCTGGAGAAGAATCTGCCAGAGGAAATCAGAGTAACCAGGCTGGCCGTTTTGGGAGACGACCTGTATCTTCTGGATGGAAACAGCGGCAATGTGATCCGAGCATACCAGACAAGCGCTGGTTATGTGGTGGATACAGCTTTCACCTGCGGACCTTCTGTGCAGGGTGCAACCGTCAGCAGCCCGCTTATTGATTTTGCTGCCTGGCCGGCTGGTTTCCAGCCCACTGCCGAGGTGCTGGCGATCGATTCCAGCTGGAAGACCCTTTTGTGTTCGAAGAATGCCAATCCTGAAGTCCTGGAACTGGCGGCGCCTACGAACGCGGCAATTGGCAATCTGACCGGAATGACACTGGATATGGATGACCTGTATGTGCTCGATCCTTCATCTAATGCTGTCTGGATCTATTGGAATAACCAGATAAACAGTGCTCCGGAGGAAGAACCGTACCCGTTTTTTAAAGATGAAATCCCAGTTTTATCAGACGTGATTGATATGGTCATGAGCGGTGATGAACTTCACCTGCTGCACTCGAATGGTCATTTGACCATATGTGTCTACAGTGGAATTAGAGAAATCCCAACCCGCTGCAGTGACCCCACCTTCATCGATTTCCGCCCGGGCAATGATAATTCACCCCTGGTGCCTCTACCGCTTTTCTCGCAGATCGTCTACACCCCGCCACCCGAGCCTTCACTCTATTTTCTTGAATCCAATTCCCGAGCAATTTATAAGTTCAGCGTCCGCAGCCTGGGTTTCCAGGCGAAATTTTTACCGGTTGGAGAACCCGATAACGGTGAGGCCACGGCGTTCGCTGTTGACCATATCCGCAGGATAATTTACCTGGCGATCGGAAATGAAGTGTACAGTGCGCCAATGCCCTGATGGGTGAAGATGATCAGGATGAGGCAGAGATTTGCGGCGAGGGCGTGACAGGCGGGAATATTGTGACCGCAGAGGCGTTGACCTCACCTGTTCAAGGAGTTGGTGTTCCCGAGTCATCGGGAGTCGCCGGCTGTGTCTGAACCGGGATGCTGGATTCGGTGACAACTGGTGAAGCTAATACGGGAATTGTAGCCTCAACGGTGGTCTCGATAGCAGGCGGCTGAGTGGGCCTTAGATATTCCAGATAAACGTATCCGATACCAAGCCCGATGGTGCCCAACAAAAGAATCAGAAACACAGAAATGAGACAGGGCAGCACCAGGCGTCTTTTCCTGCGGGTCGGTTTTGACTGCTCTGGTAAAGGCTTGGTCTGGGAGATGGATTCCGGGACTCCCAGGACAACAATAGTGATATTGTCATGACCTCCACGATGGTTAGCCAATTCAGTCAAAGTATCGATGCTGTTTTCCGGGTCTTTGGTTTGAAGGACCTGGAGAATTTCATTGTCGTTGACCAGGTCGGTTAACCCATCACTGCAGATTAAAACCTGGTCCTTCGGCTGCATGATCATGCCCTGATTGGCTTCTGATTGGGTGTCATCTTCATTCGTATTGAGTATAAATCGAGTATCGGGTTCCACGGTCTGGCGAGAACCGAGATAACGGCGGATGACATGGGCATTTGGATGGCTGCGTGCTTCTTCGGGCGAAAGTAAGCCGGCCCCGATGGCTTCCTGCACCCAGGTGTGATCCGTTGACAACTGCTGAACGGTATCACCCCGAACCAGGTAAATGCGCGAGTCGCCAACCGTTGCGATGAAAGCCTGGCTGCCAATCACCCACACGCATGCACAGGTAGCACCCATGCCCTTCTTATCTTCATCGGTCTCTGATTCTGCCAGGATTGAGTTGCTGGCGTGGATGATGGCTTCCCGTAGTGTTAAAACGGGGTGAGAGCCATCGCTGTGAGCGACATCTTCGGAAATTATCTCCACTGCGATTTCGGCGGCTGTCTCACCGGCACGATGGCCTCCGATACCATCTGAAACGACAGCGAAGACTACTGGTGTCGGATCGGCCTGGCGTAATTTATATGCCGTGACAGCATAGCGATCCTCGTTGTTTTTACCGCTCATACCTGCATGGCTCTTAGCGGCGACAAAGAGGTGAGAGGTATTGACAGAAATCATCAGGCTGGCTCCTCGATCATTTCATCAGCTTGCGACCCGGAAGAAATAACCGGTTTTCTTACGTTGCCCGGATGGCGAAGGCTAAAACGGAAAGAAATTCTACCAAAATTTACCACATCACCGTGTTCCAACTTCGCCCCAACTGTGTTGATGGGGGAATAATTAATCCAGGTTCCGGCGACAGAATTTTCGTCCAGCAGGCGAAATGAACCATCTGCCTGTTGGATCAGCCGGGCATGCAATCCGTCGACAGAGGGATCATTCAAGACGAGAGCTGCCAGGTTAGGATCTCTACCTATGGTAACTTCTTCTGTTGTAATGGCAATAGGAGAATTGGCTGAATTCTCGCCAGGTTCATCGACCGGGCGGAGAAAGGCAAGTGCATTTTGTCCTGCTGAGGTATGCGACCAGTGCAGCCGGCTGACCCAACTTGAGATCGTGGAGGGGAGGCTTTCATCTCCCAGGATTTGCGCCGGCTGTGCATAGGGATCAGCTTTACGCAATTTTCGCCGCCGGGGTTTGTGGAATCCTGGCCGCAGATGCCCACCGGTGATCAGAACCAGGACCAGAAGGGCAAAGGATAACAAAACAGCTAATCCAGCCAGGAGTGGGAGGTTGCGCCGAATGGTTAACCAGGGGCTGGGTTTCGCCTGCAGGATCGAAATGTTGACCGGGATTTCCACACTGGACCCGACTATACCCAGAGAATCGGTAGCTTCAATGCGCAGCAGGTGGGAGCCATCGGTATTATACCCGCGCAGGTTCCAGGTAAAGTTGTCGAAGGGCGGTGCTGTGTTCTCAGCCACAAGCGACCCATCCACAAATAGAGCGGTTCTTGAAAAGGATCTTTTACGACCATCGGGGAAGTCGAAAACAACCGTCAGCGATTCTTCCACAGGCAAGTAATCTTGCGTGGAGATTTCGCTGGATTCCCGAGAATTCACTTCCAGAGGAGGTTTACGCTGGATCTGGATGGGAGGTGAAACGAAGGCCGGAACGGGCGGGAGCAGGGTGATTTCAAAATTAACAGGTGGAGTTTCAATGATATTTTCTGCCAGGGTGATCCTGGAACTCACCTGGTGAGACCCATTGCCTGTGATTCCCGAGCGATATGTTAAATGGTAGATTTCCCGGTGACTGGTGAGGTAATCTTCGGGATTGGGAAGAGTTTCATCCCCGGTGTAAGTGAATACCCAGCCGCCTGTTTTAGATGCCAGATCGTTCAAGCGCTGGACCCCAGCTGATGAGAAGGTCCCCGTCGAAGTAACCATCCATACATAAATAATCACACCCTGCTGGCGCGCCTGGTCGACGAGGGAATCCAGCGATACATCCTGCCCTTCGAGCGGAGGCGTAATAAAAAGCAGGACCCGGCTCATTCCAGGGCGTGGTGTAGGATCGGAGGCTACGGTGACAGCACTGTACAGGCTATCAAGGCCCGGAATCGCTTCACGGGCGTTTATGTTCTCAGATTGCAGAGTGGAAGCAAATTTCATCGAATCGCTGGTATGGCTGATCGACGGCCCCTGGGTGATCAGCAGGCTGAGGTCATCCAAATTTGAACCCTGGCGACCTTTAGCCCACTGTTCTATGGCGCCTTTCATGAAATCATAGCGTGACATGCCCTTACTATCGCGCACTCCGAAGGAAGGAGCAGGGTTAATGACCGCAACGAATTGAACACCCTGGCGCTTGATTTCCAGCGATTCGACCGGGATGAGATTTCCGTCTTCGACCATGCTCACCTGGGCAGGCTGCAAGTCGGGAATAAAGTGACCCGAGGAATCCTTCACGTCCAGATATGCTTCCATGGTCGGGAAAGCCTGGATATTGAGGTGGTTCAGGGAAGCGATCGCTCCATCCTGGGCCGATACAGGCTGCGATATAAAAAAGAGCAAAGCAATAACCCCCAGGATGAGTCCGGTTTTTCTGCTTTCAGGCATGGGCAAATTGTAGCACAAACAGAAATGTTCCGAATTGTGGGCAGGCGCAGGCGAAACTTATTCCCATTCAATCGTCCCGGGCGGTTTGCTAGTGATATCATAAACCACCCGGTTGACGCCCTGGACTTCGTTGACGATGCGATTGGCAACCCTGGAAAGAAATTCCTCAGGCAGGCGCGCCCAATCTGCAGTCATAAAATCCTGGGTGGTCACTGCACGCAGGACGATTACTTCTTCATACGTCCGCTGGTCACCCATGACACCTACAGAATGAACCGGCAGGAGAACTGCGAAGGCCTGTGCAATGTCATCAGATTCGCTGGACTGGGATTGGAGGTGTAAGAACCCAGCGGCCGCCAGCTCTTGTGTGAAAATATGGTCGGCATGTCGCACGCGCTCCAGGCGATCGGAGGTAATCTCCCCCAGGCAGCGTACAGCCAGGCCTGGACCCGGGAACGGCTGCCGCCAGAGAATCTCAGGGGGCAAACCCAATTCCAGACCCACTGCACGGACTTCGTCCTTGAACAGATAGCGGAGCGGTTCCACGAGCTCGAAATTCATCCGATCCGGGAGACCTCCCACATTGTGATGGGTTTTTATGCGTTGGGCTTGCGATCGATCTGACCCACTGGATTCGACCACATCCGGATAGATCGTACCCTGCACCAGGAAGTGGGGATTTCCGAGCTGCAGCGCCTGAGCTTCAAACAGGCGAATAAAATGCTCTCCGATCAAGCTGCGTTTTTTTTCCGGGGAAGTAACTCCTTTTAGGATGTGCAGGAAATCATCCACTGCGTCGACTACCAGCATTTCGACACCCAGTTGTTGGTGTAAGGTAGAACTCACCTGTTCGACCTCCCCCTGTCTCAGTAGGCCGGTGTCGATAAAGACTGCTACGAGCTGATCGCCCACAGCGCGCTGGACGAGGGCAGCTGCCACACTCGAGTCGACGCCTCCGCTGACGGCAGAGAGAACGGGTTGGCTACCAACCTGGCGCCGAATTTTTTCCACCCCGTCGGAAATGATCGATTCAGGTGTCCATGCAGCGCGAACATGACAAATATCGAGTACAAAATGCTTCAAGATTTCGATTCCGCCCGGCGTATGCTGCACTTCCGGATGAAACTGCAAGCCAAAATAGCTGCGTTGAAGATCTCCCATGAAAGCGACCGGCGAGTTTTCCGAGCGTCCCAGGGTAATAAATCCGGGCGGCAGTTTTTCAATCCGGTCTGCATGAGACATCCACACTGGCTGAACGCCAGGTGAGGTGAGTGGGTTTTCGAGTAGAGTTTCGAGCTGAGCAGAGCCATATTCCTTTTTCGCAGCTGAGGCAACCAGTCCACCTAAAGCGTTAGTGATGGCCTGCATGCCATAGCAAATTCCCAGGATGGGTTGGCGGCTGTCGATGACATATGCCGGACAGGAGGGAGCGCCGGGATCATAAACAGAGGCCGGTCCACCAGAGAGGATGAAACCGTGAGGTCGGATTGCCAGGACGGTCTGAAGTGATGAATTCCAGGGGAAAATCTCACAGTAGACGTGGAGCTGGCGCAGCCGGCGTGCGATGAGCTGGGTAAACTGCGAGCCAAAGTCGAGGATGGCGATCGAATCGAACATTATCCAGGCGGGCAAATCAATGGACGGGACATAAGACGAGCAAGCAGCCTGTCCAAGCAAATCACGATGGATCACTGCTTAATAAATTGGATTGTATCACCCTCCATTGAACGAATACAAACCAGGGATTCGATTGGAATTCCGAGATAGGCGAGAGAATCACGCCCGCCCTCGAAGATTTTTTCAATCAGAGCGCCAATCCCGACAACTACAGCCCCGGCGGCATGCGCCAGGCGAACCAGGCCGTTGATGGTTGCACCTGTGGCGAGGAAGTCGTCGATGATCAAAACCCGTTCCCCACCTGCCAGGAATTCCGGGGAAATTATCAATTCCACCATCCTACCCTTGGTGTGAGAGGGGGAAAGGGTCAACAAGACTTCATCGGGCATGGTAATCGGCTTGTGCTTGCGAGCGTAAACCACAGGCAGCCCCATATGCAGGCCGGTTGTGATGGCAGGAGCGATGCCGGATATCTCTGCTGTGAGCACCTTGGTGGCATTCACAGCCTGGAAGCGCAGGGCAAATTCCTTGCCGCAGGCGTCCATCAGCTGAGGATCCACCTGATGGTTGATGAAACCATCGACTTTCAATATCCCATTTCCCAGGTTTCTGCCTTCTTTTTGAATTCGTTCTTTTAGAGCCTCCAAGGGAACCTCCTTTTAGATAAGATATATCAACGTTAACGAGGTTGGTGAAGCTGTTTGCGTGGCCCGGATAGTGCAACCAGCTGTTCAAGGAAATATCAACGGCTGCACAGAGTGATTCTACATCGCCTTCATGGAAACAACCAGAAGAATCCGGGAAGATCGAGTGTGTTAAAATACGCGCAGCATGCTGATACTGGCTTCCAATTCGCCGCGCCGCAAACAACTTTTGGAATCGATTGGATGGAATTTCATTTCTATCCCGCCTGAAATTAATGAAGAAGTTATCGAAGGTGAGTCTCCGGAGGAATACACGAAGCGCGTGGCGAGGGCAAAAGCCCTGGCAGCCAGGAACCAACCCGGAATCAGTTGGACAATAAGGGATTTGATCCTGGCAGCAGATACGGTCGTGATAGATCCAGTGCAGAGAAGAAATCCGGAAGGCGAAAGAATCCAATTGATCTTAGGAAAACCCACCTCAGTCGACGAAGCGAAAGAGATGCTGATACGCTTGAAGGGACGTACCCACCAGGTATGCACTTCGATAACAGTCCTGGACCCGGTGGGGGGCACGATCCGTGAGGCGACCGAGGTTTCTACGGTAAAAATGCGCAACTACACCATGGATGAAATGAACGAATATATTTCGAGCTGCGATCCATTCGATAAAGCAGGGGGGTATGCTATCCAGCACCCCACATTTCAACCCGTGCATAAAGTGAACGGATGTTTTCCGAATGTGGTGGGATTACCGGTGTGCCAGGTGGTGCGGTTAGCAGCCGAATTTGGACACCATCAGAATCTAGAAGTGATGGAAAGCTGCAATAAGTCTGATATCCCATGTTGGAATTACCGCCGTACTTTCCAAGGGGGGCAAAATTGACTGACGATCGAAGCAATTCCAGGGCCGGGTACCTGCTGCTCATGTGGCTGGCTGTTTTCTGTGCAGCGCTCCTTGTTGGCTGCACACAGAATAATTCCAACTCCCAGATAACAGAGCCTGTAAACCTCCCGGGCTTTAGCCCTTCCAACCAATCGGTTGCGGACGCCAGGGCGACTGCCCAGGCATACCTGGATGAATGGCGGGCAGAAGATTACCAGGCGATGTACGGGATGCTGACAGCGCTCAGCCGCGATGCAACCAGCCTGGAGGAATTCAGGAAGGTATACCAGAGCGTGATGGAAGAAGCAGCCCTGGATGAACCTGAATATGAGATCCGCTCGGCACTGGTGGATTCCGACCGGGCGCAGGTGAGCTACCAGGTGAAGCTGAACAGTGTCCTGGTGGGCGAGATCACCAGAGACACAGTGATGAACCTGAGCATGGAGGGAGGGCAGTGGAGGGTGCAGTGGGATTACACCTTGATTCTGCCGGAGCTGCAAGGGGGCAATTATTTACGCATGGACCGGCAATTTGTGCCTTCTCGGGCTAATATTTATGACAACCAGGGGGATGCGCTGGTAGCGCAGACCGACGCGATCGAAGTTGGACTGTATCCCGACCAGATTGATCCGGCGCGCAAGGAAGAGCTCCTGTCTCTGTTATCCGAATTGACCGGTATCAATTCGGATACCATCCGTGCCCTGGTAGACAGCGCCCCTACTGGTGAAGACTGGTACCTGCCACTGGCTGAAGTACCAATCGACCGCCAGAATGCGCGCTTCAACTCCTTGATGGATTACGCGGGAGTTTTGATGCGGAACCATAAATCGAGATATTATTTTGAAGGGGGGATTGCTCCACATGTCGTCGGATATGTGAGCGCCATCCAACCGGAGGAGCTCGACGAATACCGGCGACTTGGATACCAGCAAGATGACCGTGTCGGACGGAGTGGGTTGGAAAAGTGGGGTGAGAACTACCTGGCTGGAAAACGCGGCGGTGCCCTGTATGTGTTCAATGCACAGGGGAGAACGCTGACACTGCTGTCAAAGGCGGACGCCCAACCTTCGCAAGCGATTCGAACCACCCTGGAGCGCGAATTCCAGGTGGCAGCTCAATTGGCGCTTTCAAAATTCAAGGGGGCAGCGGTTGTGCTGGAACGCGACACGGGCCGCATCCTGGCAATGGCATCGACGCCGACCTTCGATCCCAACGCGTTCGAGCCTATAAATTTCAACAGCGGTTCTCAGCTGGCTGATATCACGGGCGATCCGAACCTACCGTTACTTAACAGGGCGACGCAAGGCCAGTATCCGCTGGGTTCGGTCTTTAAAATTATTACGATGGCCGCTGGGCTGCACAGCGGCAGGTACTCACCAGAGACGAATTACCAGTGCGGATACACATTCGAAGAACTACCCGGAGCAGTACTGCACGACTGGACCTATGATTATTATTTGAATGATGGGCGTACCATCCCGAGCGGACTGTTAACATTGAAGGAGGGATTGATCCGTTCCTGCAATCCCTATTTCTGGCACATCGGATTGGATTTATATCAGAACGGCCTGACGGATGAAGTGGCGGAAACTGCCCGCGGTTTCGGCCTGGGCCAGCCGACAGGTGTGCAGGGATTGGACGAGGCGAAAGGGAATATTCTAAATCCAGCTGATGCGGTGGATGCGGTCAATATGGCGATTGGACAGGGTGATGTCCTGGTCACGCCGCTCCAGGTGGCGACATTTGTAGCTGCAATCGGCAACGGAGGTACGCTTTACCGGCCGCAGATTATTGAGCAGGTCGCCCCACCGGGAGGTATAGCCAGCGAGACTTTCAAGCCACAAGTGACAGGCAAATTACCGATCGACGCACAACAAATCCAGGCGATCCAGGAGGCGATGGTGGGAGTGATACGCAACGATCTGCCGCGCGGGACGGCCTGGCACCGGTTCACCGGCCTGGATATCCAGGTGGCGGGTAAGACCGGCACTGCCCAATCCGGCTCTGACCAGCCGCATGCCTGGTTCGCGGGCTATACATTTGAAGGCCGTGCAGACAAGCCGGACATTGCAATTGCAGTACTGGTCGAAAACGTGGGAGAGGGTTCGGACTATGCCGCTCCTATCTTCCGGCGGATTGTGGAAGCATACTTCCTTGGGCAGCCGCAGACCCTATACTGGTGGGAATCAGCCTTCAATGTGCCCTACACACCCACCCCAGCAGTCACAGACACACCTGGCCCAACCGGTTCGACGACTCCAACCCCATAAATGCCAGAAAATTTCCCCGGGATCGTCATCCGAACTCAATCCGGATTTTATACCGTTCAGACGCCCAGTGGAGATCTTATTTGCCGCCTGAGAGGCAGGCTGGTGAAAGGCAAGAGAATGGGCGACCTGGTGGCAGTCGGCGACTACGTGAGTGTGCTGCGAACCGAAGGGAATAATGGGGTGATCGAGGCCGTGGAGGAGAGGAAGAGCATGATTTCCCGCATGGCGCCCAGGCCGCAAGGGGAGTACCAGCAGATCCTGATTGCTAATCCCGACCAGGTGGTGCTGGTCTTTTCCTGTGCCAGACCAGAGCCCAGGTTCGGAATGCTGGACCGGTTTTTGGTGATCGCCGAAAAACAGCAGGTGCCAGCGGTTATCGTAGCGAATAAAGTGGATCTAATTTCCATTAATGAAGCACAAAACATGTTTCAGGTATATACGGGATTGGGATACAGCTGCATTTTCACTTCGACGCGCAATGGCCTCGGGATAGGGAAGTTGAAAGACCAGCTGGCAAACAAGATATCGCTGCTCACCGGGCCTTCTGGAGTGGGAAAAACGAGCTTGCTGAACATGATTCAACCCGAATTGGGACTGGCGGTGCGCTCTGTGAGTGAGACGACCACCAAAGGCCGCCATACGACCGTGGTGCGCGAGCTGTTTCCACTGGTTGGGGGAGGGTTTGTGGCAGACACACCGGGTTTAAAAGCGCTCGGGTTATGGGATATAGAGGCGGAAGAGCTGGATGGCTATTTCAGGGAATTGCGCAAGCTCGTAGAACATTGCCAGTTCAATGACTGCACACATGTAAGCGAACCGGGATGCGCCGTGAGACTGGCTGTACAGAGTGGCGAGGTTGACTCCCGGAGGTATCAATCCTACTTAAAAATGCGCTATGGAGAGATGGAGTGAGGAGCGGGCCGGATCAGAAGAGGAGAAATAAGTTATAATCGATAAGAATAAATGATATTTCCTGTAATCTTTCGAATAATCTGATCCGATGCCCCTTAGGAAAAGTGCTCAGTAGAAATTGAACCTCCTGTGAGATTTCGAGTAATTAATAAGATGACTTGATCATGGATATAATGGGATTAACGCCAAGTATGGAAAACACATGACGAGCCCAAGTGATCAGAAATTAATTGAAGAGCTGCATAATGGAAGCCTGCCTGCCTTAGGTGAACTATATGATCGTTTTCGCCCGCTGGTTTTCAGGACGGCACTGGCGATTACCGGCGACCAGGAGGCAGCGAGCGACCTTCTTCAGGATGTCTTTTTACGCCTGTACCGCTTTGCGGACCGGATTGATCCACAGCGACCGATCGAACCCTGGCTTTACCGCATGACCGTTAATCTTTCCTACACCTGGATCAAACGAAGCCGGAAATGGCTGCGTCCATTGGAGGACCTGGCCGAGTGGCTGACAGGTTCCGTGAAGAACCAGCCGTATGAAGCGATTGAGAGATTGGATGATTGGGAACAAGTGCAAAAGGCGGTCGCCTTTCTCCCGCTCCAGCAGCGTATTGTCATCGTGATGTATTATTTGAACGATTTATCACTGCAGGAAATTGCGGAAGTGATCGACGTGCCAGTCGGCACGGTGAAATCACGGCTGCACTACGGCAGGCAAACCTTGAAGAAAAGCCTGAA
>Ga0209254_10002876_pt1 | contig 15711 bp, 30 predicted proteins | sample FrelakmetDIP11DI_FD_187148 | JGI IMG/M metagenome (GOLD analysis project Ga0209254, IMG submission 187148) | Freshwater lake sediment microbial communities from the University of Notre Dame, USA, for methane emissions studies - DIP11 DI (SPAdes)... | ecosystem: Environmental > Aquatic >...
CGTGCTGATCACGGACGTGGCCATGGAGAAGGGGCTGCGGTTCGCCATCCGCGAGGGCGGCCGGACGGTGGGCGCCGGGAGCGTCACCGAGATCCTGGAATAGTCGCGAGTCACTTGCAACTCGTTGCGAGTCACTGGAACGGATTCTCAAGGCTTGATGTGAGCGCAGAGACGAAGAGAGCGTAATCGAGGAAAAAGAGCATGGAAAAAATCAGGATCCGATTGCAGTCGTTTGACCACAGGCTTCTGGACCAATCCGTCAAGGATATCGTCATCAAAGCCAAGAGAACCGGGGCCCACATCGCCGGGCCCATCCCCCTGCCGACGCGGATTCACCGCTTCTGCGTCCTCCGCTCGCCGCACGTGGACAAGAAGTCGCGCGAGCACTTCGAGATGAGGATCCACAAGCGGGTCATCGATATCAGCGAGTACAACAACGAGACGATCGAGGAGCTGCAGAAGCTGGACCTGCCGGCCGGGATCGACGTGGAGATCCAAGCCTTTGGGACCGGAGGAGAATGAGCATGGTGGAAGGCCTGATCGGTAAAAAAATCGGCATGAGCCAGAGCTTCGACGCGGAGGGGAACGCCTGGGCCATCACGGTGATCCAGGCCGGACCGTGCACCGTCGTCCAGAAGAAATCCAAGGACAAGGACGGCTACGTCTCGCTGCAGCTGGGCCTGGTGGAGTCCCGGCCGGTGCGCAAAGCCAACAAGCCCCAGACGGGTCACTTCCTGAAATCGGGCGGGCCGGTCCTGCGGGTTCTGAGGGAATTCTCCTGCACCGAGCCGACCGATCTCAAGGAAGGCGACCAGGTCCTGGTCGACATCTTTGCCGTCGGGGACCGGGTGGATGTCACCGGCACGAGCAAGGGCAAGGGCTTCCAGGGCGTCGTCCGGCGCCACGGCTTCACCGGAGGCAAGGACACCCACGGCTCCATGTTCCACCGCCGGCCGGGGTCGATCGGCGCCTCCTCCTTCCCGTCTCGGGTGACCAAGGGCAAGCGGATGGCCGGGCAAATGGGCCATGACCGCGTCACGGCCAAGCGGCTGACCGTGGTCGATCTGGACAAGGACAACAACCTGCTGGTGGTCAAGGGCGCCGTCCCCGGCCCGAGGGGGGGCTACGTCCTGATCCGCAAGGGCAATTTCTCTAAGGCTTCCAAGTGAGAGGCTGAAACGAGCGGACCATGCATAAACTCCAGGTGACGGATTCGAGCGGGAACAAAACCAAGGAAGTGTCTCTGCCGGACAGCATCTTCGCCTATCCGGTCAAGGAACACCTGCTGTACGAGGCCGCGGTGAACTACCGGGCCAATCAGCGCCAGGGCACGGCCGCGACCAAGGTCCGGGGCGAAGTGACCGGCAGCACCCGGAAACCGTGGCGGCAGAAGGGCACCGGCCGGGCCCGGGCGGGAAGCGTCCGGTCCCCGTTGTGGCGCAAGGGCGGCACCGTCTTCGGGCCCCAGCCCCGCGACTATTCCTACGGCCTGCCCAAGGGGATGAAGGCCAACGCCCTGAAATCGGCCCTGTCCTTGAAGATCAAGGAGAACCGCATCCTGGTCTTGGACGGCCTGGCCCTGGCCGAGCCCAAGACCAAGGAGGCCCGCAAGCTTCTCCTGGCCCTCAAGCTCGACTCGGCCCTGTTCGTGGACAGCCACGCCAACATCAACCTCTTCCGGGCCATGCGCAACATCCCCCGGGTGAAGGTGGTCGACCCCCAGGTCCTGACCGTGTACGACGTCCTCAAGCATAACTGGCTGGTCCTGACCGAACCGGCCTTTCAATCCCTGGTGGCGAGGTTGCAGCCATGACCAACGCGTATCAGATCATCCGCCGGCCCGTGATCACGGAGAAGAGCACCATGCTCAAGGATAAGTACCGGGAAGTCTGTTTCGAGGTCGCCCGCGAGGCCAACAAGACCGAGATCAAGAAGGCCGTCGAGCACCTGTTCAAGGTCAAAGTGGAAAGCGTCCGCACCCAGCACCGCCACGGCAAGGAAAAGCGGGTCGGCCGCAACGTCGGCCGGAAGAGCGACTGGAAGAAAGCCTATGTCCGGCTCAAGCCCGGCGAAAAAATGATCGAATATTTCGAGGCGACATAACATGGGCATCAAAGCATACAAACCAATGACTCCGGGCCTCAGGCACCGGACCGGCCTCACCTACGAGGAATTGACGACCTCCCGCCCGTACAAGCCCCTGCTCCGGTCGATCGACAAGTCCGGCGGCCGGACGAACCGCGGCCACCTGTCCATGCGGCACCGGGGCGGCGGCTACCGGGCTATCTACCGGGTGGTCGATTTCAAGCGCGACAAGCTGGAGATCCCGGGCGTGGTGGAGACGATCGAGTACGACCCCAACCGCTCCTCCTTCATCTCCCTGGTGAAGTACTCGGACGGCGAGCGGCGCTACATCATCACCCCGTCCGACCTCAAGGTCGGCCAGACGGTTCTGTCGTCCAATGCCCTGGTCGATATCCTCCCGGGCAACGCCATGCCCCTGCGGTTCATCCCCCTGGGCACGGTCATTCACTGCATCGAGCTGCGCCGGAACAAGGGCGGCCAGGTGGCCAAGAGCGCGGGCGCGGGCGCCCAGATCCTGGCCAAGGAGGGCGATTACGCCCAGGTCCGCCTGCCCTCCTCAGAGATCCGCAAGATCCACCTGGACTGCCGGGCGACCATCGGCCAGATCGGCAACCTGGACCACCAGAATGTCTCCCTGGGCAAGGCCGGCCGAGTGCGCTGGAGCGGCTGGCGGCCCCATGTCCGGGGCACGGCCATGAATCCCATCGACCACCCTCACGGAGGCGGCGAGGGCAAGGCTAAGGGCGGCCGCCATCCGGTCAGCCCCGACGGTATCCCCACCAAGGGCTATAAGACCCGGAAGAACAAGCGGACTCAGATCTTCATCATCCGGAGAAGGAGCAAATAATGGGCAGGTCGCTGCGCAAAGGTCCCTTTGTCGATAGCCATCTGGCGGACAAGGTCAGGGAGTTCGAGGCCAAGGGCGAGAAGCGGAAGGTCATCAAGACCTGGTCGCGCCGCTCGACCATCACCCCGGACATGATCGGGCTGACCATCGCCGTCCACAACGGCCGGAAGTTCATCCCGGTGTTCATCACCGAGAACATGGTCGGGCACAAGCTCGGGGAGTTTTCGCCCACCCGGACGTTCAAGGGGCACACCTCCAAGGCGGCCAAGACGGTCAAGGTGGCGAAGTAAGATGAAAGACCAGACGTTCGTTTCCAAGGCAACCGGGCGGTTCATCCGCATCTCACCCCAGAAGTGCCGCCTGGTGGCGAACCTCATCCGGGACCGGTTCGTGGGCGAGGCCCTGACCATCCTCAAGTTCACCGAGAAGCGGAAGGCCGGGGCCATCCTGGAGAAGGTCCTCCGCTCGGCCATGGCCAACGCCCAGACCAAGTCCCCCAACGTCGACGTGGACGACCTGTACATTTCCGAGGTCCACATCGACGACGGTCCGCGGCAGAAACGCATCCGGCCGGCGCCCCAGGGGCGGGCCTACCGGGTGGTCAAGCGGTCCAGCCATGTCTACGTGTTCTTGAACGAGAAAAAAGGGAGATAAGCCATGGGACAGAAGACGCACCCGCACGGATTCCGACTGGGGTTCAACAAGCAGTGGAGCTCCCGCTGGTTCTCCCGGGGGACGGAGTACAGCCGTCTCGTCCACGAGGACCTCAAGATGAAATCCGAGATCAAGAAGAAATACTTCCACGCCGGGATCGCCGAAGTGGTCATCGAACGGGTCGGCCCCAAGATCCGGGCCATCATCCACACCGCCCGGCCGGGCATCATCATCGGCCGGGGGGGCAAGGAGATCGAGAGCCTGAAGGGCTTCCTGGAGGGCATCGCCAAGAAGGAAGTCTACGTGGACATCCGCGAGGTCGACAAGCCGGAGCTCACCTCCGTGCTGGTGGGGGAGGGCATCGCCGTCCAGCTGGAAAAGCGGATCGCCTACCGCCGGGCCATGCGCAAGGCGACCGATATCGCCCTGAAGATGGGGGCCAAGGGGATCAAGGTCATGTGCTCCGGACGGCTGGGGGGGGTCGAGATCGCCCGGACGGAATGGTACCTCAAGGGCCGGCTGCCCCTCCAGACCCTGCGGGCCGACATCGACTACGGCTTCACCGAGGCCTTCACCACCTACGGCCAGATCGGGATCAAGGTTTGGATCTACAAGGGCGACGTGGACAAGGCCAAGATGGTCTCCCAGGCCACGGAGATCGAGGAGATTTAAGCCGTGTTAATGCCTAGCAAAGTCAAATTCCGCAAGCAGCAGCGGGGCCGGATGCGCGGCCAGGCGACCCGCGGCCAGGACCTGGCCTTCGGCGAGTTCGGCCTGCAAGCCCTGGAGCCCTGCTGGCTGACCGCCCGCCAGCTGGAGGCCGGACGGATCACCATCAGCCGCTACATCAAGCGCCGCGGAAAGCTGTGGCTGCGGGCTTTCCCCTATAAGCCGGTGACCAAGAAACCGACCGAAGTCCGGATGGGCAAGGGCAAGGGCGATCCAGAGATCTGGGTGGACGTCGTCCGCCCGGGCAAGATTTTGTACGAGCTGGAAGGCGTTTCGGAAGACGTCGCCCGGGAGGCCATGCGGCTGGTGGCCCACAAGCTGCCCATCAAGACGCGCTTCATATCCCGCGAAAGTCGAGAATACCAATGAAGGCCAGAGAATACCGAGAGTTGTCCGACGAGGAATTGAAGGGGAAAGTCGCCGAGCTGCGCGAACAGCTGTTCAAGCTCCGCTTCCAGCACTCGCTGGGCCAGCTGGAAAACCCCGTCAAGCTGAAAAACATCAAGAGGGACATCGCCCGCATCGAGACCATCATCAAGGAATCCGCGGCGGCGGCCCAAAGGACGAAATAGACCATGGACGCTCAACAGCCCAAACGGAAAACGACCAAGGTCGGGGTGGTGGTCGGAAAAAAGATGACCAAGACGGTGACCGTGCTCGTCTCCCGGCAGGTGCGGCACCCCGTCTATAAGAAGATCGTCCGCAAAAGAAAGACCTTCTTGGCTCACGACGGGTCGGACAGGTGCCAGCTGGGCGACGTGGTTCGGATCGTCGAGACCCGGCCCATCAGCAAACGGAAGAAGTGGCGGGTCCTGGAGGTCATCGGTCGGACGACCGCCCTCCGTCCGGGCGAGGTCGAAGCCGACCTGGAAGGAAGCCAGCCATGATCCAGATGCGAACGATGCTGAAGGTGGCCGACAACTCCGGCGCTCGGCGGATCCAGTGCATCACCCCTCAGGGCGGGGGAGTCGGCCTGACGGCCTCCATCGGGGACATCATCTCGGCCACGGTCAAGGAGGCCGACCCGGAGAGCAAGATCCCCAAGGGGAAGGTCATCCGGGCGGTCGTCGTCCGGACGCGCAAGGAGATCCGCCGCAAGGACGGGTCCTACATCCGGTTCGACGACAACGCCGCCGTGGTCATCGACAAGGCGGGCGAGCCGGTCGGGACGCGGGTCTTTGGTCCGGTGGGCCGCGAGCTGCGGGAGCGGAAGTTCATGAAGATCGTCTCCCTGGCCCCGGAGGTGTTGTGATGGCCAAGATGCGCTTGAGGAAGAACGACCTGGTCTACGTCGTCAAGGGCAAGGACAAGGGCAAGACGGGCAAGGTCCTTAAGGTCCTGCCCGAGGGGGACCGGATCATCGTGGAGCGGGTGAATTTCCGCAAGGAATTCGTCCGCGCCGACCGGAGCAAGCAGAAGCAGGGCGGGATCATGGACCGGGAGGCCCCCCTCCGGACATCCAACGTCATGCTCTTCTGCTCCGACTGCGGCCGGCCGGTCCGGGTGCGGAACAAGGTCCTGGAGGACAAGTCCAAGATCCGGGTCTGCGCCCGGTGTGAATCCCTGATCGAAAAACAGAAATGAGCGCCGCCATGAGCCGACTGCAAGAAAAGTTCAAAAAAGAAGTCCTGCCCGAGCTCCAGAAGGAGCTGGGCATCACCAATCCCATGGCCGTCCCCCAGCTGAAGAAGATCGTCATCAACGTGGGAGTCGGCGAGGCCATCCAGAACAGCAAGATCCTGGACGCGGCCAAGAGCGACCTGAGCCTCATCACCGGGCAGCTGCCGGCCGTGGGCCGGGCCAAGAAGTCTATCTCGGCCTTCAAGCTCCGCAAGGGCCAGGCCATCGCCTGCTACGTCACCCTCCGCCAGAAGCGGATGTACGAATTCTACGACCGGCTGGTCAACATCGTCCTCCCCCGGGTCCGGGATTTCCGGGGCGTGTCGCCCAAGTCCTTCGACGGCCGGGGCAACTACACCCTCAGCCTACGGGACCAGCTCGTCTTCCCGGAAATCGACTACACCAAGGTGGACAAAGGGCGGGGGATGAACATCACCATCGTCACCTCGGCCCGGACCGACAGCCAGGCCTTCGCCCTGCTGAAGAAACTCGGGATGCCTTTTCGAGAGGCCTGATAAAGGAAGGTACACGTGTCTAAGATCTCCTCAATGGTCAAGTTTCAAGGCCCCCACAAGTACGCCATCCGCCGCAAGCGGCGCTGCCGGATCTGCGGCCGGCCCAAAGGCTACTACCGCAAATTCGAGATGTGCCGTCTCTGTCTGCGGGAGCTGGCCCTGAAGGGGGAAATTCCCGGCGTGGTCAAGGCCTCCTGGTAGAATTCGCCAAAGGATCGAACAATGAGCCAAACAGACCCAATCGCCGACCTGCTGACCCGCGTCCGGAACGCGGTCCTGGCCAAGAAGAGAGAGGTGCAGGTCCCCGCCTCGCGGATGAAGGTCGAGATCGTCAAGATCCTCAGGGACGAGGGCTACATCAAAAACTTCAAGGTGACGGAAGACCCCAAGCAGGGGGTCCTGACCATCAGCCTGAAATACACCGACGAGAACAGTCCGGTCATCACCGGCATCCGCCGAGTGAGCAAGCCGGGCTGCCGCATCTACTGCACCCGGGATTCGGTGCCCAAGGTGTTGGACGGCCTGGGCATCACCATTATCTCCACGTCCCAGGGCCTGGCCACGGGCCGGAAGTGCGAGGAGCTGGGCGTCGGGGGCGAAGTCATATGCCATATCTGGTGAGTCAAAGCCACGCGGGAGAAGACCATGTCGCGCATAGGTAAACTGGCCATCGTCATGCCCCAAGGGGTCAAGGTCACGATTGGGCCGGACAAGCTCGAGATCGAAGGCCCCAAGGGCAAGCTGACATCCCCCTTGTTTCCCGGGATCACGGCCCGGGTCGAGGACAACAAGATCTGGCTGACCCGAGCCGACGAGACCAAGCAGCGGCGCAGCCTCCACGGCCTCAGCCGGACCCTGGCCAACAACGCCGTGGTGGGCGTGTCCCAGGGTTTCTCCAAGCAGCTGGAGATCGTGGGCGTGGGCTACCGGGCCAAGATGGACAAGGGCCAGCTCGAGCTGAGCCTGGGCTATTCCAAGCCGGTCGTCTTCCCGGTGCCCAAGGACATCGAGATCCTGGTCGACAAGACGACCCTGGTCACGGTCAAGGGCATCGACAAGCAGCGCGTGGGCCAGGTGGCCGAGGAGATCAAGAACATCCGCCGGCCGGACCCTTACAAGCTGAAGGGCGTGCGTCATGTCGGCGAACGGCTGATCAAGAAGGAACGAAAGGCGGGGGTGAGCGGTGCTTAAAAACGTCTCGGAAATCCGGAAGAACAAGAAAGCGCGCATTCGGATGCGCATCCGTAAGAAGCTCCAGGGCACGACTGACCGGCCCCGGGTCCATGTCTTCAAGAGCAACCGCTACATCTACACTCAGGTGATCGATGACACCACCGGGTCGGTGCTGGCCGCTGCGTCCACTCTGGAAAAAGCCTTCAAGGACAAGAGCGCCAAGTTCAAGAACCGGGGAGCCAGCGACGCCCTGGGCGCCTTGCTGGCCGACCGGCTCAAGGCCAAGCACATCACCCGGGTGGTGTTCGACCGGGGCGTGTATCCCTATCACGGCCGGGTCAAGTCGCTGGCCGAAGCCCTGCGCAAGGGCGGGCTCGCTTTCTAGGGCGGCGGGACAGAAGGAGGACCAAGAGTGCAATACCAAAACCCCAAGTCAAGAGCGACCAATCCGTTCCGGCGGGGAGATCCGCTGGGCAAGGACGACGCCCCGGAATATAAGGACCAGGTCATTTCCATACGCCGGGTGACGAAGGTCGTCAAAGGCGGCAAGAACCTCAGCTTTTCCGCCCTGGCCGCCGTGGGCAACGGCAAAGGCCTGGTCGGCATCGGCAAGGGCAAGGCCCGCGAGGTTCCCCAGGCCATCGCCAAGGCCGTGGAGGACGCCAAGAAGGCCATGGTCGCGGTCCCCCTGGCCGAAACGACGATTCCCCACCTCGTCCAGGGCGTGCACGGGGCCGGCGTTGTCATCCTCCGGCCGGCCTCCAAGGGGACGGGGGTCATCGCCGGCGGCGCGGTCCGGGTCATCATGGAGCTGGCCGGGATCAAGGACATCCTGACCAAGTCCCTGCGGTCCTCCAACCCGATCAGCGTGGCCCATGCCACCATGGACGCCCTGAAGCGGATCAAGAGCCCCGACACGGTGGCCAAGAACCGCAACAAGACAAAGGAAACGATATGGCAGTGACCAAGACTCCGACGCAAGCCAAGACGGTACGTCCTTCCTCCGGGACGCAGGATGCCTGCACCCTGGGCGAGCTCCGGATCACCCTGGTGCGGAGCGTGATCGGCCATCCGGTCCCCCAGAGGGAAGTGGTCAAGGGTTTGGGCCTGCGGAAGCTCAACTCCTCGGTGGTCCGCCGGGACTGCCCGGAGGTCCGGGGCATGATCCGCAAGGTCACCCACCTGGTCAAAGTGGAGGCCGTGGAGAAAAAATGAAACTGAGCAACCTACATCCGGCACCCGGTTCACGTCACAACCGTAAGCGCGTCGGCCGCGGGCCCGGTTCGGGCATGGCCAAGACCTCCGGCCGCGGACACAAGGGACAGCTGGCCGGCACGGGCTATTCCCGCAAGCGGGCCTTCGAGGGCGGGCAGATGCCCCTCATCCGGCGCCTCCCCAAGCGCGGCTTTACCAACATCTTCCGCCGCGAATTCCATCCGGTCAACCTGGACCGCCTGGACAAGATCGCCAAGGCGGAAGTGACCCTGGAGGACATGGTCGAGGCGGGTCTCGTCCATGGCCCGTCCGACCGGGTCAAGGTCCTCGGCCGGGGCAAGCTCACCTCGTCCAAGGTTGTTCACGCCCATCAGTTCTCCGCGTCCGCTAAGAAATCGATCGAGGCCGCCGGCGGGCAAGCCGTCCTCATTGGAAGTTGACCATGCTCGACAGCATCCGAAACATCTTCAGCATCCCGGACCTGCGCAAGCGGGTGATCTTCACCCTGCTGCTGCTGGCCGTCTACCGGCTGGGCTCCCAGATCCCCAACCCGGGCATCAACGCCGAAGCTCTGGATGAGCTGTGGAAGTCCCAGCGGGGCACGATTCTGGGGTTCGTCGACCTGTTCTCCGGCCGGAACATGTCCAACATGACCGTCTTCGCCCTGGGGATCATGCCCTACATCAGCGCTTCGATCATCCTCCAGCTGCTGACCGTGGTCTGGCCCTACCTCGAGCGGCTGTCCAAGGAGGGCGAGCTCGGCCGCAAGAAGATCACCCAGTACACCCGCTACGGGACCCTCTTCATCTGCGTCATCCAGGCCCTGGCTATCGCCATCGTGCTGGAGAGCCGGCCGGGCGGGTTCAACCTGGTCGAGCATCCCGGGTTGGGCTTCAAGCTGATGACCATCCTCACCCTGACCACGGGCACGGTCTTCATCATGTGGCTGGGTGAGCAGATCTCGGAGCGGGGGATCGGCAACGGCATCTCCCTGATCATCTTCGCCGGGATCGTGGTCAGCGTGCCGAGCGGCATCGAGAGCATCATCGGCGGGCTGCGGACCGGCGACATGGACCCCCTCAAGCTGATCCTGCTGGCGGTGCTGATGACGGCGGTCATCGCTTTCATCGTCTTCGTCGAGCGGGGCCAACGCCGCATCCCGGTGTCCTACGCCAAGCGGATCGTGGGCCGCAAGATCTACGGCGGCCAGAGCACCCACCTCCCCCTGCGGGTCAACACCGGCGGCGTCATCCCCATCATCTTCGCCGCGTCGATCATCACCATCCCCGCCACGCTGGCCCGGCTGGTCCACGCCCCCTTCTTTGCCATGATCGAGAGGCAGTTCGCGGTGGGCATGCCCCTCTACAACATCCTGTACATCGCCTCCATCATCTTCTTCACCTATTTCTACGTGTCCATCATCTTCAACCCCAACGACGTGGCCGAGAACCTGAGGAAGTACGGCGGGTTCATCCCCGGCATCCGTCCCGGCCAGAACACCTCGGAATACATCGACGGCATCCTGTCCCGGATCACCCTCATCGGGGCCCTGTACCTGGCGGCCATCGCCATCCTGCCCGAGTTCATGATGACCGGGTTCAAGGTGCACACTCTGCCTTGGGTCGGGCCGTGGCTGGACGTCAACCTGCCGAAATGGTTCACCCAGGGGATGAACATCGATTTCTATTTCGGCGGCACGTCCATCCTGATCGTGGTGGGCGTGGCCATGGATACCCTGCAGCAGGTCGAGGCCCAGCTGGTCATGCGCCATTACGACGGGTTCATGCGGCGGAGCCGAATCAGGGGCCGACGGTGAGGACAGGGAGAGCCGCCCGATGAGGATCATTCTGCTCGGCCCGCCCGGGAGCGGCAAGGGAACCCAGGGAGACCTCGTCTCCCGCGCCTTCGGGTTCCCCCGGGTGTCCACAGGCGACATCCTCCGCCAGGCGGTGCGGGACCGAACCCCCCTGGGCCTCCAGGCCGAAGCCATGATGAACCAGGGTGCCCTGGTGAGCGACGATATCGTCCTGGAGCTCGTCCGCCAGCGGATCGCCCAACCGGACTGCCGACGAGGCTACATCCTGGACGGCTTTCCCCGGACGGTCCGCCAGGCCGAAGCCCTGGAGAAGACGGACTCGGGAAGGGTGGAGCTGGCCCTGGAATTCCAGGTGGACGCCGAGGTCTTGATTCAGAGGCTCGGCGCTCGACAGGTGTGCCCAAAGTGCCACGCTGTCTATAATCTGGATATCCAGCCTCCCCGGAAGCCCGGCTCCTGCGATGTCTGCGGCGTGACGCTCGTCCGCCGCAAGGACGACCGGCCGGAGGTCATCGCCGAACGGCTGGCCGTCTATGGCCGGGAAGCGGAACCGCTCCGGGCGTTCTATGTTGCCCGGGAGTCCTACGCCGCGATCGACGCCAGCGGTTCGATGGCGGAGGTCTTCGACCTCGTCAAGGCCGGCGTGGAAAGTGTGCTGTCCGCGGCCGGGAGCCGTCCGGACGGAGGCCGGGGATGATCGTCTTTAAATCCGCCCAGGAGATCGACCAGATGAGGCCGGCCAGCCGGATCGTGGCCCGCATCCTGGCCGAGCTCAGGCTCCGCATAGCGCCCGGAGTCCGGACGGCCGACCTGGACGCTTACGCCGAATCCAGGGCTCACGAGCTGGGCGCCCAGCCGGCCTTCAAGGGCTACCGGGGCTATCCCGCCTCGCTCTGCACCTCGATCAATGAGGAAGTGGTCCACGGCATCCCCTCCGGCCGGGAGCTCAGAGAGGGGGACATCATCAGCTTGGACTTCGGCGTCCTTTATCAGGGTTTCTTTGGCGACGCGGCCGTCACCTGTCCGGTCGGGCGGGTGGGTGAGGCGGCTCGGGACCTGATCGACACCGCGGAGCAGGCCTTGAGCCGGGGACTGGAGGAGCTGGCCGACGGCCGGCACCTCCAGGACTATTCCCATGCCGTCCAGGACTATGTGGAAGGCCGGGGCAAGTCCGTCATCCGGGCGTTCGTCGGACACGGGATCGGTCATGCCCTGCACGAGGAGCCCCAGGTGCCCAATTTCGGGCTGCCGGGCCGCGGGCCCAAGATGCGGTCAGGCCTGACCTTGGCCCTAGAGCCCATGATTGCCGCCGGCCACTATGAGATCGAGGTCCTGGAGGACGGCTGGACGGCCGTGACCAAGGACCGCAGCCTGGCCGCCCACGTCGAGCACACCGTCGCCCTGACCGAGACGGGCGTCGAGATACTGACCGTCTGGGACGACCCGGCCCGGGAGGCCGTCCGTCCGGGGCAGGAGAAACATTATGCCTAAGCAGGACGTGTTCGAGGCCGAGGGCGCGGTGATCGAGACCCTGCCCAACGCCATGTTCCGGGTGGAGCTGTCCAACAAGCATATTATCCTGGCCCACATCTCCGGCCGGATGCGCAAGCATTTCATCCGCATCCTGCCCGGGGACCGGGTCTTGGTGGAACTGTCGCCCTACGATTTGACCAAGGGGCGCATCACATACCGCTTTAAATGACAAAGGATCAGGCCCATGAAAGTGCGAGCGTCAGTCAAAAAGATTTGCCGAAACTGCAAGATCATCAAGAGGAAAGGGAACGTCCGAGTCATCTGCACCAATCCTCGGCACAAACAGAAGCAAGGCTAAGGAGAGAGGTATCCCATGGCTAGAATCGCCGGTATCACACTCCCCCCGGACAAGCGCATCGAGATCGGGCTGACCTACATCTTCGGCATTGGCCGGTCCAAGTCCAAGGCCCTCCTCCAGGAGGCCAGGATCGACCGCAACAAGAAGGTCAAGGAGCTGTCCGAGGAGGAGGTCAACAAGATCCGCCAGATCATCGAGAAGCGGGAGAAGATCGAGGGCGACCTGCGCAAGGAAGTTGCTATGAATATCAAGCGCCTGGTGGACATCGGCTGCTACCGGGGCTTGCGCCATAAGAGGAAGCTGCCCGTCCGCGGCCAGAGGACCAAGACCAACGCCCGCACCCGCAAGGGACCCAAGGGCAAGTCCATCAAGAAAGTCAAAGCCGAGTAACGAGGAGAGCCCCACATGCCCACAGCCAAACCGGAAGCGGCCAAACCCGCTCCCGTCAAGAAGAAAAAGGTCCGGAAGGAGATCGGGTTCGGCGTTGCCCATGTCCAGTCGACCTTCAACAACACCATCATCACCATCACCGACCACCTGGGCAATTCGATCTGCTGGTCGAGCGCCGGCACGTCCGGCTTCAAGGGCGCCCGCAAGGGGACGCCCTTCGCCGCCCAGCTGGCGGGCAAGGACGTTGCCTCCAAGGCCCGTGAGGCCGGGGTGCGCTATGTCGACGTCCTGGTGACCGGTCCGGGGGCGGGCCGGGAATCGGCCATCCGCTCCCTGCAGACGTCCGGGCTGGAGATCAAGTCCATCAAGGACGTGACCCCCATCCCCCACAACGGCTGCCGGGTCCGGAAGAAGCGGCGGGTCTGAGCCGGGGCGCTCCGGAGTGAATAAAGGAGAGATGCATGTCTGACAGCAATCAAAACGTATGCCGTCGCTGCCGAGTCGAAAAGACGAAGCTGTTCCTGAAAGGCCACAAGTGTCTGACGGATAAGTGCCCGGTCGAGCGCCGGGCCTACGCCCCCGGCGAGCATGGCCGGGCGCGGCGGAGGATCCTGGGCTACGGGATCCAGCTCCGGGAGAAGCAGAAGCTGAAGAGGTACTTCGGCATGACCGAGAAGCAGTTCCGGCTCTTCTTCAAGCGGGCCGAGCAGCAGAAGGGCGTCACCGGCGAGAACCTGCTGGTGGCCCTGGAGCGCCGGCTGGACAACGCCGTGTACCTGATGGGCTTCTCCGACTCGCGGGCCCAGTCCCGGCTGCTGATCAGCCACGGACACTTCCTGGTGAACGACCGCCGGGTCAACATCCCGTCCTACCCGGTCGAGGTGGGCGACGTCGTGTCCTTCCGCGAGCAGTCTGTCCGGTCCAAGTACCTGAAGGCCATGGTCGAAGGCCACAAGGGCAAGACCCTGCCAGGCTGGCTGGAAGTCGACCGGGAGGGCATGACCGGCCGGGTCCTGGCCTTTCCCACCCGGGCCGACGTCACCTTGCCCGTCGAGGAACATTTGGTGGTCGAGCTGTATTCCAAGTGATGACATCGAGCCGGCCGGACTTGGGACATCCACCGAGCCATAGGAGGGTTCATGAGTGAACTGGGTTTTCAAAGACCGAAATATCTCGAGTGCGACTACGACACGCTGACGGACAAGTACGGCCGCTTCACGGCCCAGCCCTTCGAGCGGGGCTACGGCGTCACCGTGGGCAACGCCCTGCGCCGCATCCTCCTGTCGTCGATCAAGGGGGCGGCCATCACCGCCGTCCGCATCCAGGGCGTCCTGCATGAATTCTCCACCGTCCCGGGAGTCGTCGAGGACGTAACCGACGTCATCCTCAACCTGAAGAGCATCCCCCTCAAGCTTACCGGCAGCCCGTCCCAGACCATGACCCTCAAGAAGGAGGGGCCGGCCGAGGTCAAGGCCTCGGACATCGTCCACAGCTCCGAAGTGACCATCCTCGACCCGGACGTGCCCGTCGCCCACCTGGACAAGGACGGCAAGCTGGATATCGAGATGATCGTAGCCAACGACCGCGGCTACCTGCCCGCCGACCAGAATTTCGACGAGTCGCTCAGCCTGGACTACATCCCCCTCGATTCCTCCCATTCGCCCGTCAAGAAGGTCAACTACAAGGTGGAGCCGGCCCGGGTGGGCAAGCGCATCGACTATGAGAGCCTGACCCTGGAGGTCTGGACGAGCGGGGCCATCTCGCCCACGGACGCCCTGTCCCAGGCGGCCAAGCTCCTCCGCGACCACCTGGCCATCTTCCTCAATATCGTGGACGAGCCCCTGGAGAAAGAGCCGTCCTCGGCCAAGCGGGAGATCCCCTACATGTCCCAGGTCGACATCCTGGCCAAGCCCATCGAGCACCTGGAGCTGTCGGTTCGCTCCAACAACTGCCTACGCTCGGCCGGCATCGAGAAGATCTACGAGCTCGTCCAGAAGACCGAGGACGACCTGCTCAAGACCAAGAATTTCGGCCGCAAGTCGCTGTCCGAAATCAAGGAAACCCTGGGCAACCTGGGTCTAGGCCTCAACCTGGACCTCCAGCCCAAGCTGCTGGAGCGCATCCGCGGAGAGCGGGGCGCGGACATCGAGACGGCCAAGGAGTCGGATGAATGAGGCACCTCGTACACTACCGGAAACTCGGACGCACCTCGGCCCACCGCCGCGCCATGCTGCGCAACTTGGTGACCTCATTCCTGGAAAAAGAGAGGGTCCGGACCACCCTGGCCAAGGCCAAGGAAGCTCGTCCCCAGGCCGAGAAGATGATCACCCTGGCCAAAAAGAACACCCTGGCTTCGCGCCGGCAGGCCCTGACCTTCGTCACCAAGAGGGAAGCGGTGTCCAAGCTGTTCAAGGACCTCGGCCCGCGCTTCGCCGAGCGGCCGGGCGGATACACCCGCATCGTCAAGTTGGCTCCCCGGCCGGGCGACGGCGCGGAGATGGCCATGCTCGAGCTCGTCGGCTCCGAGTTCAAGAAAAAGGTCAAGAAGCCCAAGGACAAGCTCAAGGAAGCCCGCAAATCCCAAGCCAAATAGACGCTTGCTTGGCTGTCCTAAATCATTGATAGCAAAATAATTATCGGATAATTCTGCCAATTGTTCACGTCAATTAGCCCGTTTTTTGGTTGATTATTGACACAATCGTTGTGCCTTGAAATGGCAATGCTAGATTGTGATTTTCTTGTGCTAAAAACTTGTTTTAGTGGTTATTTTATATGAATATTTATTCTTAATTTATTTGATATTAATTAGTTAGGATAGCCAAGCAACTATTTTCTA
>Ga0209254_10002877_pt1 | contig 15705 bp, 13 predicted proteins | sample FrelakmetDIP11DI_FD_187148 | JGI IMG/M metagenome (GOLD analysis project Ga0209254, IMG submission 187148) | Freshwater lake sediment microbial communities from the University of Notre Dame, USA, for methane emissions studies - DIP11 DI (SPAdes)... | ecosystem: Environmental > Aquatic >...
ACCCAATCCGCATTCCTTCCCTTGTCCTGGGCAATGCCTCTTCCATAAGAAGCCATGTCGTTGACGACTTTTTCCGACATGTCCTTGTCAATGTCTTTCCCGCCGGCGCCCACGGGATGGGCTGCCCCGATATTGGTTCCCGGCGCCATGGCCGCGACATGGGCGGAAACGGTTATCATCACTCCGGCAGAGGCTGCGCCGGCCCCCTTAGGCGCCACATAGACCACGACGGGGACCGAGGAATTCATGATTCCCTTCACCATGGTGCGCATGGAAGGAACCAGGCCGCCCGGTGTGTCCAGCCGGATGACAATAAGCTCATCGCCGCTCTTTTCCGCATCCTCCAGGCCTCGAGTGAGAAATGCCGCTGCTCCTGGGTTGATCGGCCCCTCGAGTTCGATAATCCTGACCTCGCCCCCTTTCGTCAAGCCCACGGTCTTTCCCAGGCCGACAAGGGCAAGGCACAGCATTCCTGCAATGATCAGTCTTTTACTCATTTCACTTCACCTTGAGACCCAACCGTCCCATGATTTTCTGCACGTCCTCCCACACCTGGCGTTTTAGCGGACGCTCCTCTGAGGGGTTTCTCAGGATGTATGCAGGGTGGAAGGTGGCCATAAGCGGGATTCCCATAAAAGAGAACCAGTTTCCTCTTTCCTGGGTGATCTTGAATTCCCTGCCGAGCAGACTCTTAGCGGCGATGCGGCCCAGGGTGCAAATCACCTCGGGCCGGATGATCGCGAGCTGTTGTTTCAGAAAAGGCAGGCAGATTTGAACCTCGTCTGCTTCAGGGTCCCTGTTGTTGGGCGGCCGGCATTTGACCACATTACAAATATAAACATCCTCCCGCTTGAGGCCCATGCCGCTTTCAATAATTTTTGTCAGAAGTTTACCCGCCTCACCGACAAAAGGTCTTCCGGCTGCATCTTCTTCCGCGCCCGGGCCCTCGCCCACAAACACAAGGCGGGCGCTGGGTGAGCCTTCCCCAAAAACAAGATGTGTCCTTCCCTGAGAGAGTTTACACCGCTGGCAGTCCCCGATGAAAGCACGCAACGAATCGAGATCCGTGGGATGGTTCTGTTCGGCATTCGGATCGCTCATGCTTTCACTTGAAAGCTTCGGGAGGTCAACCTTTCGGCTCTTCTTACCCCGCTCTTCTCCACCCTCCGTCCCGCCTTTGGCGGGACTACGGGGGACGGGCGAGCGGGGGCTGAGCGCCGTCGAAGGATCAAGACCGTTCTGGGGATAGGAGATCAAAAGGTTCTTGAGCTGGCTCACAATCTCCAGAAGTTCCGCTCTGGGACTCATGAAGACTTCTCCCACAGGGTTTTGATCCTGTCCAGGAGCTGATCCGCGACCTCCTGTTTGGGCATCAGCGGTAAGTCCTCCATGTGCCCGTCGCGGTAAACGATTTTCACGGCATTGGTGTCCGCCTCAAATCCTGTGTCTTCCCTGGACACATCGTTCACCACAATCAAGTCGAGATTCTTTTTCTTCAGTTTCTCTTTGGCATTCGCTATGAAATCCTGCGTTTCCGCGGCAAAGCCGACCAGAAGGCACCGGCTGTTCCCCTGCATGCAGCCCAGCTCTGCCAGAATATCGGGATTCTCTACCAGTTCAAGCGTCTGAACGCCTCGTCCCTTCTTAATCTTGTGCTCCGCGGTCTCCTTGGGTCTCCAATCAAGCACAGCCGCCGCCTTGATGATCACATCATACTGCCCGCAGTCGGCCAGAACCGTCCGCCTCATTTCTTCGGCGGTCTTCACGCGACTCAAGGCAACATCCCTCGGCGGCTTTAGAGCCGTCGGCCCGCTCACCAGAGTGACCTTTGCCCCCCTCCTTCTGGCTGCCCTGGCCAGAGCATATCCCATCTTGCCGCTTGACCGGTTGCTCATGTATCGGACCGGGTCAAGGGGCTCCAGAGTCGCACCCGCCGTCACAAGGATCCTGAGCCCCGAAAGATCTTGCTTGGAAAGGAGCATCCTTGCTTCTTCCACAATGTCTTCCGGCTCCGGAAGTCGCCCCGGGCCCTCGGTGCGGCAGGCCAGTTCTCCGGCCTCCGGCTCCATGATCGCACATCCTCTGGCTTTGAGGATTCGCAGATTCTCCTGCACCGCAGGATGGAGGTACATCCGGCTGTTCATGGAAGGGCAGACCAGGACTCTCGCTGTAGCCGCGATCACCAGGGTTGAAAGAAAATCATCGCCGATCCCATGGGCCATTTTACCGATGAAATTCGCAGTGGCTGGGGCAATGATGATCAGGTCGGAGTCCTGCCCCCAGGTGATGTGATCCAGGGGATGGGTTTCGGGACTCCACATATCCGCAATCACCCGGTTCCCCGAGAGGGTTTCGAGAGTCAGCGGCGTGATGAACTTCGTCGCGTGGTGAGTCATGGCCACTTTCGTGACCGCCCCCTCTTTTGCAAGGAGTCTCACCAGCTCTGCCGCCTTGTAGGCTGCAATACCCCCTGTAACTCCAACAATGACTTTTCTGCCGTTCATGGAGCCTCAATGTTTTTCAATAGATTTGAAAAACCCCGCCACCTCTTCATATTCCTCTTCGTCCGCCTTGGTCGACCATGAATCCTGAAAATTCAACTGTTCTTTGATCTTTTTCCCCACCTCATCCGTTTCACTTCTATTTTTGAAAAAACCCACACGGAGCCGCATGTAATCTTTCCCTTGGACATTGGCGCGCACAATATAAACCGGGTACCCTTGCTTCACCAGGGTCACGGCAGGAGGGGTGATCTCTGCGCTGCTCGTGCTCGAAAGCACATTGACGACCCACAGATTCCCTGTCGCCTTCTTGAGACTCGCCCTGGCTTCGTTTGAGGTAATGACCTTGAGCTTTGTTCCTTGGGGAAGCTCCCGGTCAGGAAGGTTCTCTCCTGTCGCCCATTCTCCCAGCTTGTCCCTGTTCAGGCGCAAGAGAATGGGCCACTTCAGAGGATCCTTTAAGACATCCGTTCGAGCGGCGATGCTTGAAAGACTATCCCCTTTCTTGACCACGTAGAAGCCCGGCTCATCCTTTTCCTTTTTCTCCGAAGCAACCTTCTTGTCTTCTGCTTCAGGTTTTGGCACTATGCCGGGTTTCTCCGGGGAAACGGCCGGTTTCTCCATTGGAGCCTTTTCCGCAACCTGAGGCTTCTTCTCTTCGGCAAAAGCCGTGGTCGGCTTTTCAATGTCCGCCGTCGAAGGCTTTATGGGTTGCACCACCTTTGGCGGAGTCGTCTGCGCCGGCGGTTGATCCTCGCCCGAGCAAGCGCCCAACGCGAACAGCAACACAATGAAGATTCTCACCAATGAAACCTTCATCCCTTCCTCCCATGAATTGAGCGAAGCCTTAAGCTAAGGAAAATCAAAGGGAAACGACACCCTTTTGAGGATCGTCTATCGATTTTCCATTAAACCGCAAAAATGACCGCTTGACAACAGAAAACTGGCCATGATGGCTCTCAGGAGCGGTGGCAGGGTCGGGCCAAGGCATGCAGAGGAAACAGAGCAATGGAATTCTGTCCCGGATTGGAGAAATCAAGAAGTTCCGGCCGTCACTCGCGAAAGGCCTCTTCACGTTTTTTGTGCATGGCCGGAAGGCTCGCGGCAATGATCGCGAGCGCGCCGAGCGCGAGCAGCGTAGCGCTGATCGGGCGCGTGATAAACACCATGGGATCGCCGCGCGAGAGCAGCAAGGCCCGGCGCATGTATTCCTCCATCATCGGGCCGAGGATGAACGCGAGCAGCATGGGCGCCGGCTCGCAATCCAGTTTGACGAAAAGGTACCCCAGCACCGCGAAGAAAGCCATGACATAGATGTCGAACTCGGTGTTGTTCAGGCTGAATACACCGATGCTGCAGAAAACGAGGATGGCCGGGAACAGCAACTGGTAAGGCACGCTCACAATGCGGACCCACATGCCGATCATGGGGAGGTTCAGGATGACGAGGAAGAGATTACCAAACCACATGGACACGATGATGCCCCAGAAGAGCTTCGGCTGCTCGGTGATCACCGACGGTCCGGGCTGAATGCCCTGGATAATCATCGCACCGATCATGAGCGCCATCACGGGGTTCGAGGGGATGCCGAGAGTGAGCATGGGGATGAAAGAGGTCTGGGCCCCGGCATTGTTGGCCGATTCCGGGGCGGCAACGCCTTCGATCGCACCCTTGCCGAATTCCTTGGAGTTTTTCGAAACCTTCTTTTCTATGGCATAGGCTGCGAAGGAGCCCAGAATGGAGCCGCTGCCGGGCAGAATGCCGAGAGCCGAACCGATGGCGGTCCCTCGCAGAATAGGGCCGATCATACGCTTCCAGTCCTCCCGGGTGGGCATCAGGTTGGCGACTTTTTTTACCACCGTCGAACGGTCTCCCTCGTTCTCCAGATTGCGAGTGATCTCCGCAAGACCGAACATGCCCATGGCGACCACAACGAATCCAATCCCGTCCGCGAGTCGCAGAATCCCGAACGTGAACCGCTGGGCTCCGGAATTGACATCGGTGCCGACCAGTCCCAGAAGCAGTCCCAGGACGACCATGCCTGCGGCATGGAGGAGCGACCCTCTTGCCAGAACAATTGCGGCGAGGAGACCCAGAACCATGAGGGAGAAAAACTCCGCAGGACCGAACTTGAGCGCAACAGCAGCCAGGGGAGGGGCAAAGAGCGCAAGGATGATCGTTGCCACGGTGCCCGCGAAAAAGGAGCCGACCGCGGCCGTGGTCAGGGCTACGCCGGCGCGACCCTGACGGGCCATCTGGTACCCGTCCAGGGCCGTGACCACAGAAGCCGCTTCACCCGGTACATTGACCAGGATGGAGGTCGTAGAGCCGCCGTACTGGGAGCCGTAGTAAATGCCCGCAAGCATGATCAGAGCGGAGACCGGAGGCAGGGTAAAGGTGACCGGCAGCAGCATGGCAATGGTCGCCGTGGGTCCGAGGCCGGGTAGCACGCCGATCAGGGTTCCGAGAAAGACGCCGATCAGACAATAAAGCAGGTTGAGCGGCGTCAGTGAGGTCGAAAGGCCTAATCCAAGGTTGGCAAGAAGTTCCATAACGCCTCAGTGAACACTATCATATCAATTTCCGAACCATGATCCCAGAATCGGAAGCGGCACCCCCAGGCCTTTCAGGAATATGACGATACAGAAGACGGTTATCCCGACCGCCTCGGCAAGCGAGGTTTTCCAGCTGAACCGGACGCTCGCAGAGGCGCTGACGATCACCAGAAGGGGCAGTGCAATGATCAATCCGGCGCCGCGCACGATCATCCCGAACAGGAGGGTCGAGGCAACGATCAGGACGAGCCCTTTCCATGCGACGACACCGATCGGGCTGCCCGATTTGAAAAAGGATCGAAGGACGGAGATGATTCCGATAACCATGAGCAGGACGCTCAGAAGGGTCGGGAAATAAGCCGGGCCCATCTTCAGCGCAGTGCCCATGTCGTAATCCCTGCTGATGATCAAAGCCCCGGACCCGACAAAGATGTAGATGAAGCCGGTCCAGAAATCCTTCGCATTGCGTGCGATGGGGTTCAAAACCTCCTCCTTACCCGTTAACCCGGCGGAACATCAACAACCCCCGCAATCCCATCAGTCGGCATAGACACCCGCTTTCTTGATGATCGGCCCCCACTTCTCGATTTCGGCTTTGAGGTGCGCTCGCAGCGCCTCCGGAGTGGCCTGGTCCGGCGCCACGGCCTCGGCGCCCAGCTCCGCATAGCGTTGTTTCAGGTTGGCGTCCTTCAACGCCTCCTGCAGGGCCTTTGAAAGTTTGTCGATGATCGGTTTCGGCGTGGCCTTCGGCGCATACAGAGCATGCCAAACCGTCATCTTGTAGTTCGGAAGGCCGGCTTCCTTCATGGTCGGAACCTCGGGCATGGAAGGGAGCCTTTGAGGCGTGGTCACGGCGTAGACCTGGATTTTACCGGCCTTGATGTGACTGGTGGTGTTGGTGGTCTGGTCGATCATGAAGTCCACCTGGCCGCCGAGGAGGTCGTTCATGGCAGGACCCGTGCCCTTGTAAGGAATGGTGGTGAGATCCGTCTCGATCTCGGTCATGAACAGCAACCCCGCCAGGTGCGAAGCGGAGCCCACGCCCGCGTTGGCCAAGTTGACCTTGGCCTTGTTGGCCTTGACGTAGGTGATCAGCTCCTTGAGGTCCTTGGGCGGGAAATCCTTCTTCGCGACCAGCGTCATGGCCCCGTCGTTGATCAGGCCGACGGGCTCGAAGTCCGTGATCGGATCGTAGGTCAGCTTGCGGTAGAGGGCAGGAGCGGTGGCGTGGCCGATATGGTGCACAAAGAGCGTGTACCCGTCCGGCGCCGCTTGCGCCACGCGGGCGGCTCCGATGGTCCCTCCTGCGCCGGCCACATTCTCCACGATGACCTGGGTCTTGAGAGAGGCGCTCATGGTTTGGGCCAGCAGCCGGGCGACCGTATCGGACGGGCCGCCGGCTGAGAAGGGCACAATGATGGTGATCACTTTTGAAGGATACTCTGCGGCATTCGCCTGCGCCGCACCGAGGAAAAGAAAAAAAGACATGAGCATCAGCAAAACCTTGCGGATCATGGCCCACCTCCCTACTGGAAAATCAATGAACAATGAACGGTTTTCTTAACCCAAAACGACACCCCAAGCGAGCATTAATCCGAAATGCCAGGAGTGTCAAGCCAAAACTCAAAAGCGACAACAGTCTCCTTGACACGGGCTCGCGCACTCTCCTATACTCGCTTCGCTTGAGAGTCCCAGCAAGAGCCTTCCTTATTGGTCTTGCACAACAGATAGCCGACTCAGGGTATGTCCCGTCTTGCTACTAAAAACGACCTCTTGGATGGTGGATCATGAAAGTATTGGTTTACGGTTCTGGCGGCAGGGATCATTGTTTGGCTGACACTTATGCGGACAGCCAACATGTGGATAAGGTCTATTTTACACCGGGAAATCCCGGGGTAAACTTCACCTCCAAAGGCAAGAGAGGGCTCATCGAACTCGTCAAACTGGCCGACTTCAGCCGGCTGGCGGACTTCTGCATCGAGAAGGGAGTCAACCTGGTTGATGTGGGATCGGAAAACCCCCTGGAGGAGGGGCTTATCGACGTCCTCAATGAGAGGGGGATTAGGACCGTGGGTCCCCAAAAGGCATTCAGCCGGTTGGAGAGCGACAGAGCCTTCACCGATGATCTTCTCAGGAAGATCGGTGTCCCCAAACCGGAGTACCAGGTCTTTGATGATCCGGACAAGGCGAAAGAGTACGCGCGCAACATCGGATATCAGGTTGTGGTCAAGGCGAACGGCCTGGCTGCCGGAAAGGGAGCCATTGTCTGCGACGATGTGCAGGATGCTGAGGCAGCTATTCAGAGCCTCATGGTTGAGAAGATCTTTGGCGATTCAGGGAATCGGGTAGTCATTGAGGAAAGAAAGTATGGAACGGAAATCTCCTTTTTCGCCTACCTCGATGGCCGCCATGTCCTGCCCCTCAGGATGTTCGCGCAGGACTACAAGCCTGCTTTTGACCCTGAGAACCTTGCAGCGATTCAGGACTTCGGCGGGAACCTAAATACGGGCGGGACAGGGTGTTACTGTCCTCACAGGCTACTGAGCCCATGGCTCGTCAACCGCATCATCAAGGAAATCGTCAACCCTACCGTCAACGCCGTTTACAACCAACTCGGCTGGGTTTACAAGGGGGTGCTCTACTTCGGCCTCAACCTGGATCCCTATGATCACCTTGATGTGTTCGAAATCAATGTCAGACACGGAGATCCGGAGTGGGAAGTGCTGGCTAGGAAGCTCAGCACAGATCTCTTCGAGCTGGGAACGGCCGTCTGGGAAGGAACGCTCGACCGCATCAAACAAATCTGGAACCAGCAGCACTATGTGGATGTGATTGCCATGGAAGGGCGGTCTAAAGCCTCGCGAGGGTGGAACAAGGGCTATCCGGGCCGCTATGGCAAAGGTCACCGCATTGCCGGTCTCGATGATATGGAAAGAGGCATCGCCCTCTACTTTGCCGGTGTGGATGAAGATCCTGAAAAGGGTCTCGTCACTTACGGTGGCAGGGTTCTCCATGTCGTTGCCGGGGATACCACATTGGAAGGAGCAAGAGACAAGGCTTACAGGAACATTCGAAAGATCGGTTTCCTCGATCACTACAACGACCATGCCAACTGTATGCGGTTCAGGGAAACCATCGGTCTTTAGGGCACAGCCCTAAAGACCAGTCAACAGTAATCAGTAAGTAAGCAGTAAGCAGTAAACGATAGCAACCAATTAACACAATGAAGCCCACCGCTGCTCCGCCAAAGCGGGACAGCATATCCGGGCCAAGGCGAATGAATCGGCAAGACACCTAGGTGCTCCGCCCTTGCTCTTGGCTGTCTGCTGCTGGCTCTTCACTGATCACTGTTCACTGATTACTTCTTATCTTACTGGTCGATTGAAATACCCCAGCTCCAGTTTCGGAAATTCCTGCTTCAATAGAGAAACCATCTTTTTCATTCCAACCGCCTTTGACCTGCCTTTCGGCATTTTTTCCACGTAGAGCTGCGGATCAATACACAGATTTTTCAGATGAACAAAGTTGAGCCCTGTCTTGCGGATAAGATCGGTGAGCGCCTCGATTTCATCTTCCTGGTCCGTGACCCCGGGAAACACGAGGTAATTGATCATGGTGTAGAGGTCCATTTTTCTTGACAGTTCAATGGAGGACACCACGTCATCGAAATCATAGTCCATGGGCCTGTAATAGGCGCGGTAGAGATCCCGGCGGCAGCTGTTGATGCTGATCCGTATGGAGTCAAGCCCGCTTTCTGCAACCTGGCGAACTCGGTCGGGCCAGCTCCCGTTGGTGTTCAGATTGATCGTCCCCTTGGAAGTCCTCTCTCTGATTTGCCGGATGCTCTCAGCGATCAGCTCGTACTCTGTCAGGGGTTCCCCTTCGCAACCCTGGCCAAAACTGACAATGGCTTCCTCCGCGTGATGGAGATGCCTCACCGCAAGAGAGACGATTTCCTCAACCGCTGGTTTGAAGGAGATCCTTTGATGAGAGGCAGTGCACGATGGATCCTTCTGAAGCGAAAGACACCCCAGGCATTCTGAGTTGCATCCCCGGCTGACGGGCAGGGGCGCCTCCCACCTCCCCAGAAAGAGATTCTTTGCCGCAAAACAGTGATTGTTGGTCGCACAGGCTAAAAGGTGCTCCAGGAGCGGGCCTTGCCCATGCTTTTTCTTGTAGCCTCTGATGGCAGAAACAAGTTTTCTGTCATCGTAATGGCGGGGATCCCACTTGTGGTTGTATTCAATTCTGAAGCCTGCAGCCCAGTAATGACCTTCCCTGAAGCCGACGGCCGTGTAGGCCCACATGGGAAGGAGATACTCCTTTGGATTGTAATCCACGGCCGGAAGATGGGTTCGCACAATGCCGGGCTCCAGGAACGCTGCGACACCGTAACATCTTTCCGTTACCCCGTTCACCTTTACCTTCGGGACCGTCCTGTACTCGCCCGTCTCAGGATCAAGTCCCACAGGAGGACAATCCGGGATGAAGAACAGCTTGCTGAATTCAGGCATGGGGATGAGATCTTCTTCTTCCACAGGGATAGGAGTGTCCCCGGAAAATCCGGCCATTCGGAAGTGAGGATGCTCGAATACCCGGCCCCTGCCGTCCGCATAGAGCATAAAGGGAAGATCTGGTGGGCGGTCCTGTTTCTTTTTCATTGTCTGCCTGTTTGATTCATACAATCCCCCGGCTTTCAAGTCAATCATCACCCCCTTTACCGCGGAGGGGCTTTTGATGTATAAGGATTAATGCGTTTGTAAGAAGTCACCAAAACCGTCGCCCCGGCGGAAGCCGGGGTCCAGAAGGGTTTGTTTTTCCTGGATTCCGGCTTTCGCCGGAATGACGGAATAGCCCACTCTCTGGCTTTTTAGGCGGCCTTCAGAATTATTCGCGGCCAGGGATCTTTCGCTCTTCGGCGAACAAGTCATGTCATAGAGGGACGTCCTCATCTCATGGAAACGAGTCTCCAAAACAAACCGCCGGATGGCAAACAGTTCAGGCTGGTCAAATTTTTTGCCTGGGCAAGTTTCATTGTGCTCGCCATCTTCAGCTTCCCTTTCTCCATGGTATTATCTCAGGAGGCGAAAGAGACCCTTCTCAAAAGCTATCAGAACTCCGCTCTTCTCGTAGGCAAGAACCTCAACTATCAGGTGTTTCAGACTTTTGTTGTTCCCGTCGTCAACCGGTACGGCCGAATCAAACTCAGCGACTCCGACCAGTATGATCTTATGGATCGGGTGGTGAAGAACACCATCCACGGGTTCAACGTGGATGTCGTCAATATCTACGATATCTCAAAAGGGGTCATCGCTTACAGCACGGATTCTACCTTGATCGGGCAAAAGGTGACGGAGAACATGGGCTTCCGCCAGGCGGTGGAGGGAGAGAGTTCCTCTTCCGTGACGGCGAACATCTTCGACCTCTGGGGGCTGGGAATAGACCTCCTCGGTGGGCAAAAGAAACTCAGAACCTTCGTCCCTTTCACCGGGCTCAACCCTGACCCCGGCCCGGCCCAGGTGGGAGGGGTCTTTGAACTGATTCAGGATATGAGCGAAGAGTATAAGTCCATCGTGAGATTTCAGTATCTCGTCTTCGGCCTCTCCCTTGCCTTCATGGGACTGATCTTTCTCGCCCTTCTCCTGATCGTTCATAAAGCAGAGAGGATGATTGAGGAGAGAGCCCGCGTCCAGCGGGAGCTTGAGGACCAGTTGCATCAGTCCGAGCGTCTGGCAGCCCTGGGCGAGATGGTCGCTGCTGTCTCCCACGAGATCAGGAACCCTCTCGGAATCATCCGGAGCACAGCCGAGCTCATGGGTACGCTTCCCGAAGCCGGTGAGACTCATCGGAAACTCTCCTCGGTGATCACAGAGGAATCTACACGCCTGAACCGAATCGTGACGGAGTTTCTGGACTTTGCCCGACCTCAGACTCCGGATATCCGGGAGTGCGACCTGAGAGGCATCATCGGGAAAAACATCGATTTTCTGCGGCCCGAGCTGGACAAAAGGAACATTACCATCAAGGCCGAGATTGATGGGACACCGCTGAGGCTCATGGCTGATCATGGCCAGCTTTACAGGGCCTTCTTGAATATTTTCATCAATGCGTCTCAGTCTATGGAAAACGGAGGGACAATCGACGTCCAAGTCCAAGAGGAAAAAGAGCGCTTTCGCGTGGAGATCCAAGACACGGGTTGCGGGATCAGTCAGAAAAACCTGAAGCGGATCTTCAATCCCTTTTTTACCACCAAGGACAAGGGAACCGGCCTCGGCCTTTCCATTGTTCGAAAAATCATCGAGGGGCACAGGGGAACGATCGCCATCGAAAGCCAGGAAGGCAAAGGCACCAGGGTCGAAATCCTCTTGCCCCGGCAGGCATAACATCATAGAAAGAACGCCATGGACACTATTCTGATTGTGGATGACGAAAAGAACTACCTCGTGGTTCTTGAAGCGCTCTTGAGCCCGGAGGGGTATGAGATCATGACCTCGGACAAGGCACAGGAGGCCCTTCGCCTGATTCAGGAATCTGACATTGATCTCCTGCTCACCGACATGAAAATGCCCGGAATGACGGGCATGGAGCTCCTGGAAGAAGTCAAGAAGATAAAGCCTGAAGTGCCCGTCATCATGATGACCGCTTACGGGACGATCGAGATGGCCGTGGAAGCCATGAAAAAACACGCCTATGATTACATCACCAAGCCCTTCCAGAACGAAGAACTGAAGTTGACCATCAGGAAGGCCCTTGAGAATTACCGCCTTGTCAGGGAAAACCGCAGGCTGAGCGAGGCCCTGTCCGAGCGTTACGGGTACCGGAACATTGTGGGGAAGAGCAAACCCATGCTGAAGGTTTATGACCTGATCAGCAAAGTGGCCCAGTCCAAGGCATCGGTCCTGATCACCGGACCCTCCGGCACAGGAAAGGAATTGATTGCCAAGGCGATCCACTATGAAAGCCCTAGAAAGGATCGACCCTTTGTCTCTGTCAATTGTGGCGCCCTCGCAGAAACCCTCCTTGAAAGCGAACTCTTCGGTCATGAGAAAGGGGCTTTTACCGGCGCCATCGCAATGAAAAAGGGGCGCTTTGAACTGGCGGACGGCGGCACCCTTTTCCTGGATGAAATAGGGGAAATGCCTCTCCCGCTTCAAGTGAAGCTCCTCAGGATCCTTCAGGAAATGGAATTTGAACGGGTTGGCGGGATGAAGACGATCAAAGTCGATGTGCGGGTGTTGTCAGCCTCCAACCGGAATCTGAAAGACGATGTGGCCGGAGCTGTCTTCAGGGAAGATCTTTTTTACCGCCTCAACGTGATTCATATCGAGGTTCCCCCGCTCCGTGAGCGTATCGAGGACATCCGCCTTCTGGTTACCCACTTCGTAGAGAAATACGGGGACCAGAGAAAGATCGAGTTGACCCCGCCGGCCTGGGAGGCCCTATACGCCTACAGCTGGCCGGGAAACGTCAGGGAGCTCGAGAATGTGATTGAAAGAGCGGTGGTCCTCAATTCAGAAGGCATGATCGACTTGAAAGATCTGCCGGCCGAGTTCATGCAATCAAAGGGGGGCCTTGACGTAGACCGGTTTATCCCGCCGGCTGCGCCTCTGCAGCCCACGCTGGAGGAAATCGAGGAGAAGCTCATCCGCAGGGCGCTCAAACATAGCGGCAATATTCAGTCGCATGCAGCCGAGCAACTCGGGATCACCAAGAGCCTGATACAGCACAAGATGAGGAAGTACAACATCTCCGTGTAGATGTTCAATAAGTTGTACTTGTTTTTTGATAATAATATCAGGCATTTGACTTAAATAGATTCTCAGGGTTCTTTTATCGGTACAAAATCCTGTACCTGTCAATGGGAAAAGGAAGGGAAGGGTTCCAAGGGACTAATCGAATAGACTAAACATAACAGCCAGTTAGGGATAAAATCTCTCGTCCATCATGTTTGGCAAGCCTTTTGCAGGTCTACTAGTTCAAGAAATTAAACTCTTTCCTCCTAAGAAAAAAACCAATTTGTGATGAGCGAATTGGTTTTTTTCATTTAGTAACCCAGCCGCCTGAGAGTCCGGGGATCTTTGCTCCAGTTCTTGTCCACCCTCACGAGCAACTCCACGAAAACCCGGTTCCCGAAAAAATTCTCCAGATCTTCTCTGGCTGCCTGTCCGATCTTTTTGATCATTTTCCCTCCCTGGCCGATGAGTATCCCCTTTTGAGATTCTGATTCCACGTGGATTCTTGCAGAAATCGATACCAGGTTCTTTTTGGACAGCTCTTCCAAGTGCTCAACACTCACGGCACTGGAGTAAGGCAACTCCTGCCGGGTGTAGAGAAAAATCTTCTCCCGGATCATCTCCGAGACCAGGAAAGACTCGGATTGATCTGTGTGCACGTCGGCAGGGAAGAAGGCCGGGCTTTCCCTGAGCATGCTTTTCAGCTCCCGCAGGAGACTTTCTACCCCGTCTCCTGTGAGCGCTGAAACCGGGATGATGGATCTGAAGGAACGGGCTTCCCTATAAGTGTCTATAATGGGCAGGAGCGTTTCTTTCGGCCCCTTGTCAATTTTGTTGATGACCAGGACGGATGGTTTCTTTGACTTCCTGATGCTGCTCAAGATCATGGGGAGCTCAGGGGCCTGGGGATGAAACCTTTCAATCATGAGCACAAGGATGTCCACTTCCTTAAAAGCCGACTGCGCTGAGTTCACCATGCTTTTGTGCAGAGCAGTCTGCGTTCTGTGAATCCCCGGTGTATCCATGAACACCATCTGACAGTCTTCCTCATGATAAATGCCCGTGATACGGTTGCGCGTGGTTTGCGGTTTCGGAGAAACAATAGCGATCTTTTTCCCGAGGATGCGATTGAGAAGGGTGGATTTGCCCACATTGGGGGGACCGACAATGGCAATAAAGCCGGATAGGAATGTCATCGTGTTTCAACCCGGATCCTTCCCGGTGGCAGGGAGTCATCAGGAAGAATTTCTTCAATCAACGCCTTCGTCCTTTTCTCGATCCGCCGGATTCCCGCATTCCTGTGTCCTCTAAACAGAGCGATCTCTTTTGAAGGGATTCGAATGGTGATCCTTTCCGCTTCACCCGGCCCCGGCAGAAAGGCCTCTATTCTCCTCTGGTAAATCTCCGAACGCACCAGGTGGCCGAAACTCTCGTGCCAAGGCCCACCCAGAACCTGCCCCTTCTCCCGCAGGGACGCAGACGCCATTAACCCTATGCGGATCACCGGAATGCCCGCTTGTTCCAGACAAAGGCAACTCTCCGCGCAGATCCGCACCGCCTCTTCCAGAGCGAGGGGCTGATACTTTCCGCTCTCAACCCATTGCGCCAGTTCAGTACCGCGAATGACGACCACGGGGTAAAGCCTTACCATGTCCGGCTTCATCCTGATGACTTGTTGGACTGTGGCTGAGAACCTCTCCGCAGAATCGCCTGGCAGCCCCGGCATCAGCTGAATACCGACTCTGAACCCATGCTGCCGAAGCAGTCCTACAGTCCTTTCAGTGTCTAGAGCGCTGTGCCCGCGGCGAGTCTTTTTTAGAACTTCGTCATCCATGCTTTGAGTTCCCAGTTCGACCGTGGACACTCCAAGACCCCTCAGAAGGGCCGCCTTCTTCTCATCAAGCGAGTCCGGACGAGTAGATACCCTTACCGAGAGGAAGATTCCTTCTTGCAGATAGGGGGCCACAACCCCGAGCAGTTCCCTGATTCTTTCCTTAGGAAGGCTCGCAAAAGTCCCTCCATAGAAAGCGACCTCCCGGTGCTTTCTCGCACAAAACGTCGTTGATCTTCGGGCAAGATCGAGAAGTTCACGTACTCTTCGGCCGTCGATCGGCCCGGCCGGCTGGGAGGTGATTTTTTCTTGATCGCAGAAAACGCACCGGTGAGGGCAACCCTGGTTCGGAATAAAGATGGGTACGATTAGAGGTTTTTCGTCAGACAAAAGAAGGCCTCCCTTGCCGCTTTCTGCTCCGCTTCTTTTTTGCTTCTTCCTTCCCCTTCGGCCATGAGCTTGCCTTGCACATAAAGAGCAACCCTGAAGATCTTATCATGGGCAGGCCCGCTCTCGCCGACCATCACGTAATCAGGCCTGGTCTTGTAGGATTCCTGTGTGTACTCTTGAAGCACGCTCTTGAAGTCGTCGAGAATGGCCTCGATCTCGATCTTGCCGAGCAGGGGAACAAAGAGCCGATGAATGATTTCTTTTGTTTTCGAAAACCCTCCATCCAGGTAAAGGGCTCCAAGAAGGGCCTCCAGGACATTGGCCAGAATCGACGGTTTCTCTCGTCCGCCCGACACCTCTTCCCCTTTCCCCAGGAGAAGATAGTCGCCGAGGCACAGTTCTTTTGCCACCTGGGACAAGACCTTCTCATTGACGATGGCGGCTCTGCATTTTGAAAGAACCCCTTCCTTCTCTTCCCGAAAGAGCTCCATCAAGATGTGGCTCACGGCAAGATCCAGCACGGCATCCCCAAGAAATTCAAGCCGCTCGTTATCTTTTGAGCCGGAGTCCCCGATCTCGTTCACATACGAGGAGTGTCTGAAGGCTTCTTCAAGAAGCTCCTGCCTTCTAAACTCATAATTGAGTTTTGCGCTCAATTCGCCAAGGTTGTAGTCTGACATGAGCTCAGCCTGAGA
>Ga0209254_10002878_pt1 | contig 15703 bp, 12 predicted proteins | sample FrelakmetDIP11DI_FD_187148 | JGI IMG/M metagenome (GOLD analysis project Ga0209254, IMG submission 187148) | Freshwater lake sediment microbial communities from the University of Notre Dame, USA, for methane emissions studies - DIP11 DI (SPAdes)... | ecosystem: Environmental > Aquatic >...
ATGAGATGGTTCTGAAGGCTATAAAGAATAAGTCCTTTGAACCCGAAGTAAAAAAGGTCGATCTGAAGATAGGAGAGATTGACAAGGAAGGCTACCCTCATTTTATGCTCAAGGAGATCTTCGAACAGCCCCGTGCCATCCATGACACCTTCAGGGGAAGGGTACTTCCGAACCAGGCAGGACTGATGCTGGGAGGGCTGTATAATGTTTTTGAAACGATGGCTTCGGCAGACAGGATACTGATAGTTGCCTGCGGGACATCATGGCATGCCGGACTGGTCGGCGAGTATATCATTGAGGAGTACTGCCGGATACCTGTCGAGGTGGAGTATGCCTCTGAATTCAGATATCGTGATCCAATTATAAAAAAAGGAGATATCGTTCTTGCAATCAGCCAGAGCGGGGAGACGGCAGACACACTAGCGGCTATAAAGCTGGCTAAGGAGAGGGGTGCAATGGTGCTGGGCATATGTAACGTGGTAGGGTCATCAATATCACGTGAGACCAACGCCGGCGTTTTCACGCATGCCGGCCCTGAGATAGGTGTTGCCTCAACCAAGGCTTTCACCACACAGGTGGTCACCCTGGCCATGATTGCGTTTGAAATAGGATACCGCAAGGGGCTGATTGATGAGACACACTACCACAATCTTATAGTGGAACTGACAAAGTTGCCAGATAAAGTTGCGGACACCCTGAAGATTAATGACCAGGCTCTGGCTCTTGCAAAAATTTACAAGGATTCAACGAACGCACTTTACCTTGGAAGGGGTCTTTTGTACCCGGTGGCTCTTGAAGGCGCCCTGAAACTAAAGGAGATCTCGTACATCCACGCGGAAGGATATCCTGCCGCTGAAATGAAGCACGGGCCCATCGCCCTTATTGATGAACACATGCCCGTGGTGGTGGTTGCGACAAAGGAGAACTCCTATGACAAAATTGTAAGTAACATACAGGAGGTCAAGGCACGCAAGGGGAAAGTGATAGCTGTAGTGACCGAAGGCGACCAGATCATCAGCAAGATGGCTGATTATGTGATGGAGGTGCCTGATACCATTAATGTTTTTGCTCCCGTCCTGGCTGTTGTTCCCCTTCAGCTTCTCTCTTATCATATTGCGGTTTTGCGCGGCTGTGACGTTGATCAGCCGAGAAACCTGGCAAAATCAGTCACAGTCGAATAATAAAATCAGAATTATATGGCCGACGGTTACAGAAATCTGAGTATCGGTGAGATACGTGGTCTTGAAGCTGCAGGCTGCAGAAGCAGCTCATGGGGGAGTGTTCTGGTAAAGGAACCTTTCAATGCTGAACGAATCCAGAATGTCACTTTCTCCGGGATAGTGAAACTGGGACTCTTTAATGGCATAGCACGAGAGAGGTGCGGGCTGCCGCTGCCGCATGGCATAAAAAACGCCCATATTCACAACTGCACAATTGAAGATAATGTAACTATCACCGACATCACGGGGTTTATTGCCAATTATGATATTGGTGAGGGTGTCGTGATCAGGAACTGCGGGCATATTTCAACTGAAGGACGGACATCCTTCGGCAACGGTACGCGCGTGGCAGTTCTGAACGAGACCGGAGGGCGCGAGGTGCCCATCTGGGACAGACTGACATCGCACATGGCATATATAATAACCCTGTATCGTCACAGACCTGCTGCCATTGAGGTAATAGAGAATCTCATCGACAAATATACAGAGAGCGTGAAGTCCGATCGCGGTGTGATTGGCTCAGGATCATATATTGCCGGATGCGGGACCATCAAGAATGTAAAGATCGGTAACGGCTCTGTCATTGAAGATGTGTCAAGGCTGGCTGAAGGCTCCGTAAACAGCTCATTCAAGGATCCGGTATACATTGGCAACGATGTTATAATGGATCACTTTATAATATGCTCCGGATCAAAGGTCAACGATGCTGCAGTCATAGACAAATGCTTCATAGGCCAGGGTTGTACCCTGTCAAAACAGTACTCGGCCGAAAACTCGCTCTTCTTTTCAAACTGCGGTGGATACCATGGCGAGGCATGTTCAATATTTGCCGGTCCGTATACTGTAACTCATCATAAATCGACTCTTCTTATCGCCGGTATATTTTCATTCATGAACGCCGGAAGCGGATCGAACCAGAGCAATCACATGTACAAGCTGGGACCTATCCACCAGGGTATAATGGAGAGAGGGTCCAAGACCACAAGTGACTCATATGTGCTGTGGCCTTCCCGGATCGGTCCGTTTACACTTGTCGTGGGACGCCATTACCATAATGTTGATACTACCCAATTCCCCTTTTCCTACCTTACTGAAGTGAATTACGAGTCACAGCTCGTTCCAGGCATTAACCTGCGCAGTGTGGGCACCATACGTGATGCACAGAAATGGCCGAAACGTGACGCGCGCAAGGATCCCAGAAAGCTTGACCAGATAAATTATAACCTCCTGAGTCCTTTCACCGTGGGTAAAATGATGAATGGCAGGGGACTGCTGCAGAAACTGATGAAAGAGAATACGGAAGGACTGCCTTTTCTCACATATGAGAGAATGAGGATGAAGACTTCAGCTGCTGAACGCGGCATAACTCTTTACCAGATGGGTATCAATAAATTCATCGGGAACTCTGTGATCAAAAGGCTTGAAGGAATTACATTCAGCTCTGACACTGAAATAAGAAAGAGATTGAAGCCGGATCATGAAAAGGGCACGGGAGACTGGATTGACATGTCAGGGCTGATAGCGCCGCTCAAAGAGATTGAATATCTGCTATCATCCATAGAAAAGATGGAAATGCAAAGCGTAGATGCCATCAATAAAAGATTTGAGGACATTCATAAGCGCTATTATGATATGGAATGGGCATGGATCTATGACCGGCTTCCCGGGGAAACAGGCAAGCCCAACGATAAACTGACTGCTTCAGATATTATCGGCCTGGTGGAAAAGTGGAAGGCGAGCGTGGTTGATCTTGACCACATGCTTTATGAAGACGCACGCAAGGAGTTTACCCTGTCATCAATGACCGGCTTTGGAATAGACGGCGATGACGAAGTGAAAAAGCGCGATTTCGAGCAGGTTAGGGGTGAATTTGAAAAGAACCCGGTCGTGCTGGCCATACTTGATCATATAAAGGTCAAGTCTGAGCTGGGAGATGAGCTGATCGGTCGTCTGAAGCGCAGTAAATCCTGACAGGCAATAGAGAAGCGACCGTAAAGTCCCGACATAGTATGTCGGGATAGGGAGCTGTCAGATTGCAGGGTTGGCTCAAGGCAATAGTGATTTCATCAGTCAAAATCGCAAATCGACAATCGCCAATTCTATCTGTTACCGTACATTTCTTCGTAATATCTGGAATAGGCTCCTGAGATTATCGTCTCAAGCCATTTCTCATTTGTCAGGTACCAGTCAACGGTCATGGCAAGTCCCTGCTCGAAGGTCACTGATGGCTTCCACCCGAGCTCCTTCGTCAGCTTGCTGCTGTCAATGGCATATCTGAGGTCATGACCTGCACGGTCGGTCACAAATGTGATCAGCTTTTCTGAACTGCCTTTATCCCTCTCCAGCTTCTCATCCATGATACGGCACATGAGGCGGACCAGGTCGATGTTCTTCCATTCATTGTCGCCGCCTACATTATATGTCTGACCCGCCATACCCTTGTGGAAGATGAGGTCAATAGCCGAAGCATGATCCTCAACATAAAGCCAGTCCCTGATATTTTCACCCCTGCCATACACAGGTATGGGCTTCCCGGTCTTTATATTATTGATTGTCAGTGGGATGAGTTTCTCCGGGAACTGGTTGGGACCGTAGTTGTTTGAACAGTTTGAGATTACGAAGGGAAGGCCGTATGTATTTCCAAAGGCTCTCACCATGTGGTCAGAGCTTGCCTTGGAAGCAGAATAGGGGCTCCTGGGATCATAGGCTGTCTGCTCGGTGAACAAACCCCCATGCTCAAGTGACCCGTACACCTCATCAGTAGAGATGTGATAAAAGAGCTTCTTTGCATCATTGGCAGGATTGACATCACGAAATGCCGTGAGGAGGTTTACGGTGCCTAATATATTTGTAAGAATGAACTCATCGGGAGAGGTTATAGACCTGTCTACATGAGACTCGGCGGCCAGGTGTATTACCCCGTCGAACCTGAACTCGTTGAAAAGAGCGTTCACGACCTGCTTGTCAACTATATCAACCCTGCGAAACTGATAGTTCGGTTCTTTTTCAATGTCAGTAAGGTTACCGAGGTTGCCTGCATAGGTAAGCTTGTCGGCATTGATTATTTTATATTCGGGATACCGTCTGACGAAACGCCTGACAACATGTGATCCTATGAAACCGGCTCCTCCGGTAATAAGCAGTATCCTTTTCATTATAATTTGTTCCTTATTTTCTTCTCCCAGCGCCAGGCTGTCTCCATGGCTTCTTCCAGGGTAATCTCTGTCTTCCAGTTAAGTTCCCTGTTTGCGAGCGACGGATCAGCCCATATTTTTTCTATGTCACCTTCCCTTCTTGCGGTGACACTGTACCTCACTTTCTCTCCTGTGGCACGTTCGAATGCAGCAATGGCCTCCAGGACTGAGACACCCTTTCCGGTGCCAAGGTTAAAGACCTCATAATTTTCCTTGTTTCTTCCTTCAATAAGTCTTTTTAAAGCCATCACGTGTGCTTTTGCCAGGTCGACCACGTGCAGGTAATCGCGTATGCATGATCCGTCAGGGGTATCATAATCATTTCCGAATACCCTTAGCTCGTCCCTGAGGCCAATGACAGTCTGGGTGATGAAGGGTACAAGGTTTTCAGGCACACCGCGCGGCAGTTCACCAATATATGCCGTTGGGTGAGCCCCGATAGGATTGAAATATCTGAGTGAAATGGCCTTCTGCGCCTGCCTGGCAGCCATAGTATCCCTGATGATGATCTCTCCGGCCTGTTTGGTATAACCATAAGGTGACTCTGCCTCCTTAACGGGCGATGTCTCGGTGACAGGCAGTATGTCGGGCTGTCCGTAAACGGTGCATGACGACGAGAAGACCAGCGCAGGGTCGCCGTGCTGCTCCATCATATCAAGCAGATTCATCAGGGAGACGAGATTGTTCCTGTAATAATCAAGCGGCTTGTGCACTGATTCACCTACTGCCTTATAGGCGGCAAAGTGAATTATGGCATCGATCCTTCCCTCGGCAATAAATACTTCATTAAGTCTGCTGCTGTCACAGATATCGTAGTCGTAAAACTTCGGCCTGATACCCGTGATAGCCTGTATACCGTCAAGAACAGTGCTATCCGAATTATAGAGGTTATCTATTATCACTACCTCAAATCCGTCAACAATAAGCTCAACGGCAGTATGTGATCCGATGTAACCTGTCCCTCCTGTTACAATTACTTTTTTCTTCATCAGAAACTCCAGTATGTCAGCCACTTCATCTTATTCCTGTAAAGGCCTTTAAGGTCGACAAGGATACCCCTTTCATTCAGCAGGTCTAGGAAATATTTCTCATCGAGTCCGACATATTCTTTATGGGCCACAGCAACGATAATAGCGTCATATTTTCCTGACGGATTGTCTTTCAGGTCGATGCCGTATTCATGTTTCACCTCTTCTGTAGAGGCGCCCGGATCGATGACATCCACCTCAACGCCGAAATCGCACAGCTCATTGACCACATCAATGACCTTGGAATTACGGATATCGGTTACATCCTCCTTGAAGGTCATGCCCATTACAAGCACCCTTGCCTTGTCAGGGCTCTTGTGGGCAGCGATGATCTTTTTAACTGTCTGTTTGCCGGCATAAGCACCCATACTGTCATTTGTGAACCTTCCCGAGTCGATCATCTGTGGATGATAACCCATTGCCTTTGCCTTGTAAGAGAGGTAATACGGGTCAACGCCGATACAGTGGCCTCCCACGAGACCCGGATAGAACCTGAGGAAATTCCATTTGGTGCCGGCAGCTTCCAGAACTTCATATGTATTGATGCCCATCTTGTTAAAGATGATGGAGAGCTCGTTCATAAAGGCAATGTTTATGTCGCGCTGTGTGTTCTCAATGATCTTGGCAGCTTCAGCTACCTTTATGCCTGATGCCCTGTGGACCCCGGCGGTAATTATCAGCTCATAGGTCTTTGCGATATTTTCAGCTGACTCTGCATCGCAACCGCTTGTGACTTTTACAATTTTAGTGAGAGTATGATTTTTATCTCCGGGATTAATTCGTTCGGGAGAAAAACCGACCTTGAAATCTTCGGGACACTTCAGTCCTGAATATCTCTCAAGAACCGGCAAACAGTCATCTTCAGTACATCCAGGATATACTGTTGACTCATAGACCACATAATCTCCTTTCTTAAGGATCCTGCCGACGGTTTCTGAGGCTTTCAGCACCGGCGTGAGATCAGGAAGGTTATGCTTGTTAACAGGGGTGGGGACTGCTATGATATGGAACGAGGCCTCTTTCAGGTCTTCCGGGTCAGAAGTGAATTTTATGTCTGTCCCGTCAAATGCCTCGTGTTCAAGTTCATTGCTTGGGTCAATTCCTTTTTTCATCAGCTCAACCCTGTCAGGCCTGATGTCAAAGCCTACTACCTTTATTTTACGGGCAAATTCAAGAGCAATGGGAAGGCCCACATATCCGAGACCGATGAGAGAGAGTTTGGTCTCCTTATTAACCAGTTTATTATACATATTTATCTTTTTATTAGAGGATGATATTCGCCTGAAAGTATTGAAAGTGTTGAATTTCTTATCTGGTAAACTGTTTCAATGCTCTGCCGGGCATCTTCAAGACCGTAGCCGTTACCCTTCAGGATCTCACGGTAAGTAACCGTATGCAGGTCAGTGAATCCTTCGGAGAACTCAAGCTCTTCACCGTCAACTGTGATATTTCTGAAGGTTCTCTTACTCTTCTCCTTAATCGTTTCAGGCAGGTCATTGCTGTCTATGCTGAGGAACCATCTTACTCTCGCTTTTTTGAGCTCCAGAAAACCTGAGGCTTTATTTTTTTCGAGGAGATGCACACGGTTTGAGACCACCGGCCCGAAGATCCATCCGAGCATATCGAAGAAGTGTACTCCTATGTTTGTGGCTATGCCGCCTGACTTGTTGACGTCACCTTTCCACGAGATGTAATACCAGTTTCCGCGGCTTGTAATGTATGTCAGGTCGATGTCATGCTTTTTGCCTGCAGGGGCGGCAGCGATCTTGTCGTGCAGCGCAATTATCACCGGGTGGTATCTTAACTGCAGTATGTTGTATATCCTGTGGCCGGTCTCCTTCTCGATCTCCTGGAGGGCGTCTATATTCCAGGGGTTCAATACCACAGGCTTCTCACAGATTGCCTCTGCCTGATGCCTGAGAGCAAACCTTATATGAGAGTCATGCAGGTAATTGGGAGAACAGATGCTCACATAATCAAGCTGAACGCCGCTTCTCTTCAGCTTGTCAACATGACGGTCAAATCTCTCGAACTCTACAAAAAAGTCGCTCTCGGGGAAATAGCTGTCAAGTTTTCCGACACAGTCGAACCTGTCAAGACTGGCCAGCAGGCGGTTACCTGTATCTTTGATGGCTCGCAGGTGCCGGTCGGCGATATACCCGGCAACACCAATAAGGCCAAATTTTTTTGGAGCATTATCCATGAATAAATTTATAAGGAGATAAACATACTAAATAACTTTTGTCACACTCTCATCGGAGAGCTTGTATTTCTGGCCACTTTCAGGGCATAGGGCAACACCGTCGCGGTTGAAGGAAAGCTTGTGTCCGTACTCAGATACCCATCCGGTCTGGCGGCCGGGATTACCCACGACCAGGGCAAAGGGTTTGACATTTTTGGTTATCACTGCACCTGCGCCTATGAGAGCATATTCACCTATTTCATTTCCGCAGATGATGGTAGCGTTAGCTCCAATGGAGGCACCCCGCCTGACCATGGTTTTTACATACAGGTCACGCCTGATGACTGCACTGCGGGGGTTTATAATATTGGTGAATACCATCGAAGGGCCAAGGAAAACATCATCTTCACAGATAACGCCTGTGTAGATGGATACATTGTTCTGTACTTTGACATTATTCCCCAGTCTGACACCTGGCGAGACAACTACGTTCTGTCCTATATTGCACTTTTCACCTATGACGCAGTCCTTCATAATATGACTGAAATGCCATATTTTCGTACCCTTGCCTATGGTGCATCCTTCGTCGACTACTGCTGTCTCATGCGCGAAAAATTCTTTATTCATCTTTTCTTTTCATTTGAATTCTGACCTGATGCACCCGGTAATATATGCGAGCTGCTCTCTGTCAAGCTCGGTATGCATCGGAAGGGAAAGCACTTCGTTTGTAAGTTCTGAAGTAACCGGAAAGTCATCAGTCCTGTACCCGAGATGAGAATAAGCTTTTTGCATATGAAGAGGAACAGGGTAATAGATCATCGACGGTATACCCTCGTTCTCAAGACACTCACGGAGGCTGTTCCTTTTGCCGTCAGCTACACGTAAAGTATACTGGTGAAATATATGCGTAGAATTTTCTGCCCTGACCGGAATAGTGATCCCCTGCAGTCCTGACAGTTCAATGTCATAGTGTGCTGCCGCCTGCTGCCGTGCTTCGTTAAAAGCGTCCAGGTGGCGTAGCTTGACCCTTAAGATGGCTGCCTGGAGGGTATCAAGACGCGAATTGACCCCGATGGTGTCATGGTAATACCTGACTTTCATGCCGTGGTTGGTGATGCTTCGGATGAGCGCCGCCAGTTCATCATTGTCAGTAAACAACGCGCCGCCGTCACCGTAGCATCCCAGGTTCTTTGAAGGGAAAAAGGAGGTGCATCCGATGACACCCATCGTTCCTGCCTTCTTTACTGTTCCGTTGCTGAAAGTGTACTCAGCCCCTGTTGCCTGGGCGACATCCTCTATGATATGTATTCCGTGCTGCCCTGCTATTTCCATAATAGGCTCCATATCAGCGCATTGACCGAATAAGTGAACAGGTACTATAGCTCTGGTGCGCGGTGTGATTGCTTTTTTTATTGCTTCGATACTGATATTGAACGTGTCTTTTTCCGGTTCAACAAGCACCAGCTTTAGCCCGAGGAGCTCTATGACCTCCACGGTTGCTATGAAAGTAAAATTTGTTGTTATGACTTCATCCCCAGGTTTCATCCCCAGGGCCATCATAGCTATCTGAAGGGCATCAGTGCCGTTGGCACATGCTATAACATTCCTTGTGCCAAGGTACCGCTGCAGCTCTTCTTCGAAAAGACGGACATCAGGCCCCTTGATGAAAGCGGTCGAATCAATCACCCCGGAAATAGACCTGTCAATATCAGCTTTAAGCCTGTCATATTGCGACCGGAGGTCAACCATTTCGATTTTTTTCATGGGGTGTTTCGTCTCTCGAAAGCGAAGATAGCACAATTTATTTTAACCTTTTTTCCTTCATATAGTCTGGCCAGTTTTGTATCTTTGTTCATTATTGCATCTTCATGGCGAAGGATATCACCGTATACATCAGGGAACTGCTTTTCAGGCATGATTGTGTCATTATACCGGGGTTTGGTGCATTTATAGGTAACTACTTTCCTTCGCATATTGACCGCAATGAGGGGCTATTTTACCCCCCTGCCAGACGGATAACATTTAACCGCCATCTCACCGGCAATGACGGACTGCTGATAGGGCATGTCTCTTCTCACCTGAATATCCCTTATGGCGAATCACGTGATATGATCACCACCTGGGCGGAGGAACTCAGGAATAAGATAATGGCCGGGACCAGTCTGAATCTTGATCATCTCGGAATATTCTCGCTCAACCGTGAAGGGAAAATAATCTTTGAACCTGACAATACGGTAAATTATCTTCTTTCATCATACGGCCTTACCTCTTACCAGAGACAGCCGGTAAGCGACTTCGATGTCCGGAAAAAGATGCTTGAGCATCATCATGAACCGGCCGTAAGCCAGCCCTCGGTGAGACGCCTTCTGATCAGGGCGGCAGTTATCATACCGGTCCTGATAGCCCTTGCCATTGTGCCATTCAATGATCGTCTGTTCAAGGGTAAGATGGAGGAATCTACCCTTAATCCCCTGGCCAATGCCGAACTGGAATTTAACCGTGAACAGATCGCAGCAGATACAGCATATATTGAACCTGAAACGATTGTTACCGGGACGACTGTTACTGAAGCGGCGGCAACTGAAGAGCCTGTTATTGAGCCACCTGTCGTCGTGGCACCTGTCACTGAAGCGTTCAAACCCGTACAGCAGGCTATGGTTGTCCGGGAATACAGGTTTATGCTTATTATCGGAAGTTTCAAGACGGAAGATAACGCATTGACAATGATAGAAAAGTTGCGGAAGATCGGTTACGATCCTGAAATGACTGGCGGACCCGACGGTTTCCTTCGTGTCAGCGCAGTGTCATACGGCACCATTGAGGAGGCAAAAGCAGCCCATAGCAAGCTGATTAAGAATTATCCGGGAGCCTGGATACATAAGAGCAGGCAATAGGCGTTATTTAACCGGGCTTCCGTTTTTTATTGCCGTTTCGGGGACCACAAAGGTCAGCTTGCCAGTCTCATCTTCAGCCAGCAGAACCATACCCCTTGATTCTATCCCCTTGATGTTTCGCGGCGCGAGGTTCACAATGACGGAGATACGTTTCCCCGGCAGCTCTTCTGCCGTGAACTGCTCAGCGATGCCTGACACGATGGTCCGTATATCTAATCCCGTATCTACCTTCAGCTTTAAGAGTTTTGTTGTCTTTGGCACTTTTTGTGCCTCGAGGATAGTCGCTGTGCGTATATCCATCCTGTTGAATTCCTCGAAGCTGACATCATCTTTCGCAGGAATGACCGGAGCTGCAACTTTCTCGTTTGCCTGCCTGGTATCAAGCAGCTTCTTTATCTGTTTTTCTATCTCGGCATCCTCTACTTTGCTGAACATCAGTTCTCCGGCGGAGACCTTATGACCAGGCCTGAGCAGGTCAGCGCTGCCGGCTCTGTCCCAATTGAGATCGGGGATATTCAGCCAGTTTCTAAGCTTATTCATTGAGAAGGGAAGGAAAGGCTCAAGGATGATCGCGAGGTTGGCCGTTATCTGAAGTGAAATGAACAGTATGGTTTTGACCCGGTCATGATCGGTTTTGATTACTTTCCATGGCTCGGTGTCTGCCAGATACTTATTGCCCAGACGTGCGAGGTTCATGGCTTCCGCAAGCGCCTGCCTGAAGCGGAAAGCCTCGAGATTGCTCTCCGTGCCTTCCCTGCATGTCATGATTGAGCTTATTGTTGAGGTATCATAATCATTCATCTCGCCGGGAACGGGAACTGCTCCTCCGTAATAGTTGTTTGTCAGTACCAGTGTCCGGTTGACAAAGTTTCCGAGGATAGCCACCAGCTCATTATTGTTCCTGGCCTGGAATTCTTTCCATGTAAAGTCGTTGTCTTTTGTCTCGGGGGCACTGGCGCACAGGGCATAACGGAGCGAATCCTGCTTCCCCGGGAAATCAGTCAGGTATTCATGTAACCAGACAGCCCAGTTTCTTGAGGTCGATATTTTCTCGTTCTCAAGATTAAGGAACTCGTTTGCCGGTACATTGTCAGGGAGGATATAGCTCCCCTCTGCCTTCAGCATCGCAGGGAAGATGATACAGTGAAACACGATATTATCCTTGCCGATGAAGTGTATCATACGTGTCTCCGGATCTTTCCAGTATTTTTCCCAGTCGGGTGTCAGTTCCCGTGTTGCCGAAATATATCCTATCGGAGCATCAAACCATACATAAAGAACCTTGCCCTCAGCTCCCTCAACCGGTACGGGAACGCCCCAGTCGAGGTCGCGGCTTACGGCTCTGGGCTGCAGGCCCTGGTCGAGCCACGACTTGCACTGGCCGTACACGTTTGTCTTCCAGTCGGCATGCTCCTCGAGTATCCATTTTCTGATCCACGACTCATACCTGTCAAGAGGGAGGTACCAGTGCAGTGTATCGCGCATCACGGGGGCGCTGCCACTGATGGTAGACCGCGGATTAATCAGGTCTGTCGGGCTGAGTGACGTGCCGCATTTCTCGCACTGGTCGCCGTAGGCACTTTCATTACCGCAAAACGGACAAGTGCCCGTGATGTATCTGTCAGCAAGGAAACAGCCGGCCTCCTCATCATAATACTGGCTGGCGCTTTTCTCAATGAATTCACCCTGGTCGTAGAGCTTGCGGAAGAAAGCCGATGCAGTCTCGTAATGAATTTTGTTCGAGGTGCGTGAATAGATGTCGAATGATATGCCGAACTCCTCAAAGGCTTTTTTGTTCATTTCATGATAGCGGTCAACAACCTCCTGCGGGGTGATGCCCTCTTTCCGCGCCTTGAGAGTGATTGGAACGCCGTGCTCATCAGAACCGCATATCGATATCACATCGGCACCCTGCATCCTGAGGTAGCGCACGTAGATATCCGATGGTACATATACCCCGGCAAGATGTCCTATATGGATAGGGCCATTGGCATAAGGCAGGGCAGAGGTAATAAGGTGGCGTTTAAACTTCTTCATCTTCAATAAAGGCTTGTTTCTGATGCGAATGCGGCAAAGATACAACCGGTATCCGTAGTTGCCTAGATTGCACATTAAATAAATTAAGTATTTTTGGTTTCATCATCAGAAAAGACCAGTAATGAAGGCACTTACTATTCCACCTTATCTCAGGGAAGGAGACCGAATTTCTATTATTTCGCCGGCAAGCCACATTGAAGGAAATCTGATACTGCATGCAGAGACATTGCTGAGAGACTCCGGTTTTGATGTAGTGCTGGGGGAGCATGTTTTCTCTGTTGACGGTCCTTTTGCCGGTAACGATGATGAGCGGCTGCATGATCTGCAGCAAGCTACCGATGACCCTTCGGTAAAGGCTGTATTATGCTCACGGGGCGGTTACGGCATATCAAGAATAGTTGACAGGGTGGATTATTCAGCCCTGAAAAAACATCCGAAGTGGTATGTCGGGTACAGTGATATAACCGCCCTGCATCTGTGGCTCAATTCGGTATGCGGTATCGCATCGCTGCATGCAGAGATGCCGATAAATTATTCTGACCCGGAATACTCGCCTCTCTGTTATTACACGATGATCAGAGCCCTGAAGGGCGAACAGGAGACAGTGGTATGGAAAAGTTCACGGGAAGCATCCTTCACTGTGGAAGGTACTGTATTAGGGGGCAACATATCGCTTATCTGCAGCCTGAACGGTACACCCGGCCAGCCTGACACTGAAGGGGCGATACTGTTTATCGAAGAGATAGGAGAGCACTTCTATCATCTCGACCGTATGCTGACATCGATGCGGATGACAGGCATGCTGGACAACCTGGCCGCGCTGATTGTAGGAGGGATGGAGAAGATCACCGAAGGCGAGCATGTATTTAACCAGAGCGTTGAGGAGGTTGTGATGAATGTCGCCGGCCGGTACGGTTATCCGGTAATGTTCAGCTTCCCGGCCGGGCATATAGCAGTCAACAGGGCGTTTTACCTGGGCTGCAAAGCAAGACTGACGCATACTGGTTCCGAAGCGTCTCTGAGCTACCTGTGATCACTGTCAGAAGGCTGCGAGCAGCAGGTTGATATCTTTTGAAAGCATCCCGAATTTCTGAGCAAGCATCTCATTGGTGAGGATGCCGTTGTAAATATATACTCCATGGCGGAGGCCGGTGTTGAACTTGAGCATTGGCGTTATCCCTCCAGAATCTGCGATATCCTGCATCAGAGGTCTGAAGACATTGCTCAGGGCGATGGATGCCGTCTTGGGTACCCTTGAGGGAAGGTTCCACGCCGAGTAGTGGATCACTCCGTGCTTCTCATATATAGGGTCTTTTATTGCCCTGGGTTCAGTTGTCTCCACGCAGCCGCCGGTATCAACACTCAGATCTATTATCACCGATCCGCGCTTCATTCCCTGAACCATCTCCTCACTTACATAAAACCATGGTCGCAGATCATCGGTTGACAGTGCTCCGATGAGCACGTCAGCTGACTTCAGGGCTTTCTGCAGCACCTGCGGGTGAAAGGTCGAGGTGTAGAGCCTCTGGCCAAGAAGATCCTGGAAGAGGCGCAGGCGGTGAACCGAGCTGTCGAATACCCTCACTATTGCTCCCAGGCCGAGCGATGCACGGGCGGCATATTCTCCTGCCGTGTTGGCTCCGATGATGACCACTTCTGTGGGTGTGACGCCGGTTACTCCGCCAAGCATTACTCCCTTGCCTCCGGAAGTGTTGCTCAGGTACTCCGAAGCAATAAGCACTGATGTAATGCCGCTGATCTCACTCATTGATTCGACGACGGGCAGTATTCCATCATTGTCTTTAATCCTTTCAGCAGCTATTGCCGTCACCCGCTTGCGCGTCAGTGCCGTGAGAGTCTCCTCGCCCATCGTGGCCGCATTCATGAATGATATGACAATCTGGTTACCCTTAAGCAGCCCGGCCTCCTTCTCTGTGAAAGGGGCAATCTTTATCACGATGTCACACTCATATACTTTTTGAGAGGTGTCGGCCACCATCGCACCGTTGTCGCTGTAATCCCTGTCCGGGAAACCGGCACCCAGCCCGGCGTTAGCCTGGATAAAGACCTCATTGCCTGTGTCTGTAAGGATCTTGACGGCTTCGGGAGTAAGAGCAACACGCTTTTCATCATCATGGATGTCATGCGGGATGCCAATTGAAATCTGTCGCCTGCTCACTGCTTTTTCAATAAGCTCTTCACGTGGCATGAAAGCACTTCTGGCAGGTTGATTCATGTGGCTTCGTTTTAAGGATTTAACAAAGTAATAGCTTTACTCAGATCAAAATTAAGATTTTAATCGGAGAGAATATACGGTAAACCGGATTATTCAATGGGATAAATTATCTGCAATTCACTGACGGTTTTCAATGATCCTGCTGCCGTCAGCCATTACAGTAACAGATATTCTGAGAGTTTCGGGAGGGATCAGCGGTTCAATAAGCTCCGGCCACTCCATCAGGCAGGGTGAGGCTGAATCGAAATACTCCTCAATACCGAAATCAAGTACCTCAGCGATTTTCCTGATCCTGTAAAAATCGAAATGATAGACAGGCACATCACCGGGGCGAGGGTACTCATTTATAAGAGTAAAAGAGGGGCTTGTCACAGTGCCGGTCACACCCATCTCTTTGCACAGCGCCTTGATGAAAGTGGTCTTTCCTGATCCCATCTGCCCGTAAAAGGCGAAGATACGGTATCCTGCCGTCTCCCTTAGAAAATGCCTTGCCGCCTCTCTCAGATGGCTTTTATCTGCAATAATTACTTTCATGCAGCAAAAGTAATATTTTTATACAGGCTCAAGAAAGGCCAGAGGAAGCATCATCTCATGCAATGATACTCCTCCGTGCTGGAATGAATCACGGTAATACGAAACTATATGGTTGAAATTATTCGGATAAACCAGGAAATCATTTCCGCAGGCAAATATATACCTGGATGAGATGTTTGTCATTGGCAGTCCTGCTTTGGAGGGAGCGGTAATTTCAAAAACCTCGCGCGGGTTGTAGTCAAGGTTCCTTCCCGATTTATAACGCAGGTTCATTGAAGTCTGTTTGTCACCTACTACCCTGATGGGTTTCTGAACCCTGACAGAACCGTGGTCTGTGGTTATCACCACACGTGATCCTTTTGCAGCCACAGCCCTGAG
>Ga0209254_10002879_pt1 | contig 15703 bp, 13 predicted proteins | sample FrelakmetDIP11DI_FD_187148 | JGI IMG/M metagenome (GOLD analysis project Ga0209254, IMG submission 187148) | Freshwater lake sediment microbial communities from the University of Notre Dame, USA, for methane emissions studies - DIP11 DI (SPAdes)... | ecosystem: Environmental > Aquatic >...
CCAATGGGTTGCCTTAAATCCCCCCAGCCCCCCTTTACAAAAGGGGGGAGTAATACTCGATAAGTTGACGCCAATGGGCTTGCGCCGGGGTGACGTAACGAGCGAGTTTTGAGATAGTTTCTAAGGTCTGATGTGAACGGGGGTTCCGAGCTGCGTGATGTCGAACAACTCCTTCATGTCGCTGTTGTAAAGAGCAATCGAACCATCGGTCCAATCGCTGTGTGCTCCACCCCCATGGATGAAAATGTCACCGCCGAGAGGAGTATTCCACGGCGGCTGAAGTTTCTTGTCCTGGGCCTGAAGGATTTCGTGCAATGCCGCTGGGGATATGAGTCGCTCAAAGGCCCCTTTTTCAGCGTGTTTACGCGTGGGGTAGCTAATGCCAAGAGATCTGCTGAAAGGGCCTCCGGGATTTTTTGCACAAACAAAAAACTCCCCTTCCGGTGTCCGGCGATCCCCATCCCTTTCCTTGTCCCCTTTCGGATAAGAACCTAAGCCGACGGGGTAGTCGCGCACCACCTTAGCGGAACAGATCACGTACAGGCGTCTTTTGTCTTTATAAGCGATGAGGCTAGGATTGCGCATCTCCTGAATCGGAGTCAGATAGTCGATCTTGAGCACTTTTCCTTCACTGGCCAGATAACCATCCGACTGCTGGGAATTTCCAACCTCTTGTTGGGTCTTGGTCTTACTCTGGCCGTTATCTGCAACGGATGCCGACTTTTGCACGGTACAAGACGAGATGCACAGGCATATTGAAACCAGCCAGAAGTGAACGGGCCAGGCGTATTTCCGGTTATGCGCAATGCTCTTCATGCAATGGGCGCCTCACTCAAAGTCCTCCCCCAAGGGGAGCTGCTCATGTCAAACCATCACCCAGAACGAATGGGTTTCACAGTTGCCCCTCTTTTACGTGTCTTGCTCTCCGCGGTCAAGCCGACAGGTGCCGGCAAAACCCTGAGGCGGCATGGGGCAAGCCTGATCAGATAGGCCGACCCTTTTGCTGTCGCGGTGCGTGGTGAGAAATTTTTTCGGGTTCCAAGATGTTTTATTTCTGCCGGCCCGGCCCTGACAATCCGGTGATGCGCGGGCTGATGAAAATCAGGAGTTCTGCTCTATTTTTCCGGGTCCTCTCCGACTTAAACAATGCTCCCAGGATGGGCACCTCACCCAGTCCTGGAGTACGGCTTTCGCTAAAACTTTCTTCTTCCTCAAGAATCCCGCCGATCACAATAGTATCCCCGTCAGCCACCAGCAGTGTGGTGTTTACCTTGCGGGTATCAATGGGTGGGACCCCGTTGACCAAATTGGCAAAGTCGGCGCGCTCCTTTTTTGCATCTATTTTCAGGCTCAGCTTCTGATCGGGAGTGATCTGCGGCGTCACTTTCAGCTCCAGCACGGCATCCTTAAACTCTGTTGTGCTGACCCCGAACTCATTTAGTTTCAAGTAGGGTATCTCCTTGCCCGCACTGATCGACGCCTCAACATTGTTCAGCGTCAGCACGCGCGGGGCGGAAATGATTTTGCCTTTACCCGCTATCTCCAGAGCGGAGATTTTCATATCGATATCCCACAGGGTTTGTCCGGCTATCTGCCCAAACGAGAATCCGAAAAGGGACGCGCCCAAGGCTCCGAGGCCCGATACGGGCTGATTCACCTGGAAATTCGGCGAGCTGAGTCGTGGACCAGTATAGACGTCGGTGCCGGCCCCGGCCAGACGATGCAATCCCGGGTTGTCGATTCGATCAATACCGAACGACCAGTCGATCCCCAGATCTTTGACAGTGTTGGTATCCAACTGGACGATGCGGGCCTCTATGAGAACCTGGGGAGTGGGCAGGTCGAGTCTTGCCAATACATCTCTGGCCGCCTGAATCCAGGACGGGTAGTCCGTATAGAGGATCAGGTTGGTGCGCTCATCTATGGTCAGTCTACCCTTATTGCTCATGACGATTTTGTTCGCAATGTCCGTAGCCTTGGCGTAGTTCACTTGCAGATAATGGGTGCCAATCTCACCGACCTCCCGACTCGATTCAAGCACCTGCTGACGCGCTCTGATCTCAGCTTCCTTTTCATACAGCTCTTTCTTGAGCTTCTCCTGTCTCGCAATACGGATCACACCCCGGAATTGATCTTTGCCGAGGTTGTTCATTGCCAGTATCATATCCAGGACTTGATCCCAAGGAACCCGGTTGACTTTCAGTGTGACCCTGCCCTCCACATCCGGTTCAACCGCGATGTTGGTGCCACTCACGTCCGCCAGTAAACGCAACACGTTCTTGATTTCCGCTTCCTGCAAATCGAGACTGATCGGTTTGCCCGTATAGTTTTTGGTCATCCCCACCATGGCATCCAATTCCGGCCTGCCCCTCCCGGCAGCGGCCGGCTGTGGAGATTTGGAAGTTGCACCGGGCAGGCTCTTCGTGGAGACTGGTATATCCTTCACAGCCGGGGGGTAGGAAGCCTTTGCCGTGACGGGAATTTCGACAATCGTTTCCTGACTGGATGGCTCGATCCTTGGTTCTGCAGGCACTCCTGCTCCGTCCGGGGTCCGAACCAGGTCCCTACCGGGGATTGTGGTGGAAGAGGTGATACAACCTGACAGCATGCAAACAGGAAACAAAACGGTCATTAAAATCCATTTGCTTCCGCTAGAGGCTACATATCGGGGTGCCATCCTCATCCGCCTTCTCCTCACCTCAACAATTTCATTGAACCAGGACTGTATCTTGTCCATCGCCGGTCCCTTTTTCTTTCCAGGGGAGACCGTAACCAGATTGGTGAAACACGCCGCGCTTTAGCCAAGGGCTTGGACTGGATGCTATGAACTCCAAACCCGTCTCGAATCGCCATTGTTGCCGTGGTGCGGCTGCCCCTTTGAACTTGCCTGCCACTGCCACTGCTACTGCTTCTTTTTCTTCGAGTCCGCTTCCTTTTGTTCCGATTTTTCCAGGAACCTATAGGTGATGATCGTGCAATTGACCTGCAAGCTCGGGGTGTCTTTCTGCCGGCTCAGACTCAACTGGTCAATCTTGATGATACGATGGAGTTTGCTGGCACTATCCAGAAAAACACCCAGTTGGTGATACGTTCCAACGAGATCCAGGCGGACAGGAATAACTGCATAAAAATCATGGATCTGTTCCGGCTGTGGCTGGAAGAAGATATTTTCCAAACCCGCCTGAGCGGCCAATCGCGATATATTATCGAGAAGTTCCGGAATTTCTTTCTGATCGGGAAGGAGCGCCAGCATTTGGTCGAACTCTTCCTGGGACTTGGCGACCTCAGCCTCAAGGATTTTAGTCTGCTCGGCGGCACGCTTCAGCTCAGCCAGGCGTTTCTCCTGTTTGGAGATATCCAGCCTGAGTTTTCCTATCTTTTCCGCCTGAGGTTTGTAGCTGAAGAAATAGAAACCGGCACACAGAACCGAGAAGGTGATCAGAAAAAGCAGGGCTTTCTGCACGGTCGACAGAGCGACGACCTTTTGCTCCAAGGCGGCCATCGGGAAGGTTGGCAGTTTCATCGGGAGGGTTGGCAGTTTCATACGACACCCTATTCAGACAGCATCAATGTGAATCAGACAATGATACTTCAAGCGCTCAAGATTGCGGCTGCCCTGCTTTTAGTTTTTCCTGAAAATCGGAATACGACAAAAGGCTGCAGGTCAAGCGGAACTCACGAAGCTTCATGCCCCCCATGGCGGTGAGTCGGGAATGCACCAGATTGATGCTGCCCCTGACCACATAAGGAGATACCTCCAGGTTGCGCATGAATTCCGCTATCGTTTCATTGCTCAGTGCAATGCCTTCCACCGTGATGCTGTTTCCCGACTGAAGCAGCTTTTCAAACCAGACCCTCTCCGCTGGAAGGCTGATGCTCATGAGCGCTAAGATGCGCACCAGCTTGTCACGGTCCTTTTGCAGGTCTTGGATGACCCGGCGCTTGGTTTCAATGATCTCTTTCTTTCTCATCAACTCCTGCAGGATTTTTTCGTATTTCGCGAAGCTGTCGGCTTCTCGCGTCAACTCCTTGAGTCGGCTATCTAAAACGGAAATCTGGTTATTTTGCCGGATCCAGAGGAAGCAAATGCTGACCAGTACCAGAACGACACTGAGAAGATACACGGAAATGAACTGCCGAACGTTTTCTTTCCGGATGCGAACGCGGAAGGGCAACAAGTTGATTCGAATCATCGCTCATCTGCCTTTCTCAGAGCCAGCCCCAGACAGATCGCCAGTTGCGGACCGATATAGCTGATGTAATCCGGATCAAAATGCTCACTTTCATAATCCAGCATTTCCAAAGGATTGAAAATCTCAACAGTCAGACCCGTATCCTTCATGAGCAGCTTATTCAACCCGGGAATCCTGCAAGATCCTCCACTCAATAACATCTTTTTGATTCTTGCCTCTCGAACTGTCCCGAGATAGAAGTCCAGGGCGCGTTTTACCTCTGCCGACCAGGTCTTCACTGTATGGGAAAAGATCTCTTCCAATTCCTTGGTGTTGAAATTTTCCAGGTTCTCCCCCAGTTTCACGCGCTCCGCCTGATCGTATGAGAGGCCTAATTTGTTCTGAATTTCAATGCTGAGTTGCGCACCACCCAGTGAGATGTCGCGAGTAAAAACCGGAATCGCTTGTTGAACAATGATTATGCTGATCTTGTTGGCGCCAACGTCCACAAGGGCCGTCGGTTCGTTGCTGACCATTCCATAGGTCGCCTCGTAAGCATTACTCAACGCAAAAAAGTCAACGTCAACGACCACGGCTTCGAATCCCGCGAGACTGACGAGGTCCACATACTCATCGACAGCTTCTTTCTTGGCGGCTACCAGTAACACCTCCACATTCTTTGGCTTTTCTGGAGCAACATCCAAGACTTGATAATCTACTCTGACTTCCTGGATGTTATAGGGAATATACTGTCCAAGCTCCTGGTAGAGGTTACGCTCAAGTTCCTCCTCGGTCGTTGATGGCACCTCAATTTTCTTAATCATGACCGCATAGCCGGAAATCGAGGTGGCTACGAATTTTTCCTTTATCTTTAAATTGGTTGCCAGTTGCCTGATGGTCCGGGCGATGGAGTCCGGTTCCCTGATGGCCCCCTCCACGATTGCCTGTGGCGCAACCGGAGCAACACCAAACGCCACCAGTTCCAGCCCTTTTTTGCTCTGTTCCAGCTGGACTATCTTGACGGTGTGGGAACCGATGTCCAAACCAATCAGCTGCTTCTTCTTACGGAACATGAATCGGACCTATGAAATGGGTTCAAGAATGTATCGGATTACTGGCGTTGCTCTCTTGAAGTTATCCCCGCGTTTTCTACGCTGCAGGAAATGTTGCCAGTTTGACAAGGGCCTGATGGGAGATTTTACAAAGGAAGGGGTTTCGTGCCGGCACCCGGATGCTAGCAGCGGATTCACGTCCCACTGGGCGCATGGCAACAAATAGTCCTTCCCCGTTTGACAACCCTGCCGCCATATCTTTTCCTGACTTAGGCCGGTGGCTTTGCGTCCTAATCTTTCGAATAGTTTGCCATTTACAAACGAGTGACTGGGCGCCTCGTTTGTACCTCACCATGCCCTTAGATTTCAAGTAAAAACCGAACAGATACGTAAATATTACGCTTTACTTGTTCATTTTATCGAGTTAAAGGCTGTTTCAATTTACAGCTCTCCGGGAAAATGTCGCTTTAAATGCGAGCCTTTTCTCCCGTGAGCGGGCGACTATGTCTCGGGTGGAGGGGGAAATAGCCGGCCATTTCTTCAGGCCCCCTGGATGTAAAGCAACACCTCGCGGCAGGGCTAGTTCTAGCGAGATAGGATTTTGCCGCAGCGCGAGTGGGCGCGATGATAGAGTGAGAATGAAGTGAACTCAGGATTGGAGGTTGCTGCGAAAGGTGGATAGGACCGTTCTCGTTCCCAAGAAAAAGTCAACCATAAGGGAATATGCTGAAGCCATCATCATTGCTATCCTGTTGGCCTTAGTCATTCGAACTTTCGTTATTCAGGCCTTTAAGATTCCCTCGGGTTCCATGAAACCCACTTTGCTCATCGGAGATCATATTCTCGTCAATAAATTCATCTATGGTATAAGAATTCCTTATTGGAACAAGGAATGGGTGCATTTCGGAAATCCCGAACGGGGGGATATTATCGTATTTCGTTATCCCGTGGACCCCTCGAAGGATTTTATCAAGAGGGTGGTTGGGACGCCCGGCGATTGGATCAGAATAGATAACAAGAAAGTTTATGTTAATGACAAGCTCATTGAAGAACCCCATGTGCGCCATAGTCACCCGGAAATCCTCCCGGCGAGTGTGAGTCCCAGGGACAATCTTGGAGCGATCCTGGTTCCTCCGGAGAGTTTTTTCGTTATGGGTGACAACCGGGATGAAAGCTATGACAGCCGATTCTGGAAATTCGTTGACTTCTCGGCCGTCAAAGGAAAAGCTTTTGTCATTTATTGGTCCTGGAATAGCGAGGGGAGCCTGAGTTTGAACCCGGAAAAAAGCTTTATCCGATGGAACAGGATTGGCCATTTATTGCACGACCGGCAGTCGTGATCTTGAACATCCCACCCTTGCGGTTTTCCGGGGTTACCAGGACATCTTACCGTGAAAATCCCCCTGCCCCCCTTTCGCAAAGGGGGGTTGGGGGGGATTTGAATCGATGGGGTGAAGGATTAACGTGTTCGTGACCGTTATTCCGTGGAGCTGTACTTAGCATCACCCCCACCCCGATGAGGGCCGTAATGAATCCAGAACTACAAGTCCGGGAGATTTGCGATTGGCTGGCCAAACAGCTGTCCCGCGCCAATACTCAGGGAGTTGTTGTGGGGATCAGCGGTGGAGTCGATTCCGCCGTCGCCGCGACACTGGCGGAGAAGGCCCTGGGGCATGATCATGTTCTGGGTCTGATCATGCCCTGTCACAGTCAAAAAGAAGACATTGATGATGCCAAGCTCGTGATCAACCACCTCCGGCTGCGCCACGAACTGGTGGATCTGACCTCTACCGCTGACGCGCTGTCCGGGATTTTACCGGAGACATCGGAAAAGGTATTTTGCAATATCCGCCCACGCCTGAGAATGACTACCCTGTACCACTACGCCGCTGCCCACAATTACCTCGTGCTGGGCACCAGCAATCGGAGCGAGTGGGAGATCGGCTACTTTACAAAATACGGCGATGGAGCGGCGGATCTCCAGCCGCTGATTCACCTCCTGAAACGGGATGTTGTACAATTGGCCCGTTATCTGCAAATGCCTCTTCGGATCATTCAAAAGCCTCCTTCAGCCGGTCTGTGGCGCGGCCAAACCGATGAATCGGACATCGGTTTCACCTATCAGGAACTCGATAGCTATCTGGAGGGCGAGCCGCTCAGTTCCGAGGATGTCCGACTCAAGATTCAATCCATGCAACATACTGCCTATCACAAGAAACAGCTTGTCCCAAGGCTTCCCGGCACAACTCTGCTGATGGAGGTCGAACGCCACGAACACGACGCCTACGACAAGAGCATCGAAGCGCTCACCTTAATCAGCAAAGCCATCACCTCCGAGCAATATCTGGAGGATATCCTGCGGCTCATCGTGATGGTCACCGCGGAGGTCATGAATTCCAGCGTCTGTTCCCTCTGGCTGCTGGATGAAAAAGAGGGTTTATTGCGCCTTCGCGCAACCCAGTCCATCAATAGCGAATACCTGAAAGAGCGAACTCTAAAGGTCGGTGAAGGAATCGTGGGGAAAGTCGTTGCGGATAAGCGCCCCTATATCGCCGCGAATGTTCTGACCGACCCCTATTATAAGGAAAAAGAACTGGCGCGCAGTATGGGTCTGGTCTCCATGATCAGTGTCCCCATGTATGTCAAGGACCGTGTTATCGGGGTGATCAATTGCTATACATCGCATCCTCATGTCTTCAGTGATTTACAGATGAACGTGTTCACCGCGGTCGCCAACCAAGCTGCTGTAGCCATAGAAAATACGGAACTGATGGTCAAGACCAAAGTCATTCAGGAGGAACTGGAGAGTCGCAAGCTGATAGAGCGGGCCAAAGACCTGATTATGAAGCGTTTGAAGCTTTCTGGCGAGGAAGCCTATCGTTGGCTGCAAAAACGCAGTATGAACACGCGCAAGTCCATGCGCGAGGTGGCCGAGGCGGTGTTGCTGACCATGGAAGCTTGAGATCGACAATATCTACACGCAGTGTCTCACCGCACATTCGGGACAGAATCAATTGCGCTTCCGCGGCCGGCGTGAGACAAGCCCTCAGAGCGATCCATCGTGATAGAGCAGGTAGCTATCGAGCCGCTCTTCATAGGCCTTTAGCTCATCGGCCCAGCCAGTTTCCAACTCGCGGATGTCGGTCCCGCTCTCCAGAAGTTCGCGCAGTTCACGACTGCCAATGAGGATATCAATGGGAAGCTTTTCTGTTTCATATTCATAGGGTGGCGGCAACCAGGAGAAGTGTTCCGGGTGAGTCTGAAGGAGTGCCTGCAGAAGACTCAAACCCAACCGATACGGGCGTAGCCGGCGGTGATCGGTGACATGAATTTGAAAGCCATAACAGAGCTCTCCCTGCCATTTGTCAAAAACCGGCTCAAAACACACCGGACGCAATAGGGCCCCTTCTAGATCATGACGCTCCATGCATTGCCACAAACTTTGCTGATCAATAAAAGGGGCGCCAAACATCTGGAATGGCAGTGTGGTCCCTCTGCCTTCGCTGATGTTGGTCCCTTCCAATAAGACCATGCCGGGGTAGAGCAATGCGGTTTCCCAGCAGGGCATGTTGGGCGAAGGGAACACCCAGGGCAGCGAACAATCCGGGAACAAAGCGTCCCGGCTCCAACCTTCCAGAGCCACCACCTCCAGGTCACAATCCAGGTGCAATTCTCCCACCACAAAGCGCGCCATCTCGGCCAGAGTCAGCCCATGGCGCATGGGCAGGGGATAACGTCCGACAAAAGATCTGTACTGCGCCTGCACCAGGTTTCCTTCCAACCACTTCCCGCCAATTGGATTGGGTCGATCCAGGATCACCACCTTGATTCCCAACCGGCACGCCGCCTCCAGACATAACCCCACGGTGGTCCCAAAGGTATAGACTCTGGTGCCCACGTCCTGCAAATCAACTAGAAGGACATCGATCTGGTTTAGCATTTCAGCGGTGGGTTGACGGGATTTTCCGTAGAGACTGAAGATGGGGACGCCCCAAATCTCACTCCAGGCGTTGGAAGACTCTCGCATGTTGGCCTGTTTTTCAGCGTAAAATCCATGCTGGGGAGAAAACAGGCAGCACAGGTTACCCCCCGCCTGCTGAATCATAGTGCAAACATGCGTCAAGGAACTGTTAACGGAAGCCTGATTCGCCAACACACCCAGACGCTTGGATCTGAACCATCCGGGCGGGTTCTCGACCAACCTTTCAGCGCCGAGTGTGGTCTTTAAGATATGAAATCCTCCTTAACCGTCAGACATTGACTCACCCGATTAGCAAATGGGCACGGTCTCGGTCAAGCAGAATAGAATGCCGTCGCCTTTGTTCCATATTGTATTCAGGCATTACCCACCGTCACCATACAGTTTTCCTTTGGCAGGATCACAATAAAGGTCGCGCCGCGGCCACGCTGACTCACCACTTCAATTCTGCCGCCATAGCTCTGGATCAGTTGCTGTGAGTTGTACAACCCCAGACCCATTCCGACACTGCCGGAAATCCCAAGTTCCTGTGTCTTGGTGCTGAAGAATGGTTGGAAAATCTGTTCCTGGAAGTTCTTGGGAATTCCCGGTCCAGAGTCGCAAATGCGTACTTCGATCTCGCGATCATCATGCCTGCTGCTCAACACCAGCTGTTTGGTTTTCTGCGCCTTCATGGCTTCCGAGGCGTTGCGCAAAAGATTTCCAAAAACTTGACTGAAATCAGCCGCAATCCCTTCAAAAAGCGGAAGATCAGGAGCCAGATCCCACTGTTTCAGGATTTCATGCCGAAAATAGGGATGCGAGTCCAGGAACAGAGCCTCCTCAATAAGCACTTCATTAAGCTGCAGAAACTCCCGCTGGCGCACCTGGGTTTGTTTGACCTTCTTCAGCGTTGCGGCAATGATTTGCCCCATGCGGACCGCCTGCTGTTCTATTTTTTCCAGGTCCGCCACCTCCGGGTGGATCATATGCAGCATCTGCGCCTGTCCCATGATGTAGGTGAGCGGACTGTTGAGATTGTGCAGGATGCCTGCCAGGAGTCGCCCGGCGAGCGCCATGGACTCGGTTTCCGACATTTTCACCTGGAATTCCTGCAAATGACTCTCCGCCGATGCCAGTTGATCCCGCAGGGATTCGATCTCCTTTTGAATCCTCACGGCCCGATTCGAGCTGTCGCGTGCGCGATCCAGAGTCGCCTTGAACTGATAGAGGTCAATGGGTTTCGTAATAAAGTCAAATACCTTCTGGCGTATGGCTGCCACCGCCGACTTCACCGAACCATACCCGGTGATAACAATCACCGCAACATCTTCTCTCAACTCCCTGATCTGCCGGATCACCTCCATTCCGGGAATTCCTGGCATGCGCAGATCCGTCACCACCAGATCAGGCTTGAACTGCCTGAACAGATCCAATCCATGTCTGCCGTCATTGGCGGAATAAACCTCATACCCTTCGTCTTCGAGGAACTCCGTCAACCCTTCAACAACTGCCGGCTCGTCATCAATGAGCAAGACCGAAGTGCGGCTGCCGTAATTCTGAAGTTCCTCGCCTTGCATGCTTTCGACGCTCATTGGTTTTCCCCGGGAATTGACCATCCCCCTCCATCGGGGAGAAAAAAATATTCCCTGTGGCGAAAAGAGCAAGTTATGCCGCAGACGGATGGACCGACCTCAGGCCCCCAGCCGCCTCAGCAGAGTACTGCGAGTGCTTTGCCACGCGGAACTCAATGCAGGACGGTTTTTGCTATATCCTCGATTTCATTCACATCAAAGGGTTTTTTCAGATAGCGGTAAACACCGTACTGCCGGGCGATTTCCTCATTCCTGTCTTGTGGCAGCGCCGTGACGATCACCACTTTGGTGGAGACCTTGTTCTCCCACATCCACTGAAGAACCTCCAGGCCATTCATGCCGGGCATCTTGATATCCAGGAAAAGCAGCTCGGGGCGACTTTCGGCGATCACTTGCAGTGCCTTCGTGCCGCTATCCATCAAAGTCAGAGGGTAGTCATCACCAAGCATTGCATCGAAAGAATCGAGAATGCCCTGATCATCGTCCACAACAAAAATTGACTGCTTGCTTTCATTCACCATGATATTTCTCCTTTTCCGCTATTGCACTGAAAACTCCAATGGAAGGTGCCTGATTGCATGATAAGTTGAGCGATTCCTGACCGTTCTCGTAACGGCGAACCGACAGATGAACCAATCTTGCTCGATGTGCTCACCAAAAGGATTTCCGCTGTCGCTGGTCATGCCAAAATCGGCCCGGCCTCTCAGTGATGGGTGCCGCCGAATCGCTCAGTATGGGTGCTCGTTACCCGAGCACGCGTTGTGTTCGTAGTCTCTTTTAGCAAGAACGGTACCGAACTGCGACAACATCTGTTTTTTCTAATAATCAAGACCGGTTAGAGACTGCAGCGGCATCGGAAAAGGAATCCGGAAGGCGAGGTATTGCACTGATTTTGCTGCAAATTACACAAAAATCAAGTCATGCGGTCGCGGACCTTCGATAAACATCGGCTTTCGTGCTTTCCAGGGCCGGTAGACGAATGATGAACTGGCTGCCTATTCCGACCGTGCTTTCCACTTCAATTTCTCCACCATGCTCAGTGATCACCTTATGCGTTATGGCCAATCCCAGCCCGGTACCCGCATCCTTGTTGGTAAAAAACGGATTGAAGATGCTCTTCAAGTCCTCCGACGAAATACCCGTCCCGGTATCCTGAAAAAACAGGCTCAGCCAAGACTGGCCTGCTTCTTCAGCCGGATCTTTTGTATTCGCCGACGGGCCACTCCGCCCCGGAGGCAAACTATCCGCCCGAATAGTCAGTTGTCCTCCGTCGGTCATTGCCTGCATGGCATTAAGAATGAGATTGTTGAAAGCCTTTGCCAACTGATCCGGGTCAGCCCAAACCAAAAGCACTTCGTCAGGCAGGTCAATGCGGCAACGGATGTTGTTCTCTAGCAGCTGCTCCTCAAATAGATCCAGGGATTGATCCACAAGAGACCCGATCTCCACGATTTCAAATTCATACCGGGGTGCTCTGGCCAGTTCCAGGAGGTCTTCGATAAGCCGATTAATCCGCTCCACTTCTCTTGGTACTGTTCGGTGAAATTTTTCCAGAAAACTGGGCTTGTCCAATTTTCTTGGCAGCAATTGGACAAAGACCTTGATGGCAGAGAGTGGATTGCGTATTTCATGCGCCATACCCGCTGCCAGAGTGCCCAAACCGGCCAGTCGTTCGGTTTGCCGCATGCGCGCTTCGAGTTTTTTCAAATCCGTTATATCATGCAAATTGATGATGAGCTGGCTGGGGTTTCCAAGGCTGTCCGGAAGAACGCTGGAGGCAACAATAACCGTTTTCGCATCCTTACCTATTGCTAAGTGAAGCTCACGTTGTCTCGCCGAATAGGGAGTCTCGATGGCATTCCGTAGGTAAGCGTGAAGCTCGGGGAGATGACCCAGCATCCTGTCAATGGACCGATCCGGGGCCGTCCGATCTGCCGCGACATTCAGCATCACGTGCGCTGCAGGGTTCATGGTGTTCACTTTTCCTTCCATATCCATCGACAGAAGCCCATCGCTCATGGTCGTCAGAAGCTTGTTCAGGTAGCGCTGCAACTGGGTAATTTCCAGCAGCTGTCGTTCCACATTCTGGCGCTGCGCCAGGATTTGCCCGATCATCACCGATAAATTGTCGGCCAGCACCTCGACTTCGTCACCCGTTGCAATCTGGATTTCCTGATCCAGATTTCCCTCCGCAGCCAAGATGGTGGCATCCACCAATTGCGCCAGCGGGTTGGTGATTCGGCGAGCCAGCCAGACACATGCCAGGATCGCCGGCACCAAGGCAGCCAAGCCGATCAGAGCAATGGTCCACTGAACTTTTCGAATCTGACTGTACATCGAGGTGAGTGACACCCCTGCGCGAATGGTGCCCCACATCCTCTCCGAACCGGGAACTGAAACGGGGACTGCGATATCCAGGATGGGCGCCCGGCGTTCCTCGAGAAAGGTTGATTGAACCACCGGATACGGAAAACCAACCGCGGCAAGGGTAATAGGGTCCTGCAGGAACTTCCCCTGGAGATCTGCCCGGCCGCTGTAGGCCGCCACGCGCCCCTCCTTATCGTGAATGATAACGTAGGCCAGATCCGGGTCCTGAGCGCCCTGATTGGCAGATTGGATGAGAGCAATGTAGTTATAGGTCAGCAAATCGGCTGTTGAGGTTGCCGCGAGGCTTTGTGCCACAGCCAGGCCTCTCAATTCGACCTGGTTCTTGATGATCTGACTCTGCTGGCGGGTCACAACCAAAATAATGATTCCCAGCAGGACCACCAGCAAAACGGTGCTGAACGCAATGAAGCGGTATTGCAGGGGAATATAGCGGGGTTTTCGCCAGATGCTGGTCTTCCGTAATCCCTGGTCCATTTCATCAAACCCCAAGGGTTTGGCGAGTGCTATTGTTTTGCTGTCTTTTCCAGCCAGACTCGATGCAGCGACAAAGCATGGTCTCCCAGCGCATTCAATTGAACGCCACGAACATTCGCCTGATAGACGTGATCAATACTGAGGTGCACCAAAGGAACGAGCGGCATCGCCTCCAAGACCAGGTTTTCGATTTTCTGATACATGAGAGCACGTTCTGCAGGCTGAATCGTCGCACTCGCAGAGCGCAGCATCTGGTCCACGGTGTCGTTTCGACAGCGCGTGTGGTTGTTATTTGAGTCGGACCCGAAAAGAGGCTGCAAGATACTGTCCGGGTCTGGAATGTCGGCAAACCAGGCATAGCGATAGGCCTGCAGCGTGTCAGACCTGGCGTGGCGCTCGAATTCCGTCCAATTCGGGATGAACTTGGGAACCAGGGTGATGCCCAGCTGCGACCAGCAGGTTCCAATGAATTCCAGTTCCGCTTTGGCCACCGGCGACTGCACCGCTGATGCCACCTCCAGCGTGGGCATCATAGCGATCCTTTGCCCCAGAGCCCCCTCAAGGTATTTCTGAGCTCTGTCAAGGTCATACACAACCCTCAAGTTTTCCGGGCTGTAGCCAAGTATGCCCGGGGGCAAGATACTTCGCGCGGCTTCGAATTGACCGTCGTACGCTGCTGCTATCAGTTTATTTCGGTCAATGGCGAGCGACAAGGCCTTTCGTACATCCGGATGGTTCAATGCGGGATGCTGACAATTCAATCCGTAAAACAGAAGGCTCAAGGAAGGCCGATGGAACCACTGAATATCATTCATTTTAAGGAGCGACTGGCGGACCTTGCCGTAGACAGACATGTCCTGAAGTTTACCCTGTTCGAAATCAGCCAGGACCTGATCGATTTCCCCTCCCGGGTAGATGAAATATTCAACTTCGTCCAAATAGGCCGGTCCAGCGTAATATTCAGGGAAACGCTGCAAACGAATAGTCTTGCCGTCATCCCAGCTGCGAAAACGAAAAGCACCGCTTCCCACGGGGTTGCGACCAAACCGGGCTCCTTTTTCAAGCACGTCATCGCGGGGGACAATCTTCGCCTGAAACATTGCCAGAGCGGCAAGGAACGGTGCGTAAGGTTCTTCCAGACGAATGCGTAGAACACGATCATCAACAACACTCACCCCATCCAGCTGGTCTCTTTCCCCGCTGCGATACTCCCGTGCCCCATGAATCTTGAGCAGATGTGGCAGGATGCTGGATGGTGGTTCAGTACGGACCAGTCGACACAAAGAGAAAACCACATCCTGGGTGCTTACCGGAGCACCGTTGTGGAAGCGGGCATTGTCGCGCAGGTGAAACTGATACAGCCTGCCATTCCCTTCTATTTGCCAATTCTCAGCGAGGGCCGGCACAATAAGGAGGTCCGGACTGAACCGAACCAAGCCGTCAAAAAGCTGCTGCACTAAGGTTTGAGAATACAGATCCTCGGCAGAGGCAGGATCGAGAGTTTTGGGATTGTTCAGCAACGGAGTATGATAAATGCCACCCGAAACGGCGATCTCAGCGGCTTGCCTGCGCTTTGATCGGTCGGCTTGCCTTTGATCACTGCACTGGGAGAGGAAAAGGGAAATTAAAATAAGAGGGAGCAACGCTCTTCGCAAGAAACACTTTCTTCTCTGTATCATTGTTACACCTATCCGCGGAAGTCGATTGTTTACATAGATGATATCCTCCAACGCTGCTGAATCATATAGTGGATTCCTCCACATTGCAAAAAAAAAGCACAAAAAAAAGCACGGATGCATTATCCCGTGCTTTTCGCCACCATATTCTAGGGCGCTATGGGGCAGTATATTCCCGAGTGTAGGTTTGCTTTACGGCCCGCCACCTGCTCCGGCCAAAACCGGCATCGCATATGCAGCTAACATGGCGCCCAGTACGAACAATTGCAGGACTAATTTCTTCATGATGGATCTCCTTACCGTCTATGTAGAGCTTCTCTGTTTGGCATCGTGGTTCGATCGTCAGCTCAAGCGCAGCGCCTTTACGGCCCGCCACCTGCTCCGGCCA
>Ga0209254_10002880_pt1 | contig 15699 bp, 11 predicted proteins | sample FrelakmetDIP11DI_FD_187148 | JGI IMG/M metagenome (GOLD analysis project Ga0209254, IMG submission 187148) | Freshwater lake sediment microbial communities from the University of Notre Dame, USA, for methane emissions studies - DIP11 DI (SPAdes)... | ecosystem: Environmental > Aquatic >...
TTTGTCCATCATTTCTTCGATGAATCGATGAAAATGATAGAAGCTGATATCTATGTATGTTACAAGAAATAATAAAAAGGGTTTCTTTCAGTAAAAACCTATATGAAATAAGAGTTTTATAAGTGAAAAACATTATTGATTAACAAATAAAAATATTCATTTTATCCCCCTACAATGATATCAAATTAGTTTTATGTTTTTATATTTTTCTCTTAATAAAGATGATTTTTCAGTAAGTGAATTGTTGAATAAAGGATGTGTAAAAAAAGAAAAAAAATTGGTTTTAGTGAAAAATAACCTAGTTCTCAAATTTTTTTTATTTATATACTAAAACAACACAAGAAGGTATACGAATATTTTTTACTCTGTCTGTTGCGATAGCCATCTTAAAAACTTTAATATCCACAGGATGATTTTTTTTCATCTTTGGAATAAAATGTTTTGGAATATACGGATCATTTAAATAGATAGTACTGTCATCCATACCTGTTATGACCACCCAATGAAACACATTTTCATTAATTATCGGGTAAAGATTTAAAAAAACTAAAGGAGGTATACTTTTATTTAAAGCTTCTCTAATAATAACTAACATCTCTCTATCAAAATAAATTGGTATCTTAGAATGACGTGCTCCTATAGAAATAATATATTCATATATATTAATGAAATTTCGAAATTTTAAATATGAATCTGAAAACCTTTTCTTTTGATAAATTTTAGTTTTAAAACCCTTTTTCATAGCTGCTCTAGCTAAACCATATTGAAGGGTTCCACCAAGAAATACAAAAGGATTACTTTTTAACCATAAATCGAACTCGGTACTTTGAGAAAATTCAAATTTTCTATCCCAATATTTCATCACCATCATTAAAGCTGCAGGGCCACATGTATACTGGCGAGATTGTTGATAATATGGAACATCCAATATGTTTGAATTATTTTTCTTAATATTCATCCATCAAATTACCTCATCTTTTTGGTCTATTCGTATAACTTTCAAAATTTCTTGAAATTGTTGCTAAAAATGGATAAAAACCAAGTCCAAGACTTCTAAAATCCCTAAAAATAATATTTGAAACAGAGTTAAATTCATTATATATTTTTTTAAAACCACGTTCAAGTTCTTCCTTTGACATATTCTTTGGTTCAAAAACAACATTTTTTCTATTATATTTTGACCAATCCTTAGTCAATATTCTCCCTTCTTTATCTAATCTATCAAATAAAGGTGTACCAGGATAAGGAGTTAAAACTGCAAAACGTGCTGAATCCAAACCTAATTTAGCAATGCTTTCCCGGGTAAAATCAAAAACATCAGAGATATCTCCATCAAAACCAAATATAAAATTGCCAAGAACTGACATCTTATATTTATGTATATTATTAACAACATGATAAAAATCTTCAACTTTGTTAGTAATTTTATGAACCCCTTCAAGTGTCTGTTGAGTAAAAGATTCAAAACCTACTGTCCATTCGATACAACCAGCTTGTTGAGAAATACGAATAAGTTCTTCATCTGATGCTAAAGTATCTACATTACCTTCACAAATAAATTTTTTATTTAGACCTTTCATTTGTCTAAAAAGTTTTTTAGTATAAGAAGAATCTATAGTCATTGACACATCGCAAAAAAGAAGAAATTTCTGTGGAAGAGTATTTATTTCATTTATAACTTCTTCAACAGATCTAATTCGGAAAATAGAACCACTAGGAATATTTGATTCCTGACAAAAATCACATTTGTAAGGACAACCTCTTGTTGCCTCAATAGCACCTAATAATCTGGATCCTTTAGATTTAACTACATTTGCTAAACTAAATGATTTCTGATTAATTTTTTCCTTGGATTCATATAAAATTTTAAGTTTATTTTTTTCAAGATCATCTACTATAACAGGCCAAAGATCCTCCGCACTACCTACAATTACACTATCACCATGCTGTTTAGCTTCATTTGGTAAAGCAGATGGATGAGAACCACTTAGAATAACTTTTATTCCTCTTTGTTTAAACTTATCAGCAATTAGATATGCTCTTTGTGAAGTTCCTGTTTTAAAATTTATAAGGACTGCATCGTATTTTTCATCAAAGTTAATATTCTCATAGCTAGTTGGTATTATAGTAATATGTTTTTTAGGCGTTATTCCTGCAAGTTGATTTGCATAAATAGATAAAAGATATGGAAAAGCTGAAAATATTGATTTATCAAAAGATGATAATTTTAGTAAACTATTTTCTCCTAAAATCAATAGTTTCATCTATCTGTATTAGCTTATATTGATTTTATAAGTTTTTTGATTTAAAAATTACTTCTGGAAAAACATCTGCTAAATCTATTATATTTTCTTTAGATCTACCCTTTAAATAAGCTTGGAAAAAAGCAAGTTCATATGATTTTGTTATATTTATCATTCTTTTAGGTTCAATTGTTCCAAAACTTAAAAGTCTAGGTGGAATTAATGGTAGTAAATGCTTTAGTAATATTCCAACATCTGTAAATGCATAATGAGTAGATCCGATGATAGTAACTTGATAAGAATCATTTATTAGATAATTCCATAGATAATCTGATGAATTACTTGTAAAACTTTTCTCAGCAAGCATAATCATAATTGGTTTGTTAAGATCTTGATTAATTGATTCTTTATAAATAACGCCATCAAGAGTGAGACCACATTTAAATCTTGAGTCTTCATATAAACATATAATAGTTGATGCTCCTCCAAATGAATGTCCGTACATTCCTACTTTTGATAAATCTAATCTTCCAAAGAAAAATTGATCAGTCTGATTTATTTCAGTTAGAAAATCTAATACGAATTTTGTGTCTTCAATTACAGAAGTAAGAGAAATATTTTGTACAAAAGTAGCATTAATTGTCCGGCCATCTGGAAAAACTGTAATTCCTGAAACATATGGGTGATTAATTGATGCAACAATAAATCCATTACTTACCAGATCCTCTATTAAAGAAGTATATATTTCATAATTACCATCATAACCTGGTGAAAAAATAATTATTGGAAAATGATTTGGATATGGCGCAATTTCAGCATCAATAATACCATGCGGTTTCACAAATTTATAAGCAGTTTTTGGAATAGTTATCAAAGGTATAGGTGATCTATCCATTAACCATTTAAAAGTAATTAAATCCATATATTCGATTCTTTCACCAGTAACATCTTTATCTATCGGATACCATAATTGTACCATGAGTTCTCGAAAATCATTTGGATTATCCTTAGTAAATTCTTCTAACCTGCTTTCATCAATCAAATGAAATTTTTGAATTCCTATATTATACAAGCCAGTTAAACCTGGCATGAAAGAAGCTAAAAATTCTCCTGTAACAGAAATTTTTCCTAATTTAATTGAATTAATATTTGTCGAAAAATGAGTAGTATTGTTGGTTATTTTTCCAAAAAAATATGATAATATTTTAGATTCTTCATTTGTAATTTTTCCTACAATTATTGTATTTATAAAAAATCCTTTGGCATATCCTTTTTCATCTAATAGTTGCCATTGACCTATAAAAGTTCCTATATTTGATGTTCTTCCTTGTTTTATAATACCATTAATTTGACCTTGTTTGTCTTGGTTATCTATATTCCACGTTCCTAAAAATGTGCCATCTTGCCATTCATAAATATTATCTGGAAAATTAATTTTGAAATTACATATATTATCTTTTGGTTTTTCATAATAAGAATTTTGATTATATGCTGATGATAGTGGTAAAATAGCAAGAGTTATAATAAATAATATGGATAAGACTTTTTTTTTCATGAATTTTTTCCCTATGAATTGTTTTTACTTTAATTTTAAACTTATTTTTAGAGGTTGTTTTATTAAATTATAATTTTTTTTAAGTAAAAAATAAAGGATTTTTTATTGTTGATACCCTCCAATCATTAAACTTGGGTCACCAAGTAGTATCCATTGTTGGACTGCCTGTGCATCAATATAATCCCAGCCAAGATCTGGGAACCACCAACATTCAGGAAGTGTAAAATCCTTGAACGTATTGACATAACTTGTTTGGGTTTGCAGATAGACTTGTCCAAGTGTCTGATTTCCTTCTTGTCCATAGTGTTCTCCGTATTGTTTAAAGAATTCTGAGCTTATCCATCCGTCACCAGCTCCTACAGTACAAAATTCTCCCTCCCAGCCCCATCCAAGACCAGTATTTCCAATCGTGGCTATCGAACCGGTGTTTGGAAGTTGAACCATATACCAGCTCCAACATTGGGGAACCAGTTGGATACCTGTCCACATCCCGTTGTCTCTTCCAAAAAACCTCATAATATAATACTGGGTTGCTGATGGAATAAGTGAGACATTAATTAGACTGTTATGACAACCGCCTACAATAGTGATTGGTAGCTTACCAGTGTTTGATAATGTTTTCATTGGCCAGGCAGGTTGCTCAGAAATAAAGGGTGGGTATAATCGAAGATTTGAAACCACAAGACCATCGACTGATCCATACCGACGATCTCCAGGGATCCCTGGATATTGATCACCCCAATATCCTGGGCTTCCATGTCCGGAGAAGAATGCAAATCCGTATCCTTCGCTAAATGAACTAATCACATCATCTGGTCCATTGAATTTCCCGTTGGAGCACCATATGATTTCTGTATCGAAATCCTCAGGCATATAAGATAATGCTCCACCTCGACCATTTACTGCTTTTTCACCTGTTACCCATTCTCCTTCATAATACATAGTTGTGTTGTTTCTCCAGTATGAAAACACTACATCTCCATGATTGTTTTCCACCCAGACATGAATATTTGTCATATTTCCATATGGTTTAGGGTCATAAGATTTCCCACGAATGGTCAGTACTCTATCAGCATAGGAAACATTCCCCCACCAGAAAAGGTCGTTACAGTAGGCTTGACTTGTTGGTTTAAAGGCTACGTCGGTATTTCCGAGAATGTTTCCCTCAGACACAGAGACAATTTCTGCAATAGGTAGTGCAGGATATCCATTTTGTAGTATTGGATTGAGATGATCATCATGATTAAAAGTAATTTGAGATGCAACAGTGTCATTTAATGTAACGTGAATGGTGTCAACTGGTCCTTTGTCTCCTTCGGGGTTATAACTTTGGGCGTTGATAATATAGACACCATTTGCAAGTCCATTTGTATCCCATTGGATATTCAAATCAAGTTGATCAAGAAATCCGTCTCCTGAAAAAACTATCATTTTCTTAAACCAATCTGATCCATATGAGGTTGTTTCATAGGTAATGATTTTGTTTACTACCTCTTTCACTTCTTTTATATCAGAAAATGCTAATCGTCCTATTGCTACATCTGGAAAAGAATCGATGATATCATCAGGCCATTTAGATTCATTTATCCATTCCGCTAGAATGCCATCTCCATCAGAATCCCAATTCTCAAATGCTCCACCTTCTTTATAGATGTCTGCATAGTAGAGATCCGTTGGGAAGCCTGGATCGTCTGGGTCGTTGTCAGAGAGGTCTCCCCGGATATTTGAGTATCGAACAGGGATATGCCACCCAGATGCACCGATGTTTGTAGTGTCTCTTGCCTTGGCATATATAGTAGACTTTAGTCCCCCCGCGAGAAGAACATATTTAATATTCCATTGTTCAATAGCATCTTTAATGAAATATTTGATTTGTTCGGATTTATCAAAGCCGTTATACTCTGTATAAATGTCTTTAGTTGTTTTCAGGGTGGTTTTAATACCATAGCTATTTTTATGGTCAATAAGAGGTTGTAATGCATCTGAAAAGGTAGCCGGTGCTATAATAACCATATCATAGGTTGTTGTTTGGGGAAACGGTGTTGATTCCGGTGAAGTGTATGTAACAGTGATGTCTACGTTTTCTGTAATAGTGATAATATTTTGTATCGGAATATATTGGATAGGGTACCAGTGAACAGTAACATAAGTAATATGTTCAAAATATTCGTTTATCCCTACACCAACATTATATTGATAGTTTTTGGATGGATATGGTTCATTACTTTGGTATATTTGCTCATCTTTCCGTAGAGGTGCATTATAGTTCTCTATCGGAGATAATGGTATCGGTGCAGGAGACGGTTGAATCTGTTTATTTATGGTTTGTAGGATTTTTTCAGATGATTTTACTTGAACATCTATGCTTGTTGCACCAAAAGGAAGTTCAAATATCTTAGTGAATTTTGGAAGAATAGGTTCTCCTGGATTTAATAAAAATTGATCATTTTGAGAAAAAGAGACACGTAAGTATTGTTCCTCTGTTTCTTTTATGGTGAGATCATCTATTGATAGGTTTAGTGTTTGACATACAATTTTATTTTTATCATTACTTGTTGGTTGAATTGCCATAGCTTCTAGTCCGCCTAGGACAAAACATAAAACAATTACGATTGATAGCAGTTTATTCATTATTTTCTCCCTCAATATTTAAAATTAAATCACTAATATTATATTTAAATTAATCGTTCATTATAATATATAAGCAATTCAACTATATGAAATAATAAGATTTTACAATCAATCAAACTAAAACATTTCTTTAAAAAAATTGTATATACAATCACATGATTTACTCAACTCAACGCTAGTAAATTCTTCCTAACCTATCATTGATTTTTTGTCACAAAATATTGCAATCTTTTGATTGCCCTAAGTTTTTCTTTTTCACCAATTTTTGCCTGATTTATTCCTTTTTTTATAAATTCACTTGATTCATCCATAACTTTACGATCAACAGGGTAAGGTAATCCGTCTTTTCCACCAACTGTAAACGTATATTTCACAGGATCACACCATGATGGTTTATCACCATAAATAAGCTCAGAAATCAATGCAAGAGCTCTAACAGTCTTAGGACCAACACCATTCAAAGAAAGAAATTCTTCATAGTTTTTTGGTTGAAAATCATATATTTCTCTCATTTTATTCCAATTAATACTACGAGGCATATCAAGACATATAACATGTTTAGAATGATTATTATAAACATTGTATTCATCTAAAGAAGTCTGAGCCTCAAGCCTAGTAAGTGATGCCCAGTCATTTATCATATGACGCGGGTGATCACATACAATATCAACACATGTCTTTTGGGAATAAATACTATTTTTAGAGACCATATTCAAAACATTATCAGTCTTTTCTCCAATAATTGAGTTATGCGGATCTATAATAAAACTATGAAAACCAGATAGCCAATGATATCTACGAGCATAATTTGTATCAGAGTTCATCCCTTGCTGTACAACCGCCCATTTACCATTTTCAGTAAACAAAAAAACATGATGATATAAATTATGACCATCCTGTATCGCCGTATTATCTACTTTTGCACTCATACGACTAGAATATTGCAATTCTTTTATTTTAGAATCAGTAAAACTAAAAATTTCCCCTATTTCTTCTATTTGCTGAATTGTTTTTTTAGACGCTTTTCCTTTACCACCTGCTATAGCAAAGCCATATTCTTCAGGTTTTATTGCCTCCCTAAGGGCACCACAGGTAACAGTGGTACATCCTGAACTATGCCAATCAAACCCAAGTACACATGATAAAGATTGAAACCAAAAAGGATTAGATATACGCTTTAGAAATTCATCTTTTCCATATTCATGAATAATCACTTCGATAATTCCTTCAGAAAGCTTCACCATTCTTTTAAACAACCATTTAGGGGCGTTTCCGCCATGCAATGGTAGATTTGCAAAACCAGTTCTAACCATAATAATTTCAAAGTGTTAATTGTAAATTATAAAGTTTCTAAGAGTTAATTAAAAGTATTATCGAGTTTTGGGATAATACCTTTGAATACTTTTAATGACCTCGTTTTTAGGTATATAAACTAGAAGAACGTATATGGTATTAGATTGACGATAAGATACGGGGGACATGCCAGCTCCCTAAAATAGCTGGCATTTCTGCCAATATTTAGATTTAATATCATGCATCCCAACTCCCATCCTCTCCTCTTTTTTTCTTTTATGCTACTTTTTTAATATCACCACTTGTATTCACTTAGTTATTTATGCAAAAGCAGCTTTCATCATTTGATATCTATGTAATTGTAAACGAACTAAAAAATCTCAAAGACGACTACATAGAAAAAATCTATCAACTTTCTCGTGACGAGATACTAATTAAAGTAAAAAGTAAAAATAAAAAAGAAAAAGAACAGATTTTTATAAGAAACGGAGAACTTATTTGTCTTACAGATAAGGATTTTAAAACCCCTGATAAACCCTCTAGTTTTGCAATGGCACTTAGAAAATATCTTATGAATGGAAGAATAATAGATATAGTTCAACATGAGTTTGACCGTATAATTAAAATTATTATCGGTAAAAAAGAAGGAAATTATATTCTTGTTTGTGAGTTTTTTTCAAAAGGAAATATTATTCTTGTAAACCCTGACGGAAACATTATTGTCCCGCTTGTCAGAAAAACTTGGGCATATAGAACGGTAAAAGGTCGCGAGCAATACGTTCTACCACCCTCACAAATTAACCCCTTTAATCTTAGTTTTGATGAATTTAAAAAACGCTTCAAAGAAAGCACAAGTGATATTGTTAGAACACTCGCTGTAAGTATCAATCTAAGTGGTGGAATAGCAGAAGAAATATGCATACGAAGCAATATTGACAAAAAAACTTTAGTAGAAAACATTAATGATAAAACTCTATCAAAGATTTTTGAGAATATACAAAGTTTTCTAGTGATTTTTAGAGATAAAAATTTTCAACCTGTTATAGTTAAAAAAGATGATACAATAGTAGATATATTACCATTTAAACTTGAAAAATATAATGACGCAAACTTTGAAAAAATTGATAATTTTTGCAAAAGCCTGAGTTTTTTTATCACGAAAAAAGAGGTTAAATCAGAAAAAGATACACATTTTGATAAAATATTAGGCAGACTAGAAAGACAACTTTTACAACAAAAAGAAGCAACCCTAAGTCTTCAAAAACAAATAGATGAAAAAAAACGTGAAGGAGACCTTATATACCTTCATTATCAAAAAATCGAAGCACTTTTATCTGAAATTAAAGCAATATTAAATCTCAAAGAAAAAGATGAAAAAATAAAAGAAATAAACAATAAAAATATTGTTAAAAATTTTAATCCTGAGGAAAAAATATTAATTCTAAATTTATCTGATACAACAAGTAAAATTTTTGAGGTAAAAATAAACTTTAGACTTTCTGTTTCAGAAAATGCTGAAAAAGCATATGATTACAATAAAAAACTTAAAAGCAAACTTTCAGGTGCTGAAAAATCTATAAATAGTACATTAGAAGAAATTGAAAAAATTAAAAAAAGACAAAAAATAATTGAAAAAGAATCTGAAAAACACCCTGTTAAAAATAAAAAAATTTTCTGGTTTGAAAATTATCGCTGGTTTATCAGTAGTAACGCAAATCTAGTAATTGGTGGTCGTGATGCCAAAACAAACGATAAAATCGTAAAAAAATATTTGACAGGAGGAGATAGATACGCTCATGCAGATGTACAAGGTGCACCAAGTATTATTATTAAAAATAAGAATATTTCCGATAAAGAAATTCAGATAACAGATAATACCCTAGAAGAAGCTTGTATTTATGCAGCAAGTTTTAGCAAAGCCTGGAAACAGTATGCTGAAGCTTCGGCATATTGGGTTTTACCAGAGCAAGTAAGCAAAACACCTCAGAGTGGTGAATTTGTACCACATGGAGCATTTATCATACGTGGAAAACGAAACTATTACAGATGTAAACTAGAACTAGCAGTTGGTGAAATAGAGTTAGATAATACTAAAAAAATTATGTGCGGACCAATTTCTTCAATAAAAAAATGGTCAAAAAAATATATTGTTTTAGTCCCAGGAGAAATCACAAAAATTGATATAGCAAAAAGACTAAGCAAAATACTTGATGTAAACGTTGATGAAGTAGATCGCATAATACCCGCAGGTGGTTCAAAAATTATTAATAATGTTGGAGTAAAAATATGAAGGTTATCTTCAAAGATTTAAAACACGGTGAAATCAAGCTTTTACCCGAAAACCTTGATGACATCTGGCATTTATACAACATTATAGAAATAGATGATTTAGTAAGCGCTGTTACGTTTAGAACCACTGAAGATGATAAAGGTGATAAAATCCGGTCTAAAAAATCAGAAAAAAAACGTATGAAACTAGGGATTACTGTATCAGAAGTTAAATTTCATGAGTTTTCAGATATATTAAGAATTCATGGAACAATTGTTGAAGGCCCGCAGGATCTTGGAGCATATCATACATTAAATATCACTGGGGACTCTATGGAACCACTTTCAATTGTTAAAAAAAACTGGAAATATTATCAACTTAAAAGAATTGATGAAGCTGTAGAGCAAAGAAATGAGCCGATTGTAACATTTGTATCCCTTGATGAAGACACTGCAACAGTTGCAGTACTCCGTCAAAGCGGCATACAATACATTGCAGATATATCCTCTAAACGTTCTGGTAAAATGTATGATTCACCTGATACTGCCAATAGTTATTTTGGTGAAATTATTTCTATTTTAAAAACAACTAGTAAAACAAGTGCAGATTTAGTTGTAGTAGGTCCTGGTTTTACTCGTGAGCATTTTGTAAAACATGGCCGTGAAAAAAACCCAGAATTATTTACCAAATATTGTGCACATAGCACAGGTCATGCTGGTATGAACGGTATACAAGAAGCAATAAAAACAGGAATTGTAAAACAAATAACACAGGAAAACAGAGTTGTTTTTGAAACTGAACAAGTTGAAAAACTCTTTGAAGAAATAAAAAAAAATGGTTTAGCAACCTACGGACTTATGGAAGTAGAACAAGCATTATACAGCGGAGCAGTTGAAAGATTACTTATAACAGATAAAGTAATCCGAACAAAAAAAGGAGAAAAACTACTAGATATCGCAAAACAAAACAACAGTGGTTTTACAATAATAAATACAATGCATGACGCAGGTAAAAAAATAGATGGAATAGGAGGCGTTGGCGCCATTTTAAGATATAAAATATAAAAAAAGTTTAATGAAAACCTATATAGTTTGTACTAACATAAGGTGTTGCACTATAACCTGATTGTATACTTGTTTCTTCGTACCCGTCATCATTATTGGAATCTTCTACTTCTTCCAGCTGATAATCATAATGGTTAGCTGTTATTTCTATTGTAAAACTATCTCCACTAAGTTTCTCAAGAAACTTCTTTAATATTCGTAGCTCACCATATTTAACAGTAACTTCTATTGTATATTTTTGAGTCAACCCTGTATTTGATAAGTTTTCATCAAGTTTTTCTCTTGCATCATTAATATCTTTTGCAATTATTTGACCAATATCCAAAGCACTCGAACCTGATATAATTAGAGTTTCGTTGCCCATACCAATAATTTTTGTTGAAATAACTTCGTTTTCAGCTTCATCATAAACAGTAACTGTTATTGTGTTTTTTCTAGAATTCTTGAAAATCTTTAAAAAACCACGGTCGTTATCTTCATATTCAATATAAATATCAATACTTTCAAGGTTATCAGAAGTTACTTCAAATGTACCAGTGTAAGGTTTTTTGTTTGTCATTGAGTAATCAGTATTATCTAATCTTAATGAACCTGGATTTGATTCAACGGTTACATTATAAAGAAAAACTTCTTTTACAGGTAATTTTACTTCTGGTTCTATATCAGTATATAAAATTACACCAATCGCTGCTATAATTAATATTACAACTGCGACTAAAGCAATTATTTTATCACTTTTTTTCAAATTCATTAATTTCACCAGGATAATTTTATAAATTAAATCTTATTTTTCTATATTAGTAAGTATATTTATACCTTTATTAAATTTTTCCTCTATATTTATAAATATAAGAGTGTAATAAATAATACTCAAAATTTTTTATAAATATTTTCTTAAATAATTAAACCTAAATCTTCGCCACAATTACTACATTTACCTTTATCTAAACCAATGGTTTTTGTAGAAAAACCAACCCTTTTTACACAAATATTACCACATTTCGGACAAACTGTATTCTCATAATCACCATTTGGAACATTACCAAGATAAACAAAACAAAGACCAATTTTCTTTGCAATATTAAAAATATTAATCATAGAATCCATAGGAGTAGAAGGAACATCTAACATATTATACTCAGGGTGAAAACGACTAAAATGAACAGGAACATTACAACCAAGTTTTTCAACAACCCACCTACAAAAAGACTCAACTTCCTTTTCTGAATCATTATAACCAGGTATAACTAGATATGTAAGCTCAAGATGAATACCAAGCTCTTTTGCTAAAATACATGTATCTAACACAGGTTGCAACTTGGCTTTACAAACCTTTTTATAAAAACTTTCAGTAAATGCCTTAACATCAATATTTACTGCATCAAGAACACTAGAGATCTGGCGAAGAGGATCTTCAGAAATATAACCATTTGTAACATAAACAGTGTACAAACCTTGTTTTTTAGCAAGTTTTGCAGAATCAAAAGTAAACTCATACCAAATACTAGGCTCATTATAAGTAAAAGCAACACCTATACACCCATGTTCCTTAGCAAGACATACAACATCATCAGCTGTAAACTTTTGCATATAAGAAAAATCAGGTCTAGCTGCAGAAATACTATAATTTTGACAATGAAGACAACTAAAATTACAACCAACTGTACCAATAGAAAAAACATGGCTGCCTGGATAAAAATGATATAAAGGTTTTTTTTCTATTGGATCTGAAGCTATAGATGAACAAAGCCCATAAATCAAACTATAAAGTTTTCCCTCTTTGTTTTGTCTAACACCACAAACACCTGTACTACCCTCGAGCATCTTACAACTATGATTGCAAAGATGACATTGAACCTTTAAATCATCTAATTTATTGTAAAAACTTGCTTCTTTTATCATTTTCAAGTAGTAAAAAACACACCAGTTGTTTAAAAATCTATTGGCCAAGAACAAGTTCTTTCATACTAAAAAGAATACCAGATCTAGGGTATTGATCATTAATCTGAGGTTCCATCTTATTATAATCTTTAAGCTCTTCAGTATTTTTCAAAACATACCTAGCATAATAAAATGCTTCTTCAACAGAAACACTACCATCTTTGAACAAATTCAGACGAGTAGGACGACCAATATCACGTAAACCAGGTTCAAAACCATCAGCATCACCTGTTCTAATACCCTCAAACCAGAGTTGAGTAAACAAAGGACCATATTCAAGACTTGTATAACCTATACGAAATTTACTGGTACTTGCAATAATAACACGACCCGGATTTGAAATACTAGATTTAAAAACTTCCGGGAAACTAAGAATTGTTTTATCCGCAAAACCACCACTAAAACAAGCATCAATAATAACACAAGTCTTACGTGATTGAAGAAAAGTAAGGACATCATCGAGTTCTTTATCAGTTATCATCTCCTCATTCCAGAGGAAAAAAGCACTTCTTTCGAAAAGTTTTCCACCAGTGAGAGTATTTTCATTATCACCGCAACCATGGCTAGAAATCCAAATAAATACTTCACTATCATCAAACTTGTTTGATTCATTTATAATATGCATAAGTGCAGATAGTACTATATCTTTAGTTGCCGCTGAATAAGTTATATCATATTTATGATAACGTTGTTGCAAAGTTTGGATTTTTTCTCCCAAGCCATTATTATTTCTAACCCAACCATCGTCAAAAAGAATAAACATATTAGAAGTTGGATAATTATAGTTTTCAATGAAATACTCCGCCATTTCTTCAGCTAAAAATAAACCACCATTTCCAAGTTTGCTTTCTTCATCTTCAGGAAAATTTGCAGCAACTATAAAAATTGCCCATTTATGAGAATCAGATTCAACAACCTCAGGGTTAAAAACCTCAACTGTTATTATATCAATATCAGAAAAAACCGCGCCATCCCAAGCACGAGCAGAAATATTGTAAAAATCATCCTGTAAATTAAATATATTCCAAGTGTAACTCCATTGACTTGTGCCTTCAACCTCAAACCATGTTTCATCTATCATAATTTCAACTTTTTTAATCGTTTGATTACCATTAGGATCATTTGCAATACCTGAAATTGTAACAATCTTTGAAATTATTGAACCATCAATTGGATATTGAATTTTAACGATTGGTTTATCATTGTAAACTTTTTCTTCTTTAAAATAACCTGAAAAAACAGTAAATACTATTAACATAATGATTAAAATTGATACTATCGCAATGATTGTTTTTTTTATATTCATAATTTTTACAATATATACTTTATGTTTTATAATTTAAAAACTTTATTTAACAGTTGTATCCCATTATAATTATTCAAAAACTTTATGATATAGCTTTTGTTTTCGCAAAATAAGAACTGGGGCGATACATTTGAAAAAAATGACATACCTGGATAGTGGAGTAGATATCTTAAAAGAAAACGAAGCAATAAAACAAATAATTTCTAGTTTTAAAACAAAAAGAAAAGACAAAATAGGAAAACCAATGGGTGGACACTACGCTGGAATGATAGAGTTTGGTAAAAATGCCCTAGTTTTATGTACAGATGGAGTTGGAAGTAAAGTATTAATCGCCCATGAGCTAAAAAAATATGATACAGTAGGAATCGATTGCATTGCAATGAATGTAAACGACGCAATATGTGTTGGTGCTGAACCACTTGCATTTGTAGATTATCTTGCAATTAACGACCCAAAACCAGAAATCACAAAAGAAATAGGTAAAGGACTTGAAAAAGGAGCAGCACTGTCAAATATATCAATAATTAGCGGTGAAACTGCATCACTACCTGAGATAATAAACGGTTTCGATCTTGCAGGAACATGTCTTGCATATGTAAAAAAAGATAGAATTGTCTTGGGTGAAAAAATAAAGCCAGGTGATATAATAATTGGACTTTCTAGCACAGGTATTCACTCAAATGGTTACTCACTTGCAAGAAGAGTAGTAACAGAGAATAATTTTTCATACAAAGAGGCTTTTCCGGATAATATTTATCCTGGTAAAACAATAGGAGAAATATATCTTACACCGACTCAGATTTATGTAAAAGAAACAGTAGCCCTTCTTAAAAAAATAAATGTACATGGTATTGCACATATTACAGGTAGCGGACTTAGAAAACTAAAAAGAATAAACAAAAATGTAAAATTTGTAATTGATGAGCCATTTGAACCACAACCAGTATTCAAATTCATACAAAAATATGGTAATATAGAAAATCGCGAAATGTATCAGACCTTTAACATGGGAATGGGGCTTGTAATAATTGTATCAAAAGAAGATGTTAATGAGTCATTAAAGATTTTGAAAAAACATAGTCTGTCTGATGTTAAAATTGTTGGTAGAATCGAAAAAGGAAAAGATGTTTTACACGAACCTCTTAATCTAAAATTCTAACTTAAAATAAATAGATATATCAAACTTATAATAACAGGTTGATGAATAAAATATATAACCAGTGAATATCTACCTAAAAAACAAAAAAGTTTTACGAATTTAACACTAGAAAAATCTTTAATATAAAAATTTCTTTTATTATCTTTATACAAAATATTTCCTATAAAAACACCTATTAAAACCACGCCAAACCATGGTAGAATTGGAAAATAATCAACAGTATAAAATCCTCTTGGAA
>Ga0209254_10002881_pt1 | contig 15696 bp, 11 predicted proteins | sample FrelakmetDIP11DI_FD_187148 | JGI IMG/M metagenome (GOLD analysis project Ga0209254, IMG submission 187148) | Freshwater lake sediment microbial communities from the University of Notre Dame, USA, for methane emissions studies - DIP11 DI (SPAdes)... | ecosystem: Environmental > Aquatic >...
GCTGATGATCTCGCTGGCAGGCATGAATACAGGCTATGCCGGAGGCAGGATCCTCTCGGGGGAACAGATGAAAGGAGCTTATCCTGTCAGCGCGTGGCTGGCCGGCCTGATTGGAAACAAGTCACCGGAGTCCATGCATACCCTGTACGAGGTTTGCTGGTGGACGCACATACTCTCCATATTCGTTTTTGCGAATGTATTGCCGTATTCAAAGCATTTTCATGTCTTCCTGTCTGTTCCCAACGTTTTCCTGTCACGTCTCGAGCCGCTCGGCAAGCTGACAAACATGGATAATGTCACAAGGGAAGTTAGGCTTATGATGAACCCTGATACCGCTTTTGCAGCAGCGCCTTCTGATGTCCCCGTTGAGCGCTTCGGGGTAAAAGATGCAGAGGATGTAGTCTGGAAAACATACTTCGATTCACTTTCCTGCACCCAATGCGGACGCTGCACCTCGGTATGTCCTGCGAACATCACGGGCAAGAAGCTGTCTCCGCGCAAGGTGATGATGGATCTCAGGGAAAGGATGAAGGAAAAGGGACCCCTGATGACCAGGAACGGCAAAGATTACAGCGACAATAAGTCACTGCTGAGAGATTATATTACCGAAGAGGAATTATGGGCCTGCACAACCTGCAACGCCTGTGCAACCGAGTGCCCGATAAACATCAACCATCCCTCCCTGATAGTCGACATGAGAAGATATCTTGTCATGGAGGAGGCATCGGCTCCCGGCGAGCTGAAGACAGTGTTCAGCAATATCGAGAATAACGGAGCCCCGTGGCAGTATTCTTCGGAAGACAGGATGCTATGGTCCAAAGACCTGAACTTCAGTGTGCCGCTCATGTCTGATTATGCCGCGAGGGGCACAACCGCGGAGTATCTTTTCTGGGTGGGCTGTGCAGGGGCTTTTGATGACAGGTATAAAAAGGTTGTCAGGGCTTTCACGAAGATACTGCACCACCTGAAAATAAATTATGCCGTGCTGGGTGCCGAGGAGACGTGCACCGGTGATCCGGCAAGGCGGGCAGGAAATGAGATGCTCTTCCAGATGCAGGCCCTGCAGGTGATAGAAATACTCAAATCATATGGTGTAAAAAAGATTATCACCACCTGCCCGCACTGTTTTAACATATTTAAGAATGAATACCCTGACCTTGGCGGCAGCTATGAGGTGATCAATTATCTCCAGTTCCTGAACAGGTACGCTGATGAAGGTAATTTGAGTATCAATGCCGGATCGCTGAAGGGAACGAAAGTCACATATCATGACCCCTGTTATCTTGGCCGGGCAAATGAGATTTACGATGAGCCCAGGGCCCTTCTCAACAGGCTGACAGGGGGCTTTACCGAGATGGAGAGACACGGGAGCTTCGCATTATGCTGCGGCGCCGGAGGGGCACAGATGTTCAAGGAGGCAGAGAAGGGGGAAAAGGAAATTTTCATTGAAAGGACTGAGGAAGCTCTCAGGGCAGGAGCAGGAGTAATTGCATCTGCCTGTCCATTCTGCATGACAATGCTTACTGACGGACTTAAATACAAGAACAGGGAAGATGGTGTCCGCAACCTTGACATGGCTGAGCTGATTGCACAGTCGCTTGAATTATAGAATTATTAAAAAGTTAATATATGACCATGGAAAACAGTAACACTCTGAAAAGCGGTGAATTTCTGGTAAGGGAGATTGAAGCAAAAGATATTTTCATCCCTGAAGAATTCGATGAGGAACAGAAGATGATCGCCCAGACATGCAGCGATTTTCTTCAGGCCGAAGTTTATCCCAACCTTGAACAGGTTGAGAAGAGCGACAGGGAGCTGATGAAAAACATTCTGAAAAAATCGGGAGAGCTTGGTCTGCTGGGCATTTCCATTCCTGAAGAGTATGGCGGTTTCGGACAATCGTTTGTCACCCAGATGCTGGTGGCTGAGACCATCGGCGCAGGATATTCTTTCTCGGTGTCATTCATGGCGCATTGCGGCATAGGGACACTGCCTATCATGTATTACGGCAACCAGGATCAGCGTGAGCGCTATGTTCCGAAGCTGGCTACCGGAGAACTTCTCGGGGCCTACTGCCTTACCGAACCGGGAGCAGGCAGCGATGCCAACTCAGGCAAGACAAATGCAAAGCTCAGCGAGGACGGAAAACATTACATTCTCAACGGGCAGAAGATGTGGATTACGAACGCCGGTTTCGCCGATACACTTATAGTGTTCGCCAAGATTGACGTCGACAGGGTGCTCAGCGCATTCATCGTTGAAACTGTTTATCCCGGTGTGGTGATTGGTCCCGACGAGCATAAAATGGGCATCAAAGGCTCATCCACAGCCCAGATCTACTTTAATGACGTCAAAGTACCTGTTGAGAACCTTCTGGGAAAAAGGGGAGAGGGTTTCAGGATCGCACTGAGCATCCTTCACATGGGAAGGCTCAAGCTTGGCGCAAATGTTATCGGCGCTGCAAAGAAGGCTATCAATGATTCCGTCAGGTATGCAAACGAAAGGAAGCAGTTCGGCGTATTTATTTCAACATTCGGAGCTATAAAGCATAAGCTTGCCGGGCAGGTGATCCGGCTTTTTGCTTCAGAATCGGCCGTATACAGGGTAAGTAAGGATATCGACCTCCTAATAAATGAACTCTCCGCCGGAAACGATCACGGAAGAGCTGCCATCGAGGGCATAAGCCACTATGCTGTTGAAGCAGCCATACTTAAGGTCATCGGGTCTGAAATGCTTGATTTTATTATTGATGAGGCAGTTCAGATACACGGAGGCATGGGTTACTCGGCAGAGATGGCGGTGGAGAGAGGTTACCGAGATTCCAGAATCAACAGGATATTTGAGGGCACCAACGAGATTAACCGCCTGCTGGTGGTTGACACCGCGATGAAACGTGCACTGAAGGGCGATTTCGACCTGTACGGTGAAGCAGAAAAACTATGCTCCGGTCTGGCTGATATCACTGATGGTAAAACCGAAGGAGAGAGCTATTTCCAGACAAGGACAAGATATGTCAGGAATTACAAGAAGGCAATACTCATCTGCATGCATTACGCCACGAAAAACTTCGGCAAGGGACTGATAAATGAACAGGAAGTGCTGAACAACATAGCCGAGATGATGATGGAGACTTATGTTTCCGAATCGCTGGCACTGAGGGTGGAAAAGCTCAGCACCATCAGGGGTGACGTTTCAGTATATAAGGATATGCTTGACGTCAACCTGTTCGAGACTGCAGGTATAGTAAGAGGCTCAGCCCTTGAAGCAATCGCTTCATTCTCTTCGCCTGAGACATATCCTGTTCTTGTTCAGGCCATTGAAAAACTCACCAGGCAGGAATGTGTCAATGTCAAAGAGGCCAGACGGCATGTCGCTGACAGGCTGATTGAAGATAATTCTTACAAGTTCTGACATATCAATGGCGGCCGGCGATTTGAATTTGGCCTGACTTGATATTTATCATCCATATATGCGATTTATATCAATTTAATGATTGATAAGAAGCAGCTATCAATCAACTAAATAAGGTACCGGCTGAAAAAATCCGATACCTTATTCTGATATCTTTGTTTTTTAAATAACAATAAAAATAATGATGACAAGAAAGGATAGATTTTTCAGGGTGCTTGCCTTCGCGGTTATTGCGATAGGTCTTGCAGGCCTCTCTTCATGTGAAAAGTACTTGTGGACACCGCCTGAACCACCGGTAATAAACGAAGATATTATTATCAGCTTTGAACAGCACATTCTGCCTAAATGCTCAGGCTGTCACACATGGACGCGGAATAAGATTTACAATGAGCTAGTTTCGGAAGTTGACACTGTAAATCCGGATGACAGCCATATTTTTGTGATACATGGCAGCGTAAACAACTTCAATACTCCGGTACAGGTTAACGACACCGTTACGTATTATTTTAACGATGTCATTAAGCTGTGGGCATCACAAGGAGCCAAAAACAATAAAAAATAAAAACCTAATAATCCAGATAACTATGAAAAAGGCATTCTTATTGATTATTCTCGCCCTGCTGTTTGTCCCTGCATTCAGCCAGGAAAGCGAGGATTATCCCGTCAGATTATTTGAAACCAGCATTTTAATTGACAATCAAACAGTAACAACTCCCTTTAAAGGCATGCTGGAGTTTGAGATACATCACAGGTTTGGTACTGTCAACAATGGTTTTGATGACCTGTTCGGTCTCTGGGGCCCGGCTAATATCAGGTTAGGACTCAATTATGCTATAACGGACAAGCTGGTTATAGGAGTGGGTACTGCAAAGAACTACATGGCGCAAGATCTTTCTGTGAAATATGCTCTTCTCCGGCAGACTGAATCAGGTTCGATGCCTGTTTCAGTTGCCCTGTACGGCAATATGGGCATTGACCTTCGCAGTAAGGATAATTTCGGGTCAGCTGCTGATGACTGGAGGGAAATTCACAGGCTCAATTATTTCACACAGGTACTGGTTGCAAAGCAATTCAGCAAACTGTCATTACAGCTGGCGCCTACATTTATTTATTTCAATGCTGTTGAGGTAGGATATAAGAATGCAAATTTCGGCTTCTCCGCAGGTGCAAAAGTCAGCCTTTTCGGGTCACACAGCCTTATTCTGGAATACGATCAGCTTCTCACCAAACAGGAAAATCCCGAGTTTGACCCAAAGCCACAGCTTGCTGCCGGCTGGGAGATCGGAACGGCAACACACGCCTTCCAGATCTTCTTCGCCAATTACCATGACATTCTGGGACAGTACAATTTCCTGTACAATCAGAACAGCATCAGCGACTTCAACTACCTGATCGGGCTTAATATTACTGTAAGATTTTAATGGTAGCCGTGCTTCGGATGATCCCCGGGAAAGTTTCATTTTTTTTTCTGCTCGCGTTCGCATTCCTGAGTCCTCTTCGTGCACAGGACACTGAGGCTGAGAAGCAGGATACAACAGTAAAAAAAGGTGCTGAATTAAGTCTCTATGCTGAACAGAATGAGCAGAACTGTCTTGTCTGTCACGGCAGAATGGTTTATACCCTGACTGATACGGTTTCCGGGGTAAGCAGGAAACAACTTATGTCGCAACACAATGTGGTGAGCCCGGATCTTTTTTATAATTCGGTTCACTGGAGCTTTAACTGTCTTGATTGTCATTCGGAAGGTTTCAAAAGTTTTCCTCACCCTATGGAGGCTCGTTTTGAGACATCATGGAGTTGTATTGACTGTCACGGTTATGATCCCAACTATGCACAGTACGGGTTTGAGGAGATTGATGCGGAGTACCAGAAAAGTATTCATTATACGGCAACTGAAGGTCTGGTCACATGCTGGAAATGTCATGATGCTCATTACTATAATCCCTTGGCACGTCAGACCACCGGTGGCCGTGATTATATACTGAAGTCAAATGAAATGTGTCTTCGCTGTCACGGTAATGCTGACATAATGGGTCTGATAGCTGAGACAGACCTGGGCATTGTGTTGCCGAAACACGAATGGTTACCCAATGTCGACCGGCATCTCGAAGCTGTAAGATGCATTGACTGCCATACGCGCATGAGCGACAGCATTCTGGTAGCACATGAGGTTATGCCTGCCGACAGTGCCGTAAAAAGTTGCTCGGACTGTCATAACAAGAATTCCATACTGATGGGAACGCTTTATAAACATGCTTCAAAGGAGAACCGCATTGAAAAAGGCTTTGTCAATGGAGTCATGCTTAGGAATGACTCTTATGTGATAGGTGCAAACCGAAGCAAGTTCATTTCCATAGCAGGTATGCTGATTATTGGCATGACTCTTGCAATCGGCTTAATACATACAATTTTCAGGATTATAATTAAACCTGTTAAACGCTATCATGAGCAGTAATTTTTATCACTATCCTGTATGGGTGAGACTATGGCACCTTGCCAATGCCATTTTGTGTCTTTTCCTGATTGTGACAGGATTCAGCATGCTTTATTCCAATCCTGATAACGCTCTGGTGGTTAAATTTCAACGGGCCGTTTCAATCCATAACGTTTCCGGTATCCTGCTAACAATAAGTTATACTGTATTTCTGGCCGGTAACCTTTTCACCCCGAACGGAAAACATTATCTGGTACAGATTAAAGGAATGGGTACCAGACTGTGGAAGCAGGGCTACTATTATGCCTTTGGTTATTTCAAAGGGGAGAAGGCTCCTTACCCTGTCGGGCAGGACCGTAAATTCAATCCGCTGCAGCAGGTATCATATGTCGCGGTGATGTATTTTGCGCTGCCGATGCTTTTTATCACCGGATGGGCTCTTATGTTTCCGGAGTTTATTCTTAAAAAATTCCTGGGTTTAAGCGGAATTTTCCTAACGGACCAGTTTCATGTGGTTCTTGGGTTCCTGATCGTGATATTTTTGTTTATTCATCTTTATGTCAGCACAATGGGCAAGTCACCTCTGAGTAATTTCAGGAGCATTGTTACCGGCTGGCAGGAGAGTCATTAATATGAGTCTAATTAAAAACAATTTGTATGAAAAGAACATTTAGAACTATTTCAGTCATGATGCTGACGGCTGCCTTTGCAGTGATGTCTGTCACCGCTTACGGTCAGCAGCAGAAGAAGGGCGAACCGTGGACTATTCCGGCTGAGTATAAAACTATGAAAAATCCCGTGGCCAGCGATGCAACGACACTTGCAGCAGGCAAAACGGCCTTTGACAAGAATTGTGCCTCGTGCCATGGCAAGCTTGGCAAGGGTGATGGCCCCAAGGGAAGAATGTGCAAAGTGTTCCCCGGAGATTTCTCGGGAGCTGACTTTCAGGCATACAGTGAGGGCACTATGTTTTACCAGACAAAATTTGGCAGAGGAGAGATGCCTGCCTATGACAAGAAAATTCCTGATGACGATATCTGGAAGATGGTAATTTACATGAAATCTCTTAAGCAGTAAGCTTCTGAAGATTTATGGAACCTGTCCGTGTTGGGACAGGTCTTTCTGTAAATGCAGAATCCCAGCATATTTACTTTTGGCATGATAAGTGATAACTACTATGTATAACTAAAAATATATAATTATGAAATTCCAATCAATATTTGTTTTTGCTCTGCTGCTGTCCTTTTCTTTTTCGCAGGTGATGAACGCACAGAGTCAGAAGAAAGCTGAACCGTGGCCTGTTCCTGCAACTGAGAAAGCTAAAGCAAACCCCGTTGCAGCTGATGATGCCACTATGAAACTGGGTACGTCCTCATGGTCAAAAAACTGTGCATCATGTCATGGCAAGACAGGACTTGGTGACGGAGTGAAAGGAAGAATGGGTAAAACCCATCCTGGTGACTTTACGTCAGCTGATTTCCAGGCCTCTACAGATGGTGAGCTATTCTCCAGAACCAAGACAGGGCGTAATGAGATGCCTTCATTTGACAAGAAAATTCCTGATAATGAAATCTGGGCATTGGTTCATTACATGAGGAGTTTTAAGAAATAAACAACCTCTTTTCAAAATTGAAGAAGGCTGCCTCGAACGAAGCAGCCTTCTTTAGTATATTTAAAAACTGCCCATGACGAGGCAGCTCTTCTTAATTATTAGTGTTCTACCAGGCCGCAAGAGTATTCTCAAGAAGCTTCTTTGCGTACAGGTAGTTGTGAACGCCTTTGCTTCCATCCCGGAATACCAGCTGGTAGTTGAGAATTGCACCGAACTGCGCATTTGTTACCGGAGGGAATGCAATATTACCCTGGCTTGGATTCTTCCAGTAACCGGTTGGATTTGCATTTGCATCATAGATATCCAGATAACCATGATACTGGCCATCTTCAGGATCTTTCTGGAGAATATCATGCCCCTCGCCAATTTCATTAATTTTTGTTGCCAGATCACTCAGCAGGTCTGTAATATTGTTTACAACGTTGGTATAAGTCGGGCTTGTGGCGCTCAGCGATGAGTGGCATCCACTTACATTACATCCCGTAAAGAGCCCGGCTGCGCTGAATGAATGTCCCCCTGACATGGCCCTCGGTTCTGACATGTGGCAGTTTCCGCATGAGAGATTTGCAGTATGCGCTGAGTTTGCGTAGCCTGTCCCGAATTGTATGCCTCCAACTCCGGCTGCAATTGAGCCCTGTGCTCCGTAATGAATACCAGTCCTGTAGCCTAAGTTTGATAATGTATATTTTGTAGCCTTATCTGAAACCAGCAATGAGTAATCTATCACATTTCCGGTTGAAGCAGTTACCGGCCTTGGCTGATGACACTTGGTACAAAGATTTCCTTTGGATTTTGCGAAATTGATGCTTTTTGATCCGCCCCACATTGTCAGTGGCACTTCCGCAGTTGTCGTAAGTGGTGAGAAGTCGTCTCCGCTATATGTTGAATGGAGGGCACTATGACAGGTAAAACAGCTGATTGGCCCTGGCAACGATGCAGTAACGGCGTCGACACTATAACTATTTAAAAATTTGCCAGCATTGGCCGGATCAGGAACAAAAGTTACCGGGGTGTTATTCGTAACAACATAGCTGAAACCCTGATCTGAGTGACAGGGAGCACAGGCGTTTCTTGTTCCTTCTTCGAAAGCTTCACCGCTGAAATGGAGCGAATGTTCATATTCAATTGCTTTTGCCTCAACAACATCAGGATTATGGCACTCTGTACAGGCAACGGTTACTCCCGGTTCTCCCTTTGGACCCTGCGCGCCCTGCGGACCTATAGGACCCATCGGACCTTCACAGGATATCATCACCATCCCGGTCATGACCAACAGCGAAAAAAGCTTCAAACTTCCCTTCATAGATTTTCAGGTTTTCTGTGATTATACAATGGCGAAAGGTAACAAGACCTGCGATGCATCCACCTGGTGTATCATTGATATTTCAATAACAAAAGATTGATAAGTAAGACCAACATGATTGATAAAGGTCAATTTTAAAAATGATATATATCACTATTTGCCTGAATTGCACATATGTTATTGTACGTTTGGCTTCCAATATCAGAGGGAAACAATGTTTAGTGAAAACGTAATATCGAGTTGTGAGTTCTGTACAAAATCCTGGAGCAACTTTAAAAATCTTTCAAAAGAAGAGCTGGCGCTTGTCAACAAGAACAGGTACGAAGCATATTTTAATCAGGGAGAGATGATTATTAAGCAGGGGTCTCCATCCTCAAATGCAGTATTCATTCTTTCAGGTCTTGCCAAAGTATACATGGAAGGTTACTCAGGCAGGAACCTGATACTTGAACTTGCCGGAAGCTCGGCGCTGCTTGCCGGCCCCGGTGCTCATTTCAACTCTCGATACTGCTACTCTGTGGCTGCACTTACCCAGATACATGCCTGCTTCATCAGTTTTGACATCATACGCCGGCTCATTGAAAGCAACCCGGATTTTGCCAGGGGTTTTATTGAGGACCTGAGTGAAAAAGCATTCAGTATGCACCACAAGGTGGTTAACCTGACACAGAAAAAGATGCATGGAAGGCTTGCTGAAGCCCTGCTTTATTTTTCAGATGTTCTTTTCCATTCTGACAGTTTTGAAATGGTACTGTCACGGCAGGAACTCGGAGAAATGACCAATATGGCAAAAGAGAGTGTTGTAAGAATAATGGGCGAGCTTGAAAATGAAAAGATCATTCAGTCTACGCCACGCTCAATCAAGATCCTCAAGCGTGAAAAACTTCGCGTAATTTCCGAAAAAGGATAGTTTTGCATTCAAATTAAAGTTATGAGAATATTCAGATTTCTTTTTACTCCAGCAGTAATGGGTGTACTATTCATTTTGCTGGCCGCCGCCATGGCCGCAGCAACATTCATTGAGAATGATTTCGGAGCTGACACGGCCAGGTCAATGGTTTACAACGCACGCTGGTTTGAACTGCTGTTTCTGCTCCTGGTAATCAATCTTGCCGGACAGATTATAAAATATAAACTGTACCGGAAAGAGAAGATTACCGTTATGATATTCCACCTCGCCTTTATTGTAATGGTCATCGGTGCGGCAATAACCCGCTATACGGGTTTTGACGGCATGATGCACATCAGGGAGGGGGAGGCCTCATCAGTGACATATTCTTCGGTCAGCGACCTTGTTTTTGAAGTGGCTGATATGGATAACCAGGTGCTTGCAGGACATTCGAAAGTTCTGTCTGTTGCCGGCGGCGGTCGTGCTGGTTACAGGAAGACTCTCAAGGCTGGCGGAAGTGAGGTGAAACTGACGCTTGACGCTTACATACCCGGCGCCGTAAAACAGGTGGAAGAATCTCCTGACGGGGTCCCTATGGTCGCTTTCCTCGCCACCCGTGATATGAGGACAAGTGAAATAATTGTGCTTGCCCGGGGTGAGACAGCAATGGCCGGAGAGATGACAATGGGGTTTGACACCGATGCTGATATTACTGTAATACTTGACAACACTTCTTTCCTCATCAGATCCGGAAAAGAGATGGTACTGACCAGGATGGCGGATATGACAAAAGTAATATACCCGCCTGACACATTGGTTAACATGGTTCCTGGCACCGTATATTCTATCGGAGGATACAAACTGGTACCCCGGCAGATGACCCTCAGCGGAGTGGCAGTGCCGGCGCCGTCTTCTGAAAATACGGATCAGGCCGGTTCCGGCGCCTTTGAGTTCACCCTGTCAGGAGGAGGCTTTGAAAAGAAGATTTACCTGTGGAACAATCCTGAAGCAGAAAGATCGGAATGGCACGGCACTGCAGGAGATCTTAATGTGAATGTCAGCTACGGAAACAAGCTTCTTGATCTGCCCTTCAGTATCACTCTTAAGGATTTTATTATTGAACGGTATCCGGGCTCCAACAGTCCTTCCGGTTTCAAAAGCCGGGTTACATTGATTGATGAGAACCATGGTGCTGAATTTCAGTATGATATATATATGAATCATATTCTCAAGTATAAGGGCTTCCGCTTTTATCAGTCATCTTATGACAAGGACGAGCTCGGCACTGTCCTCTCAGTGAACCATGATCCGGCAGGTATGATTACGACCTATGCCGGTTATGCCCTGCTTTTCCTGTTCATTGTTCTCTCGATAATCAACAGGCGATCGTTCTTCAGGACCGTAAGAACGGGTTACTGGAATTCAAGGTACCGCCGTCTGGCAGCAATGGTTATCATGCTTCTTGCCCTTACTTCTCTCTCAACTTTAAAGGCCCAGCATCTGGTCCTTGACAGTGATGAAGCCAACCGTTTTGGGGAGGTGCTTGCACAGGATCAGAAGGGACGTACCAAGCCGCTGTATACTATTAGCAGTGACATTTTACGAAAGGTTGCAAGGGAAAAGGAATTTGAAGGCCTCTCGCCTATGCAGGTTTTCATGGGTTTTTCTCTTGACCCTTATCACTGGCAGAATGTGCCTCTTATTAAAGTCTCAAATGCCGAGTTATCCGGTCTGCTGAAGCTGAAGGGCGACATGGCTGCTTTTTCGGACCTCGTTTCCTTTGGCGACGGAGGAGGGTATAAACTTTCATCGTACGTTGAAAAGGCATATTCCAAACCTGCAAGTGAGCGGACCCGCTTCGACAAGGAGGTAATCAAGGTGGACGAGCGGGTAAATATTTGTTATATGATGTCTGAAGGGGGCTTCATGAATATCTTCCCGCTGAAAGACGGGACGGACCACTGGGGTACTTCCGGCGATGCTGCCAGGCATGCTGCCGGTGCGGAGGATTCACTATTTGTACTCAATATCATTCCGATGTGGGCCCAGGCTGTCACTGCTGTGGCCAGCGCTCCGGCAAAGGCTGAAGAGTATCTCGGGGCGATAAAGGAATATCAGCGGGTTCATTCTGAGTATGATCTTCCGTCAGAGTCACGCATCAGGGCAGAGCTTTTCTATTACAGGGCAAATATCTTTGAGAAGTTGTTTCCTTTCTATGCCACACTGGGACTTCTGATGATCATGGTCCTTATCAGCTTTATCATTACCGGCAAGGGAGGAAGCTCCATTTTTATGAAAATACTGTTCAGCCTTGCCGTGGCCGGATTTATTTTTCATACGTTAGGACTGGGGATAAGGTGGTACATTTCGGGCCATTCGCCCATGAGCAACGGCTATGAATCAATGCTGTTCATTTCGTGGGTCACGATGCTGGCAGGCTTTATCTTCAGCCGCAAGTCGCTTCTGGCACTGGCAGCCACTGCCGTTCTGGCCGGAATGACGCTTATGGTAGCGCACCTTAGCTTCATGGACCCGGAGATAACCAACCTGGTTCCCGTGCTCAAATCATACTGGCTCACACTGCATGTCTCGGTGATTACGGGCAGTTACGGGTTCCTGGGTCTTGGAGCCATCCTGGGCCTCATTGTACTGATCATGATGCTCTTTGTAAATAAAAAGAACCAGGAGAGGATCAGCGCTACGATAGACGAGCTTACTGTCATCAATTACAGGACGCTGACACTGGGGCTTTACTTTCTGACGATAGGCACTTTCCTTGGAGCAGTCTGGGCTAACGAATCATGGGGTCGCTACTGGGGATGGGATCCGAAGGAGACATGGTCACTGATCACTATAGTTATTTACACTCTGGTGACCCACTCGAGGATGATACCCGGGCTGAAAGATGTTTATGTTTTTAATCTCCTTTCGCTATTTGCATTTTCTTCAGTGCTTATGACCTACTTCGGGGTCAACTATTATTTATCAGGGCTCCACTCTTATGCCGGGGGTGACGCTGTGCCTGTGCCTGTGTTTGTTTATGCAGCGGTGATTGTGCTGGTGGCTCTGGCGCTTACGGCGAACTTTATGTACAAACGTGCAATTCCGAAAGCCATTTAAGAAAAAGCTGGAATTACGGGTTGCCATTCTCACTGCGTTCGAATGGCGAGCCTGAAACGAGACCTCTTATCAGAAAAGGCCGGGATGCTGAAGCATCTCATGTTCTTGTTTTTTAAAATCTCAGTCTGAAGCGAGCTTCATCCTTCAGTTTAAAAAACAAAAACACCCCCGTGTAAAAGCACGGGGGTGGCCTTTTCTGATAAGGGTGGAAGACCGGGTTCGAACCGGCGACCTCCAGATCCACAATCTGGCGCTCTAACCAACTGAGCTACAACCACCGTTTTACGGACTGCAAAGAAACAGCAAAAATCCCATTCTGCAAATTTTTATCCTCATTTTGTCATTCATACATCCCAAATCGTATCTTAGTCGCCGGGAAAGCAAATGGAACTATTATTGAGACCCTTCAGCGTTCCTGTTTCTATATCTGTCACGATTGGCAAGGTTTAAGTTCATAGACAATATTTCAGGATTGCAGTCCGTACAACTGCTAAGATTTGCCACATTCCTGATCATCAGCGTCGTTTTTACAAAGAGCCATCTGTCGAGGCCACAGATAGGAACATGGGAGCTGTTCCTTTTCATCTCCAGCCTGGTGAGCTTCTTCTGGGTCTCCGGAATAATTCAGTCGCTGCTCACGCTTTATAACCGGAACTGGACATTCCGTGTCAGCGGAGAGACCGAGGGAAGAAAATCGCCGGAGATCTTCAATGCTTTCCTCCTGATATTATTCTTCAGCTTTATTGTTTTCGTCATGGGTATACTTATCAGGAATGTACTCGGCACAATGGACCTGAAGAGGGAAATCCCATACGCCAACCTTCTTCTGTTGTATATCCTGTTCAGCAATCCAGTCGCTCTTATAGAATATATATATCTTCTTAACAACAGGCCTCACCGTATTTTACAGTACGGAATTTATACCTATTTGGCACAGCTGCTGTTCGTGCTCTCTCCAGTGATTGCAGGCTTTGATGAGAAGAGCGCCATTTACGGTCTGTTTGCCATTACCCTGATGAGGTGGATATGGCTTATCATACTGCTCAGGCGGTACACATTAATGAAGGTATCGTTTGCCTTTATCCGGGAACAGCTTCGGGTGGGCATGCCGCTCATACTGACTTTCCTGATCAGCGGCTCAGCCCAGTATGTTGACGGTATAATCATTTCGGCCCGTTATGAGGACCCCGGCGTCTTTGCAATGTACCGTTACGGTGCGAAGGAGTTTCCACTGGTGCTTCTGCTTGCCAACGGTCTCAGCAATGCCCTCCTGCCACGCTTTGGTACCAGGGAGGGGATGAGAGAAGCCCTTGTCACCCTGCGGGCGAAATCAGAAAAACTGATGCACTACCTTTTTCCGGCATCCATGGCGACCATGCTTGTGGCACGCTGGGTCTTCCCCCGCCTCTTTACCACCGAATTCAGACGCAGCGCGGATGTCTTCATGATCTACCTTCTCCTAATAATCCCCAGGCTGGTCTTTCCACAAACAATCATCATCGGCCGGAAAAAAACTAATATTACCCTGATCGCAGCTTCAATCGAGATTGCAATTAATATTCCCCTCAGCCTCTTTCTGATTAAACCATACGGAGTGGTAGGCGTTGCACTGGCAACCTTCATCGTCTATTCACTTGAAAAGATCTTTCTTATATGGTATGTATGGAAAAAGATGAAGATCAAACCTGCAGATTATATTCCTGTTGTTAAATGGATTATCTATTCCGCCGTCCTGGTAATTCTTTTTGTCCTGATCGATCACAGGATCATCGACTTCCATTAGCCAGGCTGCCATCACTGCCAACGAAGTCAAAAAGAATTATATTTGAGGCATATTTTTTATCCCAGCTGGCATCCGGGGCCTGAGTTTATCCAACAGCACTGAAAAGATGAAAGCAGTCGAAGTGACGACAAAAGCCCACAGGAAGGAGTTTTCAGAATTTCCGAAAAAGCTTTACAGGGGAGATCCCAACCGGGTTTGCCCTCTTGACAGTGAGGTTGAGGCTGTGTTTGACCCCGAAAGGAATATTGCTTTCAGACGAGGCAAAGCCATACGGTGGCTGCTCTTAGATGAAAACGATAAAACCATCGGAAGGGTGGCTGCTTTCATAGATGAGATACGTTCAAAGGCAAACAGGCAGCCGACCGGAGGCCTTGGTTTCTTTGAGGTCATCGATTCACGGGAAGCGGCATTCATGCTTTTTGATACAGCCCGCAAATGGCTTTCCGACAGGGGTATGGAAGCAATGGACGGCCCCATCAACTTCGGTGAGAACGACAATTACTGGGGGTTGCTTGTTGAAGGCTTCACCCAGCCGGGATTCGGAATGCCATACAATAAACAATATTACAGACGTTTCTTTGAGGACTACGGCTTCAAAACCTATTTTGAACAGTACAGCTATCACAAGGATATAGCTTCTGTCGAGGTTTTACCGGAACGGTTCATGAAGATTGCAGACTGGGTATCTAAAAGACCGGGGCACAGCTTCCGGCATTTCGAATACAGGCAGAAGGACAAGTTCATTGCTGATATGGTCGATGTTTATAATGCAACCTGGTCAGTCTTTAAGGAGGACTTCACACCGCTTGACCAGGGGATGCTGCGTAATACGCTGAAGCAGGCAAAGGCCTTTATCGACGAAGAGCTGATATGGTATGCCTACCACAACGACAAGCCGATAGCCTTCTTCGTCATCTTTCCTGATCTGAACCAGATCATTAAATACTTTAACGGAAAGCTCACGCCATGGAACATGATAAGGTTTGTATGGTTCAAACACACTCACAAGATGACACGCGTGCGGGCCCTTGTAGCCGGAGTTAATCCCGCTTATCAGAACAGCGGAATTGAATCGGCCATCTTCCTTCAGCTCTTCAATGTCTTTCGCAGGAAACGTTATTACAAGGAGCTCGAGCTCTCATGG
>Ga0209254_10002883_pt1 | contig 15695 bp, 16 predicted proteins | sample FrelakmetDIP11DI_FD_187148 | JGI IMG/M metagenome (GOLD analysis project Ga0209254, IMG submission 187148) | Freshwater lake sediment microbial communities from the University of Notre Dame, USA, for methane emissions studies - DIP11 DI (SPAdes)... | ecosystem: Environmental > Aquatic >...
CGAGACCGAGCGCTACGGCCACTATTCGGTGGCGGGCGAGTTCGTCTACGACCACCCGTTCCAGTGGGGCAGCAAGCGCACCGGCCCCGACCTCGCGCGCGTCGGCGGACGCTACAGCGACGAGTGGCACCGCGTGCATCTGATCAACCCGCGCGACGTCGTGCCCGAGTCGAACATGCCGTCCTACGTGTGGCTCGCGAAGGCGCCGGCGGACGCGGCGACGATCCAGGCGAAGATGCGGGCGCTGCGCACGCTGGGCGTGCCGTACACGGACGACGAAATAGCGAAGGCGCCCGAGGCCCTCAAGGACCGCACCGAGCTGGACGCGCTGGTCGCGTACCTGCAGGGCCTGGGCCTCGTGATGCGCGGCGCGAAGTAGGGGACACCATGGCCGAATTCAACTGGTCCGGGTTGCTTGGCAGCATCACGACGGTGGTCGCGTTCGTCGCCTTCCTGGCGATCGTGGCGTGGGCGTACAGCAGCCGGCGCAAGAGCGCGTTCGACGCGGCCGCGAACGAGCCGTTCGCGCTGCCTGACGACTCGGTTGGCGGAGGGGCCACGAGCGCCGCCGGGCCGTCCCAAGGCGCTCGTAGCGCCCCCTCGGGGGGCAGCGCAGCGGCGAAAGCCGCAAGCGTGGGGGCACACCAATGAGTGATTTCACTTCGGGCTTCTGGAACGTCTACATCGTCGTCATCACGTTCGTCTCGATCGTCGCCTGCGGCGTCCTGCTCTGGTACCAGAGCAGGGTCCGGGTGCGGCCGGGCGGCAAGGGGGAGGAAACCACCGGCCACGTGTGGGACGGCGACCTCGAGGAGTACAACAACCCGCTGCCCAAGTGGTGGATGAACCTGTTCTGGATCACGCTCGTGTTTTCGGCGGTCTACCTCGTCCTCTACCCCGGCATGGGCACGTTCCAGGGTGTCCTCGGTTGGTCGCAGGTCGGGCAGTACGAGACGGAGCGCAGCGGCGCCGAGGCCCGCGTGAAGCCCCTGTACGACAAGTACGCGGCGATGGCGCTGCCCGCGGTGGCCGCCGACGCGCAGGGCCGCGCGATGGGCGAGCGCATCTTCCTCAACAACTGCGCGCAGTGCCACGGCTCGGACGCCGGTGGGGCGAAGGGCTTTCCGAGCCTGCGCGACAGCGACTGGCTGTACGGCGGCGAGCCCGCGAAGATCCTCGAGTCGATCACCGAAGGGCGGATGGGCGTGATGCCGCCGCAAGGCGCCGCGCTCGGCGAAGAGGGCGTGCGCAACGTCGTCGCGTACGTCCGGTCGCTGTCCGGTCTCACGGCCGATCCGCTGAAGGCGCAACTGGGCAAGGAGAAGTTTGCCGCATCCTGCTCGGCCTGCCACGGCGCGGACGGCAAGGGCAATCCCGCCGTCGGCGCGCCGAACCTGACCGACAAGGTGTGGCTGCACGGCAGCACCGAGGCGACCATGATCGAGACCGTGACCAAGGGCCGCAACATGAACGTGTCCGAGGGCACGCTGGCGATGCCCGCGTTCAAGGAAGTGCTCGGTCCCGCGCGCATCCACCTCGTGGCGGCGTACGTCTGGAGCCTGTCGAACTCCGCCGCGGCGAAGTAGAGCAGGAGGGCGCGCCGGGGGCGCAGGCGGAGGTGCCGCCTCAGCCCGCGGCCGCCCGTTCGCATCGCGTAGCGCCATGAACGCCCCCGAGACAGTCATTCCCCTCGCGCCCGCGGCTGACGACGGGACGGTCTCGCTCTACGAGATTCGCCGCAAGATCCACCCGCGCGCGGTGAGCGGCCGCTTTTTCGCCTGGCGCTGGGCGCTGATCGCGCTCACCCAGCTCGTCTACTACGGCCTGCCCTGGCTGGAATGGAACGATCGGCAGGCCGTGCTGTTCGACATCGGCGCGCGCAAGTTCTACATCGGCGGACTGGTGTTCTGGCCGCAGGACGTCGTCTACCTCACGGTGCTGCTGCTCATCGCTGCGTACGCGCTGTTCCTGTTCACCGCGGTCGCGGGGCGGCTGTGGTGCGGCTACGCCTGCCCGCAGACCGTCTACACCGAGATGTTCCTGTGGGTGGAACGGCGCATCGAGGGCGACCGCAACGCGCGCATCCGCCTCGACGCGGCGCCGATGAGCGCGGGCAAGCTCGGCAAGCGAACCATGAAGCACGCCGCGTGGATCGCGCTCTCGCTGTGGACCGGAATCACGTTCGTCGGCTACTTCACGCCGATCCGCGAACTCGTGGCGAGCCTGCCGTTCGGCCTTGGTGCATGGGAGGCGTTCTGGATCCTGTTCTACGCGCTGGCCACCTACGGCAACGCCGGGTGGATGCGCGAGCAGGTCTGCAAGTACATGTGCCCGTACGCGCGATTCCAGTCGGCGATGTTCGACCGCGACACGCTGATCATCGCCTACGACGCGCAGCGCGGCGAGCCGCGGGGCCCGCGCAGCCGCAAGGCCGACCCGCGCACGCAGGGGCTCGGCGCCTGCGTCGATTGCGGCATCTGCGTGCAGGCGTGCCCGACCGGCATCGACATCCGCCAGGGGCTGCAATACGAGTGCATCGGCTGCGCGGCGTGCATCGACGGCTGCAACCAGGTGATGGACCGGGTGGGCTACGCGCGCGGCCTCATCCGCTATGTCTCGCAGAACGGCCTCGAGCGTGGCTACGATGCCGCGACGATGTGGCGCCGCGCCTTCCGCGGACGCACACTCGTCTACACGGCGATCCTCGTCGTCATCGTCGCCGCCGCCGCCGCGTCGCTTGCCGGGCGCAACCCGCTCAAGGTCGACGTGCTGCGCGACCGCGGCGCGCTCGCGCGGGAGGCCGAACCTGGCATCGTGGAAAACGTCTACCGGCTGCAGGTCATGAACACCGACTCGACGCCGCGACGCTACGTGATCGAGGCGAGCGGCCTGCCGGGCCTCGCGGTGGTCGGCGTGGCGCAGCCGCTCGCGCTGGACGCCGAAGGTGCCAGGCTCGTCCCGCTGCGCCTGCGCGTGGCCGCCGGCGCAGCCAGTCCCGGCACGCACGTCATCGAGTTCGTCGTGCGCTCGCTGGAGGACGACGCGGTGGCGCGGCGCGAGAAGTCCACGTTCATCCTGCCGCGGCCATGAGCGCCGCAGGGCCGTCCCAAGGCGCTTGCGTCCGCCTCCTTGAGCAGTCGCGAGGAGCGCCGGATTGCGTGTCGGCCGGTGCGGCGATTCGCCTTGGCGTCGATCCCCGCGCCGGGCGCGGGGCCCCTCGCCGCTCGGCGAACGCCGCTCCCCCCGGGGGCGGCGCAGCTGCGCAAGCAGCAAGCGTGGGGGTACATCAATGAGCTCCGGCACTGCGGCGACGGACGCACGCCCCTGGTACCGCCATCGCTGGCCGTGGCTGCTGATGCTCGGTCCCGCAGTCGTGGTCGTCGCGGGCGGGGTGACGTTGTGGCTCGCCGTGCGCAGCGACGACGGCCTCGTGGCGGACGACTACTACAAGCGAGGGCTCGCCATCAACCGCCAGATCGAGCGCGACGCGCGCGCGGGCGCGCTCGGCCTCAATGCGACGGTCGACCTCGGCGCGGACGGACACGTGCGCGTACGGCTGGCGAGCGCGGTGGCCGACGCGGCCGCGCTGCCGGCATCGGTACGCGTCGTGGTGGCGCACCCGACGCGCTCCGTCGACGACGCGCGCGCAACGCTCGTGCGCACGCCCGACGGCAGTTACGCAGGGAAGATGGCGCCGCTGGCGCAGGGGCGCTGGCGGCTGTTCGTCGAGACCGACGAGTGGCGGCTGCCGGCGGTGGCGATCGACGGGCCGCGCAACGGCGTCGCGCTTACTGCGCAACGCTAGCCGCAGGACACCGGGAGGAGCCGATGGGCGAGTCGGTCACGTTCGGGCGCAGGCTGATGGCGGTGCTGTGGCCCGCCTTCCTCGTCGCAGCCGTGGCGAACGCGCTGTTCTTCACCGCGTTCGACCCGCACGACCTCACGATCTTCGGTCAGCCGGTCGAGGCCGCGCGCGAGGTGATGTACACCATCGGCTTCTTCGCGTTCTGGGCGGTGGCGGCAGCCGCAGCGGGGCTCGCCGTGGCCATGGCCCGCCGGTGACGGGCCGGGAGCTACCTTTGCCCGATCAGGTGGCGCAGCGCCGCCATGTCGACAATCTTGATGTTGCGGCCCTGCACCTGAATCAAGCCTTCGTCCTGGAAGCGCGAAAACAGCCGGCTCACGGTCTCGAGCTTGAGGCCGAGGTAGCTGCCGATCTCCTCGCGCGTCATGCGCAGCACGAACTCGGTCGACGAGTAGCCGCGCTGGCGGTAGCGCTCGGACAGATTGACGAGGAACACGGCGAGCCGCTCCTCGGCGCGCATGCTGCCGAGCAGCAGCATGACGTTGTGGTCGCGGGTGATCTCGCGCGCGAGGAACTTGTGCAGGTTGTGCTGCAGCGCCGGCACGCTGCGCGAGAGGTCTTCGAGGCGCTCGAAGGACATGATGCAGACCTCGGTGTCCTCCAGCGCGGTGGCCTGGCAGCCGTGGCGCTCGGTGCCGATGCCGTCGAGCCCGATGATGTCGCCGAGCATGTGGTAGCCGGCGACCTGCTCGCGCCCGTCCTCGGCGAGCACGGTCGTCTTGAGCGACCCGAGGCGCACCGCGTAGAGCGCGTGGAACGGCTCGCCGGCGCGGTACAGCGACTCGCCCTTCTTGAGCCGCGCGCGCGAGCCGATGACGTTGTCGAGCTGCTTCAGGTCGTCGGGGCCGAGGCCCACGGGCAGGCACAGCTCCCGCATGCTGCACGTGCTGCAGTGCGACTTGAGGTCGCGGATCGAGATGACCGGCGCGCTGTGCGGCACGGCACCGGTGGAGGCGGGTCTTGGTCGCGGCTGGACTGGCATGTGGGCTGTGGGAGCCTGTTGAATCGGGGGCGTAGGGCGGCCGGGGTCAGCGCACGGAAAACGTCCGCCCGACTGGCGGCAGCAGGCAAGGTTCCGGCATGGCACAAACGGCGCTGATCGCGGCATTCATGGCCGGGCTGCTCGGCGGCTGGCATTGCATGGCGATGTGCGGGGGCTACGTGGGCGCCCTCGCCGCGACACCCACGGAAGGCCCCACGCCGATTTTACATGGTCGGGCGCTGTTCGTCCGGCACCTGCTGCCGAATCTCGCCCGATTGTTCAGCTATGTTGCTTTGGGTGTGCTGTTCGGCGCGGCGGGGGCCTTGGCGCTGGGCGCCCAGTGGGCTGCGGCGCAGCGCGGCCTCCATGCGTTCGCCAACCTGCTGCTGCTCGCACTGGCGGTCGCAGTAGCCAGCGGCCGCTCGCCTTTCGCGGCACTCGAGCGTGTCGGGCTTTCATTGTACCGGCACGTGCTGCCCGCCGCCGGGCGCCTGGGCCGCGGGCCGGGGCTTGGTCCGCGCGTCGTGCTCGGCTTCCTGTGGGGGCTGACGCCCTGCGGGCTCGTCTACAGCGTACTCCCGGTCGCGATGCTGTCGGGCAGCGCCACCGACGGCGCGTTGGTCATGCTCGCGTTCGGCCTCGGCACGCTGCCCAATCTCCTGGCTGCGGGCTACGTCGTCGGTCGCGCGGGGCCGCGCCTGCGCGCCCCGGCGTGGCGCTACGCCGCGGCCGCGGTCATCACGGCATTCGCGCTCGCCGGGCTCTACCGCGCGCTCTTCGTGCCGGAGGCGCTGGCACACGGGCCGTTCTGCATCGTGCCGCCCTAGGAAGGTGAGCGCGGCCCGGCGCCACTGACATCGCCGCGTGCGTCGCGATGCGCGTGCGAGAATCGGCCGCGATGGCCGACATCGCCGATCCGCGCCGCTTTCCCGACCCCGCATCCGCTCCCGACGACGCCCGCGAAGCGCATGCGCTCGCGCGGGCGAGCCTCGCGGCCGCCTCGGGCCTCGACGCGCAATCCTGCGACGCCGCGCTCGACGTGTTGATCGACCGCGAGCTGACAGCTCCCGACGCCAGGCAGGCCGGGCTGCGCCTCGCGGCGTGGCTTGCGAGCGCTCCTTCCGTCGAGGTCTACCGGCACGTTTGGCGCGCTCTGGTGCGCCGCGCGGCGGCTCCGCCGCCAGGCGAGGGGATCGCGGTCACGCTGTTCGCCATTCCGCTGGTGCTGGTCGCGGGCGTGACCGGCGGTGCGGGCGCGCGCGTTGCGCTGCCGGGCACGCTGCCCGACGGCCCGGCGCTTGCCGGCCTGCTCCTCGAGCACGGGGCGCTGGGCGGCAACCGCTCGTTCACGCTCGCCGCCTCGCTGGTCGCGTGCGGCACGCTGGAAGTGGCGGCACTGCCCTTGCTGCGGGTCGCGCGGCAAGCGGTGCTGTCGCGCGGCGAGCCGCTGGAACTGCCGCCGGCCCCGCTCGCATTGCCCGCCGGGGAAAGCGTCCACCTGCGTTTCCTCGTCGGCAGCGCGGTCGGCGCCGCCGGCATCGACGTGACGCGCGACGCGACCACCGGCCGCTGGGGCATGCCGCTCACCAAGGCGCTGTCGGCACAGCTGGCGGCGCCGGGCGCGACGCTGCTGGCGCTGCCGCGTCCCGCGCTGTCCCCGCTCGCCGCGGTCGCGCAGGGCCGCACGGCGCAGCGCGACGTTTCGGCGCAGCTCTTTGCCAGCAACGCCATCCGCGACCTGCGCGCGAGCGTCGGCGAGCCCATCGCGGTGATCAGCGCGCATCGTGCCGCCGACGCTCCCGGAGGCGGCGAGTTGCGCCTGTCGCTGTCGTCGCCGTTCTCACCGCGCGATGCGCAGGGTTATCGCTGTCCGGTCCTGGCCGGGGAGCGCGCGGGCGACGCGGCGAAAATGCTGGCCGATCTTTGCGCCGATGCGCGCGTCGCGGACGTGCGCATCGCCCCCGGCGTGCACGACGACCGCGACCCGCTGACCGGCGGGCCGCTGATGTTCAAGCCGGAGATGCTGCCCGGCGCGTCGAGAATCCACTGAGTTCCACCGACCTCGGCGTCGCGCGCCTGACGACCGCGCGCTGGAGCGCATCGACACCGGACACCTGGCGGATGCGGCCCGCGCCGCTGATGCGCTGGCGCACCTGCGGGTTGCCGTGATAGTCGATGGCGCCCGCGCCGGAGATCGACGCGTCGAGCGAACGGGCGGCGTTGACGACGACCTTGCCCGCGCCGCTCACCTTGACGTCGGCGCGCTCGGAGACAAGCCGCGCCGCACGATAGGCGCCGGCGCCGGAGATCGACACTTCCTGCTCGGCCGCCCGCCCGGTCATCTCGGCCTTGACCGCGCCGCTGCCGACGAAGCGAAGCGCCGCAACGTCCACGCCCTCCATGCGCACGGACGCGGCACCGCTCGCGCGCACCACCAGCCGCTCGGCCTTCACGCCGTCGGCGGTGACCCGCAGCGCGCCCGAGAACGACAACGATTCGAGGTCGCGGAAGCGTATGGTGATCCGCGCCGGCCGCGCGCTGCCGCCGAATAGCCCGGCCCACCACCGCGCATCCTCGCCGGCGGAGATCTTCAGCGTGCCGCCTTGCGAGCGGACGCGCACGCGCGCGTGACGCCTGGGCGACGCCTCGACTTCGACGGCTTCCGTCGCGCCCTGCACCAGCACGACGTCGGCGTGGCCGCTGACCTCGACGTGACGGAACTCGCCGACCATGATGGGCTCCGCGGAGACGCGCTCGCCGTCCGTGTCGCCTCCGTGGAGCGCAGCCCACGCGAGGCCGAGCGCGGCCAGGACGGCGGCGAGGATGGCGAGCGGCAGGAGGAGGCGGCGCATCGGCGTAGGTTACCGGGAACTTCGCATTGGATGCTGCGGGAGGCCGGCCCGGATTCGCGCGCGGTCGACCCCCGCGGGGGCGCGGGTAAGCCCTTGACTCCGCGGAAGCCGGCCACTACTGTATACAGAATGCAGTAGCGCCACCGGCATCGCCGGCAACCCGCGCGGCGCCGGCCGCAGGAGTCCCGCATGGATCCCTCCGCCGACCGCATCCGCGTCCTCGTCGCCAAGGTCGGGCTCGACGGGCACGACCGTGGCGTCAAGATCGTCGCGCGCACGCTGCGCGACGCCGGCATGGACGTCATCTACACCGGATTGCACCGCTCGCCCGAGGAGGTCGTCGACGCGGCCGTGCAGGAGGACGTCGACGTGATCGGCGTGTCCATCCTCTCGGGTGCGCACATGACGGTGTTCCCGCGCATCCTCGAGGCCCTGCGCGCGCGCAAGGCGGACGACATCCTGGTCGTGGGCGGCGGCGTGATCCCCGACGAGGACGTCGCCGCGCTGAAGCGGCTGGGCGTGCGCGAGCTCCTGCTGCAGGACACGCCGCCGGAGGCGATCGTCGCGATGATCCGCCGCGTCGTCGCCGAGCGCGGAGTACGTTGAGCATGCCGGCTGTCATGGAGCAGTGGTCGTTTCCGCCGCGTTACGACGCGGGCTACCTGCCGCAAGTCCCGTCGCGTCACTGGTTCCCGGTGCGCGAGACGATGGCGCCCGCCGAGCGCGAGCGCGCGATCCTCGGGCGGCTCAAGGACATCACGCGCTACGCGTGGGGCGCTTCCCCGTTCTACCGGCGCAAGTGGGACGAGGCGGGCTTCCACCCGGACCAGCTGCGCTCGCTCGAGGACTTCGAGTCGCGCGTACCGGTGATCAGGAAGGCCGATCTTCGCGAGGCGCAGTCGCGCGTGCCGCCGTTCGGCGACTACCTGTGCGTCCCCGACGACGAGGTGCACCACATCCACGGCACGTCGGGCACGACGGGCCGGCCGACCGCATTCGCGATCGGGCGCGCCGACTGGGACGCGATCGCCAACGCGCACGCACGCATCATGTGGGCGATGGGCATCCGCCCCGGCGACAAGGTGTTTGTCGCCGCCATCTTCAGCCTCTACATGGGCTCGTGGGGCGCGCTGTCGGGCGCCGAGCGCCTGCGTTGCAAGGCCTTTCCGTTCGGCGCCGGCGCGCCGGGCATGACCGCGCGCGCGGCGATGTGGCTCGACCTCGTGAAGCCGCGGGCTTTCTACTCGACGCCGTCGTTCGCGCTGCACCTTGCCGAGGTCGCCCGCAGCGAAGGCTACGACCCGCGTTCGTTCGGCCTCACCACGATGTTCTTCTCCGGCGAGCCCGGCGCGTCGGTGCCCGGCGTGCGCGATCGCATCGCGCAGGCCTACGGCGCGCGCGTGATCGACTGCGGCTCGATGGCGGAGATGACGCCGTTCATGAACGTGTCCGGCACGGCCGAAACCGACGGCATGCTGTGCTGGCAGGACGTCGTCTACACCGAGGTCTGCGACCCGGCGACGTTTCGCCGCGTGCCCTACGGGCAGCGCGGTACGCCGGTGTACACGCACCTCGAGCGCACCTCGCAGCCGATGATCCGGCTCGTCTCCGGCGACCTCACGCTGTGGGAGGACGGTCCGAGTCCCTGCGGGCGAACCTATCCGCGCCTGCCGCAGGGCATCTTCGGGCGCATCGACGACATGTTCACCATACGCGGCGAGAACGTCTACCCGAGCGAGGTCGATGCCGTGGTGAACGCTCTTGCGGGCTACGGCGGCGAGCACCGCATCGTCATCACGCGCGAGGGCGCGATGGACGAGCTGCTGATCCGCGTGGAGGCCGCCGCGGAGTCGCATGCGGCGGGACGCGGGGACGCGCTGCGCGACGACGCCGCGAAGGCGCTGCAGAGGATGCTGGGGCTGCGCGCGAAGGTCGAGGTGGTGGCCCCGGGCACCTTCCCGCGCACCGACTTCAAGGCGCATCGCGTGATCGACGATCGCGAGGTGTTCCGCGAGATGCGCTCGCGGATGGGCTGACCGCGCGCCGCGCCGTGGGTTACATCCCGTCCCATTCGCTCCTGCCCGGCGTACTCGCCCGCGACGCGCGCTCGATCGCGCGGCTCCTCACGCGGGCCGAGTCCGGCGTCGACGAGGCGCGCGCCGCGCTCGACGAGGCGTACGCGCGCGCCGGGCGGGCGCACGTCGTGGGCATCACCGGCGTGCCGGGCAGCGGCAAGTCGACGCTGGTCGCGAAGCTCGTCGCCGACATCCGCCGCGGCGGCCGCACCGTGGCGATCGTCGCCATCGACCCGTCGAGCCCGTTCTCCGGCGGGGCGATCCTCGGCGACCGCATCCGCATGGCCGACGTGGCGGGCGACCCGGGCGTGTTCGTGCGCAGCATGGCCACGCGCGGGGCGCTCGGCGGGCTCGCGCGCGGCACGCTCGAGGCCGTCGACGTGCTCGACGCGGCAGGCTTCGACATCGTGATGATCGAGACCGTCGGCGTGGGTCAGGACGAGGTGGACATCGCGCGCGCCGCGCACACCACGGTCGTCGTGTCGGCGCCGGGGCTCGGCGACGACATCCAGGCGATCAAGGCCGGCATCCTCGAGATTGCCGACGTGCACGTGGTGAGCAAGTGCGACCGGCCCGAGGCCGACCGCACGATCGCCGACCTCAAGAACATGCTCTCGCTCGAGCTTGCGACAGCGCACCGGGCCGGCTGGCGGCCGCCGGTGCTGCCGGTGTCCGCCGTGCAGGACACCGGCGTGGGCGCGCTGCGCGAGGCGATCGACCGCCACCGCGAGGCGCTCGCGGCCGACGGGACGCTGCCGGCACGCCGGCGCGAGATCGCGCAGCGTCGGCTGCTGCGGGCCGGCGAGGACATCCTGCGCGAGCGCTTCGCGCGTGAAGGCGGACCGCGCATGGCCGCGCTGCTGGACGGACTGGTCGCGCGGCGGGTGAGCCCGCGCGCCGCAGCGCGCGCGCTCATCGAGGACATGGCAACCGGAGGCGAGGGATGAACGAGGCAACGCGCGAAGCGGCCCGCTGGCAACGGGAGGTGGAGGACTGGGAGGCGAACGAGGTCGCGCGGTTCACGGCACGCGCGCCCGAGCGCAAGGCGCAGTTCGCCACGCTGGGCGGCTTCGCGGTCAAGCGCGTGTACACGCCGGCCGATGTCGCCGACACGCCGCCCGAAGACATCGGACTGCCCGGCCGCTATCCGTTCACGCGCGGGCCGTACCCCACGATGTACCGCGGCCGCCTGTGGACGATGCGCCAGATCGCCGGCTTCGGCACCGCCGAGGACACCAACGGACGCTTCAAGTACCTGATCGCCAACGGCCAGACGGGGCTGTCCACCGACTTCGACATGCCCACGCTGATGGGCTACGACAGCGACCACCCGATGAGCGAGGGCGAGGTCGGCCGCGAAGGCGTGGCCATCGACACGCTGGCCGACATGGAGGCGCTGTTCGACGGCATCGACCTCGAACGCATCTCGGTGTCGATGACCATCAACCCCTCCGCGTGGATCCTGCTCGCGATGTACGTGGCGCTGGCGGTGAAGCGCGGGCTGGACCTCGGCAAGCTGTCGGGAACGATCCAGGCCGACATCCTGAAGGAGTACCAGGCGCAGAAGGAGTGGATCTACCCGGTGGCGCCGTCGGTGCGCATCGTGCGCGACTGCATCACCTACTGCGCGCGGCACATGAAGCGCTACAACCCGATCAACATCTCGGGCTACCACGTCTCCGAGGCCGGTTCATCGCCGCTGGACGAGATCGCCTTCACGATGTGCAACCTCGTCACCTACGTCGAGGAGGTGGTGAAGACGGGCATGCACGTGGACGAGTTCGCGCCGCGGCTCGCGTTCTTCTATGTCTGCCAGGCCGACTTCTTCGAGGAGATCGCGAAGTTCCGCGCCGCGCGTCGTGTCTACGCCAAGATCATGAAGGAGCGCTTCGGCGCACGCGACCCGGAGTCGATGCGGCTGCGCTTCCACTGCCAGACCGCCGCGGCGTCGCTCACCAAGCCGCAGCACAAGGTCAACATCGTGCGCACCGGCCTGCAGGCGCTCGCCGCGGTGCTCGGCGGCGCGCAGAGCCTGCACACCAACGGCATGGACGAGGCGTTCGCGATCCCGACCGAGGAGGCGATGAAGATCGCGCTGCGCACGCAGCAGGTGGTCGCCGAGGAGTCGGGCGTGGCGAGCGTGGTCGATCCGCTGGGCGGCAGCTACTTCGTCGAGAGCCTGACCACGCGCTACGAGAAGGCGATCTTCGCGGTGCTCGACGAGGTCGAGGCGAAGGGCGGCACGGTGAAGCTCACCGAGGAGGGCTGGTTCCAGCGTCGCATCGCCGACTTCGCCTACGAGACGGCGCTGAAGAAGGCCTCCGGCGAGAAGCCGGTGCTCGGCGTGAACAAGTACGTCGACCCGGCCGAGACGTTCGACGACGTCGAATTGCACCCGTACGACCCGTCGACCGCGCAACGGCAGATCGCGCGCCTGCAGCGCGTGCGGCGCGAACGCGACAACGCGAAGGTGGCAGCACTGCTCGATCAGCTCGTCGAAGTGGCCAAGGACGAGACGCGGAACATCATGCCCATCACGATCGAGCTGGTGTCGGCAGGGGCGTCGATGGGCGACATCGTCGAGAAGCTCAAGGGGCTGTGGGGAACGTACCGCGAGCGGCCGGTCTTCTGACCAGGAAGCGCTATCCTTCACCGCGGGGGGGCGCCTGCATCCCTCGGCTGACCGCGGACCTTGCTTCCATGCGCATCGCCTACCTCGATTACGTCCCCGACCTCGCCGAACCGGCGGAACTCGCGCCGCACGCGGCGGTCACCGGCCGCACCACGGCGGGCGCAGGCCTGGTGCTGCGGCCCTACGCGATCCTGCGCGCCGACGGCGAGTCGGTGCGCGTCGGGCGCAACGGCTTCTTCGGCGAGCGCGCGACGTCGCACATCGCTCATGGCGTGCTCGGCGCCAGGATGGGCGACGACGTCACCGTCGGCCGCTTCGGCCTGGTGCACGCCTGCACGCTGGAGGACGGCGTGGTGGTCGCGGACGGCGCCTCGGTGACCGACGGAGCGGTGGTCGGTGCGTACTCGTTGATCGCGCCCGGCGCGCTGGTGCCGCCGCGCAAGGTGCTGGCGGGCGGCTACGTCTACGAGGGCCATCCGGCCACGCCGACGCGCGAGATCGGCCGCGACGAGCTGGCGGAAGTCGCCTGCGCGATCCGCGAAGGCCGGCGCAGCACGCTGGGCACCTCGGACGACCTGCCGCCGCTCGACGCACTGCCCTTCCTGCCGGAGGGGCCGTTCGAGGGCGTGCTCCACTCGATCCACGGCCGCTCGCCCCGCCTCGGCCGCAGCTACGTCGCGCCGACGGCGGTTCTCGTCGGCGATGTCGAGCTCTGCGACGACGCCGGCGTCTACTTCGCCTGCGTGCTCGCCGCGGGAGGCGCGCGCATCGTCGTCGGCGAGGCTACCAATGTGCAGGACAACACGCTCATCGTCACCGACGCGCGGCGTGGCGACACTGTCATCGGCAAGCGCGTGACGATCGGGCACAACGTGCGCATGGGCTCGGGCCGCATCGGCGACGACGCACTGATCGGCATGGCCTCGAAGGTGGGCGACGGCGTCGTGGTCGAACCCGGCGGCTGCATCGGCGCCGGAGCGCACGTCGAACCCGGCACGGTAGTGAAGGCGGGGTGGATCTGGGCGGGCCGCCCCGCGCGAGCGTTCCGCGCCGTCAAGGACGCCGAACGCGAGTGGTTCGCCGAGGGCGCGCGCACCTACGTCGAGTACTCGCGCGACTACCGAAAGCAGCGAAAGCAGGGTCAGACCCTACTTCCCGGCGAGACCATCGCAACTCGCGGCAAGGCGAACGGAAAGTAGGGTCTGACCCTACGGTAGCGCGATGGCGACGTTGTGCGCGGCGCTGACGAGGTGCGCGCGGGCAAGCGCCGCGGCGCCTTCCGCGTCGCCGGCGGCCACCGCGCGCAGGATGTGCTCGTGCTCGGTCCAGATCGCGCGCCGGTAGTCGCGCTGCAGCAGGACCTCGCGCATCGCGCGGCGCAGGTGGTTCCACAGCTGGCCCATCGTGTCGACGAACAGGCGATTGCCCGACGCCTCGTAGAGCAGCATGTGGAACGCCATGTCGGCGCGGATCAGCTCGGGCACGCCGCCTTCGCGCACCGCGCGCTTGCCTTCAGCGACGATCGCCTCGCCGCGCTCACGCAGGTCGGCACCGCCACGCTGCGCCGCGAGCGATGCCGCCATCGGGTCGATGCCCAGGCGCAACTCGTAGATCCAGCGCATGAAGTCGCGGTCGAGCGGGGCGACCATGAGCCCCCGGCGCCCGGCCTCGACGAGGAACTTCTGCTGCTTGAGGAGCAGCAGCGCCTGCCCGACGGGCTGGCGCGAGACGTCGAGCTTCGCGGCGACGCTCTCCTGCGTGAGCCGCTCGCCCGGCTCGAGCCGTCCCTCGCAGATCGCGTCGAGGATCGCGCGGTACGCCTGCTCGCCGATCGTCGGCTGCGGTGCGAGCGTGCGCATCGCGGCGGCGTCAAAGGCTTGCGGTCGCGGCGCGTTCATCGTGGGCGCGATGATACCGCGCAGGTCGACTGCGGCCGGTATAATCCGGCGCTTCGTTCCGCCGATCGCATCGCCGATGAGCCTCGACCGCGTTCCCTCCGGGAAGGACGTCCCGAACGACTGCAACGTGATCGTCGAGATCCCGATGCGGTCCGACCCGATCAAGTACGAGGTCGACAAGGAGACGGGCGCCGTGTTCGTCGACCGCTTCATGTCGACGGCGATGCACTACCCGTGCAACTACGGCTACATCCCGCAGACACTCTCCGACGACGGCGATCCCTGCGACGTGCTCGTGCTCTCGCCGATGCCGCTCATCACCGGCGTGGTGGTGCGCTGCCGGCCGATTGGCATGCTGAAGCTCGACGACGAGGCCGGCGGCGACTCGAAGATCCTCGCCGTGCCGATCGATCGGCTCTCGGCGCTGTACCGCAGCGTGCAGTCGCCGCGCGATCTCCCCGAGATCCAGACGCAGCAGATCGCGCACTTCTTCGAGCACTACAAGGACCTCGAGCCGGGCAAGTGGGTGCGCGTGGGCAGCTGGGTCGGCGCCGAGGAAGCCAAGCGCGAGATCCTCGATTCGGTCGAGCGCTACCGCCACGCGACGCCGAAGCCGCACTTTTGACGCGCGGCGCGAAGCTGCCGGGCGGGTAGCCAAGCCCGGATGAAGCACGCCGCGCTCGCGTTCCCGCCGTTGTTCGTCGTCCTGTGGAGCACCGGCTTCATCGCGGCGAAGTTCGGCCTGCCGTACGCGCCGCCGCTCACGTTCCTCCTGGTGCGATTCGCGCTCGTCGCCGTGCTCATGGGGGCGGTCGTGGCGCTTACCAAGGCGCCGTGGCCGTCGTCGCGGCGCGAGGTCGCGCACGTCGTGCTCGTGGCGTGGCTGGTTCACGGCGTCTACCTCGGCGGCGTGTTCGTCGCGCTGTCGCGCGGCATGGCGGCCGGCACGGCGGCGATGCTCGTCGGGCTGCAGCCGCTGCTCACCGTGTTCCTCGCCCGCGGGTGGTTCGGCGAGCGCGTCGTGGCGCGGCAGTGGGCGGGGCTGGCGCTGGGGCTCGTCGGCCTGTGGCTGGTCGTGCGGCACAGGATCCGCCTCGACGCCGATCCATGGATGTTCGTTGCGATCGGCTGCGCTCTCGTCGGCATCAGCGTCGGCACGCTGTGGCAGAAGCGCCACGCTGCGCACGTGGACATGCGCACCGGCGCGCTCATCCAGTTCGCCGCATGTGCCGCGCTGTACCTGCCGCTCGTGCTGGCCTTCGAGCGGGACACGGGCGTGAGGTGGACCCCGCAACTCGCCTTCGCCATCGGCTGGTCGGTGATCGTGCTGTCGCTGGGCGCGATCAGCCTGCTGTACTGGCTGCTGCGCCACGGCGCGGCAGCGGGGGGGG
>Ga0209254_10002884_pt1 | contig 15694 bp, 15 predicted proteins | sample FrelakmetDIP11DI_FD_187148 | JGI IMG/M metagenome (GOLD analysis project Ga0209254, IMG submission 187148) | Freshwater lake sediment microbial communities from the University of Notre Dame, USA, for methane emissions studies - DIP11 DI (SPAdes)... | ecosystem: Environmental > Aquatic >...
GTGCTCGACGCCGGCAACTCCGGCACAGGCTACTACCTCCTCACTGCCATCGCCTCTCTCATTGACGGCTACTCGGTCATTTCCGGTGATTACCAAATCTGCCGGCGCCCGGCCCAGCCCCTCATCAATGGACTGAACGATCTGGGAGCTCAGGTCTTCTCCACCCGCAATGCCGGGGTAGCGCCCCTGGTGATTAAGGGTCCTCTCAAGGGCGGCCGCACCAAACTGCCTGGTATCAACTCCCAGTGGCTGAGTCCTCTGCTCATCGCCGGTGCCCTGAGCCAAGAGGGAATCACCGTCATTGAGGACAACCTCATGGAGCGGCCCTATGTCGATATGACCATGGCCTGGATGAAGCTTGCCGGCGCCACCTGCAGCCACAAGAACTACGACGAGTTTAATTTGCCCGGGGGCCAGCGATATAAGGCCTTCACGGCTCACGTGCCAGCAGACTGGGGCAGTTCCGGATATCCCATGATCGGTGCGGCCATCACTGACTCCAAGGTCACCTTTGTGGGCATGGACCCGGACGACTTCGCCGGCGAGCGTAGGTATCCTTACATCCTTCAGGAGATGGGCGCCAAGGTTTCCTTTGGCGATGGCGGTCGAACTGTGACGGTGGAGGGCGGCAGCGATCTGCACGGCATCAAGATTGACTGCTCCGGCACCCCGGACGCCGTGCCCATCCTGGCGGTGTTGGGCTGCAAGGCCAAGGGCAAAACCGTGCTCTACAACATCGGAGCCAGCCGTCTCAAGGAGACCGACCGCACCCGCTCCATCAAGGAGGAGCTGACCAGGATGGGCGGCAAGTTCGAGGAGACGCCCGACCGCCTGACCATCTACCAGTCCGAACTAAAAGGCGCCGACATCGACGGCCGGCACGATCACCGCATCGTCATGGCCACGGCTGTAGCTGGTTTGATGGCTAAAGGGACCACATCGATTGACCATGCCGAATATACGAGGGTATCCTTTCCCAACTTTTACGAAGTGATGAAGGGGTTGGGCGCTCAAATAGAATGGGTGGACAAGGTGGGATGATGAAAAAGGGAACAAGACCCCAATCGCTACAAGCAATGAGGGAAAGAAGAAAACAGATCGATCTCATCGATCAGAAACTCCTTTCTCTGCTTAACCGACGCCTTTCCATTGCATTGGAAATTGGAAAGATTAAGAAAGAGAGGAGAGAAAAGATCTACAATCCCAAAAGGGAGGATGAAATTGTGAAGAGACTCAATCTAAAAAATCGAGGTCCCTTGAAGGAAGAAGATCTGAAGAAGATATTCAAAAAGATTATGAGGGTGTGCCGTAAATCCCAAAACCTCATGCCACGCTGACCCCCAGAAGGGATCACTCTGAGGAGCCATTGACGTAATGATTAATGAGATTTCTTATGTTCACCCCGTTAGAAATTCCAGTGGGGCACTCGCCGCACCCGCCGTGCTCGCGCACCGTCGCGGCAGGCAAGCGCTGGCGCAGCAGGTTATTTCTAACGGGATAAAAAGGAAATATCCGATCCTATTTCTTCTCCTCTTTCTTCTCCAATTCCTTCTTTAGGCCTTCAATTTTTTCCCTGAACTCATCCGTGACTGTTTTTGACTGAATGTGATCGGTGATAATATGAGGAGTTAGAAGAAGGATCAACTCTCTTCTCTCATATGAGTCCGTATCAGATCCGAAGAGGAAACCGATAATGGGGATTTTATTCAAGATGGGGAGTCCTCGCCTTGATACACCCTTACTGTTCCTGATCAATCCGCCGATAGCAATCGTTTGGCCTTCCTTAATGGAAAGGACAGTTTTAGCAGTCGTCTTATTAAAGGCAGGAACTGAAAAACTCGAAGTAGCGCCTGATACTCCAGCTGTGTTACTCACATCCTTCCTCCCAAGTGTCCTCGAATCTAAGCTGCTCTCCTCTATGGAGAGTTCCATCGTGACCAATCCCCCGTCACTGATGCGTGGAGTGACGGTGATGATTGTACCGATGTCCTTATACTCGATCGTTCCCTCGACGAACCCTGTAGGTGTAACGGATGTTCCGACTCCAGTTGAAGTATAAGTGTTCGTAAGGATGGGTTCGGATGTCCCGATCTGAATCTTGGCCTCCTTATTATTGGAGGCGAGGAGATGAGGTGAAGTTAGCACCTTGAGGCGTCCAAGATTAGCAGCTGCTTTAATCGCAGCAGAAAACCTTCCGGCTTCTTCTATAATGGAATAGGTTATTCCAGGACCAGCTTTACCGAGACTTGGGAAAGGCCCAAAGTTAATTGTTTGCTGCCATTTTCCCTTATCAAGATATTCTACGAAGTCTATGCCAAATTCAGTTTCATCCTTTAGAAGGATATCAGCCAGCAAGACCTCAATTAAGACCTGCCTCGGATATATGTCTAACTTTTTGACCGTTTCGAGGATTGTCTGATAGTCCCTGGCAAAGGCTCTTATTACCAATGCGTTGTTTGTTTCATCAACTACGATATTGATCTCCCCTTCGGGCACGGCCGTTGTTGCCTCTTCCTTTGGAGCGGGAGCGGGCGTCGGGGCCGGCCTGACGCCTCTGGGCAGGGCAGGCTCGACCACCTTCTCCTTGAAATCGGCTTTCTTATCCTTTGGGGCTACATAGATCTGCTTCAAAACCTCTCCCAGATCCTTGGCCTTCATGTTCTGAACATGGTAAACAAAAACACTCAATTTCGTTCCCTCTGCCGGAGTCCTATCAAGCTCCTTAAGCCATCCCTCCACTTTCTCGAAGATGCTGGGGATCGAGCTCACAACGAGCAGAGAATTGATCCGTGAGATGGGTGTAAAGGTGATGCCTACTCCTCTTCCTGACTTGACCGAAACCTCAAAGGAGGAAAATATCCGCTCCACCTCCTTGGCAATCTCCGTGACATCGGCATTGAGAATGGGATAGATTCTCACCCTTAGATCGGTGAAGATGTCCAAATCAAAAAGGGCGATAATATCCAGAGCCTTCTTGATATTGGAGGCTATATCTCCGAGGATCAGAATATTATGAGGTGGATGCTCGACGATATCCGCGCCATCGGTGAGGAAAGGTTTAAGTATTTTGGAAACCTCGGTAACGGGAATATACTTAAGGGAAATAATCTGGATGATGAATCTTCCCTCGGGAATCGATCTTCCAGGTTCGATACGGTCTACCGGAGAAATAGATAATTTTTTAGCATCCCCGAAGGGGACGATTTCGTAAAGGTTGTCTTTCTTAACGGCAGTCGCCCCATTCAGCCTCAAAATGGATTGAAAAATGGGAAAAACTTCCTCCGTTGAAACCTGACCGGCTGTCCGGATATTGACAACCCCTTTCACCCTCGGGTCAATGATGTAGTTGATCTTCATGATCTCCGCCATCACGCGGATCACTTCATAAATATCCGCATTATCGAAATTAAAAACGACCCCCGGCGCTGACCGGGTCTCCGGAGGTCTTGCAGGAGGTAGAGGGGCAGCCGGGGAAGATGAGACAGTGGGTGGACTCGTCTTCGGAGCAGAAGGCTGGGAAACAACCGGAGTGACCGGCCTTGGAGGACTTGAGAGGGGTGGTAAAGCCGTATCCTGGGAGGGTGGAGCTGGACTTGAAGTTTGGATCTGAGATGAAATGACCTGACCCGGAGGATCCGTTTCTACCGGTTTGGACTTCGAGCTCAGATTCATTCCTGAACAGCCACTGAATACGGTGAGCAGAAGAAGGATGAAAAACCTTATCCAAAATTTTTTATTTCCCATGATCAATTCTCCCCTCTCTAAGATCCTCCCGGTCCCTGTGGCGCGGTCGGCGGAGCAGGAGTTCCGGGAGTAAAAGGCACTTGCCTGCTTCCTCTTCTCGGGAAATAGGCTGGAGGTGTGCTTGGTGTGCCAGGTGCGGGAACTGGGATGGTTCCAGGAGTCATGGTTGGAGGAATCGCCGGGGTAACCGAAGGTGGCATGACGACTCTCTCCTGTCCGGGAACCGGGGAAGGGAGAGAAGGTCTTGGAATCCCCGGTCTCTCCGATGTCGGAACTCCTGGAGCACCCGGCCTGGGTGGTTCAATGGGCGATGGACCCGTAGGACCAGGAAGCGTGCTGGTAATGCTAACAGGTTTGCTCTCCGTTTTAACAGCCGTTCTCGTCTTCGGTTTGGCTGTATCATAAAGCAGAATTTCAAAAGTATCCCCTTCTGCTTCTAAGGTAATTCGATCAGGCATAATGCTTGCCAGCTTATATTCTCCGATCCGCTCCCCCACTTTAAGGGTCAGCATCTCCCTCTCCCCTTTCCTCAGGGATCTGCCTATCTGGACAATGGAGGCCGACTGGTAATCGCCTGCAAGGGTCACCCCAAATAAAACCACCTGAGGTCGAGCAAGGGGTTTCTTGATTGTTTCTGTCGGAAAGATGGAAAATTCCTTCCTTTCGGGGTTGAAGATATTCTTTTCCACCAATGCTGTATAGGGCATATCAGAAAGAATCTTTTTTGTCCCGGCAACCGGTAAAGACCCTTCTGTCTTGGTCTCTGTTTTTTTCGCCCCCTCTTCACCAAAGGCTAACTTAACAAAGGTCTCCCTGTTTCCCATGGGCAGAAAAAGAATGGCCGCAGGCAACAGAAATATCAAAACGGGATATATAAAGTTTTTCATCTCCCTCTCTCTTTCTCCTTCGTCTGGTTTACTTTCACCAACCCTGAAATGACAAAGCTCCCCTGAATACTGTTGGGCATCCTCGGATTGGGAACCAGGAGGTCCATCTCCGATATCATCAATTCCTTATCGTGGTGCTCTATGTCGTAAATGAATTGAACCAGGCTCAATAAATTATTAACGGGATTAAAATCGATATGGATGGAAATCCTTCTGTACATAGAAATGTCTTTTGGCTCCAATATTCTGAAACTTCGGATGGTCATCCCATTCTTTTCCAGGAGCTTCTTTAAAACCTCCTGGAGATTGGCAGCGCTTAACTGGGGAGTTTCCCCGGGAAGAAAGCGCTGCTGAACTTCTTCATACCTTTTTTGTACCCGACCGAGTTCTTCCTCAACCGTTTTTCTCTTCTGGAGAAACTCTGAATATTTCAAGAGGACTTTTCTCTTCAGGGCGATCTCTTCTTTCATCCTCCTGGTAGCTTCAACCATGGGAAGGATACCCAGGGTAAAGATGAGAACGAAGAGGACCGTTCCGATGAAAATCCAGAGAATCCTATTGCGGGAAACCTTCCTCTTTCGTAAAAAAGACGGCAGCTTCAAGAACCCTTTCTCCTCGCCTCAATTTTAGCTCTAATTTTGAACCTTTCCTTTTCCTGTGCCCCTTCGGGTTTGATCTGTCTCTCCTTGGTCACGGGGGCCAGAAATTCAACTTTATCAAAAAGGGGAGATTTATCAAGTAGGGAGATGAGGTCCGATGCGGAATCGGCAAAACCACTGATCTCAATCTCCTTCCCGTTATATTTCATGTTCCAGATCCACACCGCAGGGGGTAAGAGCCGGGTCAATTCCTTCAGCATCTCGACCTTGCTAATTTCCTCTGATTGAATCTTCTCCAGTTCTGAAATCTCTTTGCCATAGACCTCCTGCTGTTTTTGTAACTTCTCTACAGCTTCAACCTCAGGTTTCCTCTTTCTAATCTCCTCCGTGACTGAAGCCAACTCATCTTGGTATTTGAAAAAAACCCTCATCCCCCAGGTTAGACTGATCATAACCGCCAGAGAAATAAAGAGAATGGAGAGAGGCTTTCCAATCTGTCTCACCTTCTTTCTCATCTCTGGGGGAAGAAGGTTAAGACCGATCCTGGGCTTGACCATCTCCTGTAAAGGCACCCCAAGGGATGGATAAATCCGGGAAGACCTTGCTAACTCCCCTGCGATCTTCATTCGACTGATCGGAGGGGGTGATACTCCTTTAATCCCATCCGCCTCTTTAAGGGCGGCAAGTAGGGTTTCATCCGCATCTAACCCGTAAACAAAAAATGTCGTCTTTGCAAAAGAGGAGGGCTCCAAGCCCAACCGCTTCAAAGTCCCCATAAGGTCTGATCTCTTCTCCTCCGAAGGCATTGGAAAATGGAGGCTCTCTCTCCAGTCGCTTCCCTCTATCAGGTTCATCTCGAAATAGGGTTTGCTCACATCGAGAAGGACTGAAATCTCGTTCTCTTCTCCCCGCCTATGATACGAAAAGAGGTTGAGGGCAGCGATGGATGGAATCTGAATGGAGAGTGGTTTGATCCCTACTTTTTTTAACAAGGAGAGATAGGGGTCGATGTCCGATCGCTTCGCATAGACCGCCATGAGAGAAAGCCATTCTTTCTCTTCCCTCAGGAGATCGTAATCCAGATAGACCTCCTCCTTTTCAAAGGGCGTATATCTGGGCGTCTCATACTCCAGGACCTTTCGCAGATTCTCTTTGGTGGAGATGGGAAGCCGAAAGAAGCGGATGACCGCTTTCTCCCTGGGTATCGAAATGGAAACACAGTCTCTCTTGATCCGATGCTTCAAGACGAAACCACTGATCAGACCGATCACCTGAGCCTCACGCTCCTCCTTCTGCTCCTCCGGTGGGATAGGATGGAGAGCAGAGTCCACCACCCTGATCCTCCCGAAGGACTTCTTCAGCAGGGCAAGAATCAGATGATTCTGCCTTAAATCGATCCCGAAACCGGTATGAAAGAGTCCCATGCTAATCTCTCAGGCATTCCTGTCCGTTACTCAGAAAACAAGGGTTTCGTCTAACGGCAACGGTAACGATGCCCGTATCGTCTATGAAAGGCTACGTCTGTCGTGTTTAATTCCTGTAAACGTAACCGTCACCCAAAGACCAAACGGGCTTCGTAGCCGTAACCCTAACCCGGGCTTCTGGAGTATTTTCATTGTTCGACGGTGACGCTCCGTTATGGAGGATTTCCAATGCATTACCACTTACCAGACCGCATCGATCCACTGAATGATTTTATAACCTTTTTTCTCCCGCCCGTCGATCTTCACGATCGCCTTCAGGCCTCGAACTGATCCGGTTTCCTGACTTCTCGCTTTTGATTCGATGGTATAGTAAGGGCTTCTTGGTTGATAGACAATCAACCTTCCAATTTCTCCGATGAAAGCGGACATCTCAGGAACCCGCTGGATGAGGTCCTGCTGATTCTCGAACCTCTTCTCCTCCCTGGCCTTTACGATGAGCCGGGTAACCTCTCCCGGAATCCCTAAAGCCATTCTCATCACAAGGGGAGAAGTGCTGTTCATATCGATCTGCTCTCCAGAGGCATAAATGGAGAAGATATCTTTCAGACCGATTTTTTCCGTCTTCCCATCCTCTTTTTTCATCTTCCCATAGAATAGATCGCGTGTCACCCCCCTCACGAGCACCAGTTCTTCAACGGAGTCAAGATTTCCATTTTTGCAATAATAGGGATCCGCAAGGGATTGGTAGTAATCATTCTCCGCTCCATTGATGCGATAGAGATCATCCGGATCCCTCCAGTCCATGATGGAATCAACGACGACATCCCTTGCCTCTTCTTCCAGTCCCATGTTTCCGATGATTTTGCGAAGGAAGGTCTCCGAAACCATATTGATATTGATCTTTCCGTCCTCTCCCATTACTCTGACCTCGCCCTTTCCCTGACCAAAAGGAAGAAGGTAGGGCCTTCCATCGGTGATCCATTCTTCTTTCTCAGAGGGGATATTCTCTTTCATCGTCTTGCGTTTCTGTTGAACTCCGGAATCATGTTTATAGATCAATTCTGCGATAGCCCGGTGAAGCCCTCCCTCGGCAAGGCCGTAGAGATAGGCCTCCTCTTTAAAATTTTTTGTCATATTCGCTTCGGTTCTCATCCCGAAACTGAACTCAAGGACGACCACAGAGAGGATGGCAATCACCCAGAGCACCATGATGAGGGCAACGCCTTTTGCCTGCCCCGTCCTCGGTCGGGAATTGCGGATGGGAGATTTCGGATTGCGGATTCTTAATCTATCTCTCACTGAAGCCTCTCCGGTATGGTCCTTCTTGTGACTGGCCTTGTTCTGATCTCTTCAAATTGAAAGGCGGATATTGGAAGGATGAGGACAAAAGAGGGATCTTTTCCTTTGGAGTCTTTAAAGTTCACCGTCATTTTCAGACATTTTGGCAACTCCTTCTTCTCTTTGGCGCTCCATTCTTCCAACCATGCCTCGGTCTGATTCTTTGACAAATCCTCCTCCTGATAATATTCGAAAAGGATTCTGGAGATCCCCTCTATCAGGGGAATCCCTATCTCCTCTTTCGGCTCTTCCTCGAGGAGATCCCGGTTCAGGACCCTCTGCTCGTAGAGGATGAGACGGCCTCCATTTTGATCGCTCTCCTTGAATTGGTAAATCGTATAGACGAATCCCTCCGGTTGATGCGTCTTAACGGGAAGGGCGGAGACAAATCGTAAGGATTGGGCCTTTCCCTCAAAGGCCAAGTAATCGCCTTCCGCTTTTTTAGTCTGGATTTTGTAAGGCACGATCGACTTCACCTGCCGGGTGACCAATTGGGAAACAATCCTGATCTTCTGATATTCCTCTTTGATCGATTCTCCCCGGTCCCATGCCGAGATTCCCAAACGGAAAGCCCCGAAAATGATAACAAGAATAAAACCTAAAATGGTCAGGGCGACCACCACCTCGATGAGAGTGAACCCCGTTAGAAATTTCAGCGGGGCATTAAACGTTGGGAGTCTAACTCTTCTTCTCATCGCTTTTCAATCTGATCGTCCTGTAAGATTCCAGGCCGACAGATCTCTCCTTCAATCCCGACTTCCAGATGACATTGATTTTGACATGGAAAAACTCCACCGGAGGTTTAAAGTCGGTGTCCCTTTCAAAGGGAAGGAGGTCTATTCTCTTCGTTTCAATCTTCCAGCGATAGGTCTCATTGAACTCCCCTTCTTCCACCCCTTCTTCAGCAGGCGGTTTGAGGGCTAATTCCTCCAGTTTCATCCGGCTATAATTGACTGCCTTCGTGTACTCCTCTGAAACCCTGCCCAGACGGAGCCCGCCGGCAAAGAGCTCGATGATCACCATCAGCCCCACCCCCAGGATGGCCAGAGCCACCACCACCTCTAACAGGGTGAACCCATTTTTAATGTTTCGATTCTGGGAGAGATAATTCATAATTCATAACTCAAAACTCATAATTCATAATTTTCTTTCGATGTTTCTAAACCTTTTCAATCTCCACCATTCCGGTGATAAAATGGACCTTAATCCGATACCCTTTATGAGCTTCACTCTCCAGAAGGAACGAACCTCCATTCGATCCGCCGTTGGGATAAAATTCGATTGCTGTAAGTTCGGAAAAATACTGAGGCGCCTTAAACTCTACCTCCTTCATGGAGATCCAGTCAGGTAAGGCAAAGACCTGAGGGGATGGTTTTTTTCTCTTCTCCTCTCCCTCTTTCCCTTCCTCATCAGGTTCCATCCATTGGACTTTAATCTCTCTCAGATCGGAGTGAATGACAATCTGATAGATCCTCCCTTTGTTGACCGCCTCGCTCCGGCTATGCCGGAGGATCGCGGCGATCTTCTGTGTCGTTCCTCTCAATTCAGTCGTCTTCGAGAGCCGTGAGAGGGAGGGTGAAACCAGAGCTATCGATAGGCTAAGGATAATGATAACGATGACCAGTTCGATTAGAGCAAACCCTTTTCTCATTTCCCTGTATCCTTCCAGCTCACCACATCCTGATTCTCGCCCTCTCCTCCTTCCACACCGTCGAGTCCGTATGTTAAAAGATCATACTCTCCATGCTCTCCTGGACTTTTATAAATATAGGGCTTTCCCCAGGGATCCAGGGGAATTTCCTTGGGAAGGTAGGGCCCTGTCCATGCCTCCAGGCCCGAGGGTTTCTCCCTCAGGACCTTCAGCCCTTCTTCGGTAGTAGGGTATCTTCCCACATCAAGCCGAAGGGCATCGAGGGCTGTGCCGAAGAGTTCGATCTGGGCCTTTGCCGCCTTCTGCTTCGCCTGCGTCAGTTTTCCAAATAACCGGGGGCCGACCAGACCGGCCAGAAGCCCGATAATGATGACGACGATCATGATCTCGATCAGTGTAAAACCACGCTCGCCTCGATGTTTCCTCATTTTCATTTTTACCTCTCAGTGATAAGAAAATAATAGTCTAAGGGTAACGGTAACGAGGCCCGTATCGTTCATAAAGGCCACGTTTTTCGTCTCTTAATTCTTTATACCTAACCGTAATCCGTTACCGAAACGGGCTTCGTAGCCCTTGCCTTAACCCATAGGCTTTTAAAAAGGAATCTCATTGATGCTGAAAATGGCCAGAAGCATCGAAATGACAATGAACCCCACCAACCCTCCCATGATTAGAATAACAGCGGGCTCCAGCAGTGAGACAAACCGTTTTAAAGCGTTTTGGACATTCTCTTCATAGGTTTCAGCCACCCTGACGAGCATCTCGTCGAGTCGTCCGGTCTCCTCTCCCACTCCGATCATATGCACGGCGAGGGGAGGAAAGACACCGGTCTCCACCAGCGATTTCGAAATTCCCTTCCCCTCTCTCAACCGGTCGTGAATTGCGCCGATAGCCCTTGAAACGGCCCGATTCTGTGAGATCTCCTTAACCAGATTGAGAGCAGGCAGAATCGAGACCCCGCTCTGGAGCAGAGTGCCAAGGGTTCTTGAAAACCGGGCAACCTCCACCTTTTTAATAAGGTCTCCGATGATGATCCACCTCAATTTGAATTGATCCCAGCGGAATCTCCTCTCTTCCTGCCGGGTATAGACTTTAAAACCGAAGTAAACTAAAAAAATGAAACTGAGGCCGATCCACCAGTAATCTCTAATAAAATGGCTGATCGCAAGCACAATCTGTGTGGGTATGGGGATCGCCTGTCCCATATCGGAGAAGATTCTCGCAAATCTCGGGACAACAAAAGTAACCAGAATGACAATGGAAACCCCGCTGACGAAGGTGAGAATCAGAGGATAGATCATCACAGAGACCAGTGTCTCCCTGACCTCTTTGGCGCTCTGAAGATACCGGGTCAGCCGTGAGAAGATCGTCTCTAAAAACCCCCCTGCCTCTCCAGCTCTGACCATATTGACATAGAGTTTGGGAAAGACCCGTGAATGAAAACCCAGAGCCTCTGCCAGGGAACTCCCTCCTTCCACCCTCTGGAGGACATCCTTCACCGTCTCTCTCAATCTTCTGTTCTCGGTTAAGCTCCCCAAGATGTTCAGGCTCCGATCGATGGGCAATCCCGATGAGAGAAGTGTTGAGAACTCCTGGGTAAAGATGAGCAGGTCTCTTATCCCAACCCGATGAGGGATAAAGCTGGAAAGCTGAAGACCTTTCTCCTTTGCTTCAACAGATCCGATGCGGATGGGAATATAGCCCATCTGGTGAAGGCTCTGGACAACAGCGGCCTCATCCCTGCCATCCATTGAGCCTTCCACGGTCTGCCCGCCCAGAGTCGTAGCCTTGTAAAGGAATTCTGTCATGTTATCACTTAGAAAATAACATCTAAAGATCTCCTCTCCCCTCGCGCCTGCCTGCACGAAGCGTTTCGGCGAAGGCAGGGGAGAGGATTAAGGTGAGGGGGAACTAAGGTTAATTGTTCACCTCCACCCGCACCCATAAGATCTCAAAAATCCGAAATCCCCAATAGTTTACCCCGTTAGAAAGCCCCACCATTTACCCCGTTGAGTAGTAAACCCCGATAGAAAGGGCAGGGTTAAAGCCCCGTCTTTTCTAACGGGGTTTATAAAATCTCCTCTTCCTGGGTGACCCGAAGGACTTCTGGAGCGGTCGTCACACCCCCTCTTACCTTAGACCAGCCATCTTCTCTCAATGTTCTCATGCCTCTCTTTCGAGCCGCTTCCTTGAGGATATGCGAACCCTTCTTTTCAAGGATAAGCCTTTGAATATCATCGGTGATCTTAAAGAATTCGAATATCCCTGTTCTGCCCCAGTATCCCGTGTAAGAACAGTTCGGGCATCCTTTCACATCAAAGAAATCGAGACTCGAAAGGTCTCCCCCTGCCTTCATCTCCTTGAGGATGGCTGAATTGGGCGCATACGGCGCTCTGCAATGGGGGCATGCCGCCCTCACCAAACGCTGTGCCACAACGCCGATGATCGTCGAGGAGAGAAGGTAATCCTCCATCCCCATATCGATCAATCGGGTAATGGCGCTCGGAGCATCGTTCGTGTGAAGGGTGCTGAAAACCAGGTGTCCGGTCAACGCCGAATGGAGGGCAATTTCAGCGGTTTCTGAATCCCTGATCTCACCGATGAGAATCACATCGGGGTCCTGACGGACGATGGATCGAAGCGCATTGGCAAAGTTAAGACCGATAGACGGCTTCACCTGAATCTGATTCACTCCCTTGAGCTGGTATTCGACCGGGTCTTCCACTGTAATGATCTTCTTATCAGGGGAGTTGATCTTTTCTAATGCGCAGTAAAGGGTGGTCGTCTTTCCACTGCCCGTAGGTCCGGTGACAAGAATGATCCCGTGAGGTCTCCGAATGATCTCTTCAAACTCGACCAGAATATCTTCCGGAAATCCTAACTTCTCAATATCCAATACAATACTGCCCTTATCCAGGATTCTGAGGACAAGGCTTTCTCCATGGATGGTAGGAATGGATGAGACTCTGAAATCTATCTCCTTTCCCTTCACCCTCAGCATGATCCGGCCATCCTGGGGTAACCGTCTTTCGGCAATATTGAGCTTGGCCATGATTTTAACGCGGGAGACGATGGCCGCCTGAAGCCTCTTCGGAGGTGATTCCACATCGTGAAGCACTCCATCGATTCGATATCGGACCCTGAATTGATTCTCAAAGGGTTCAAAATGGATGTCACTCACCCTCGTCTCAATCGCCTTCGAAATGATAAGGTTGACCAGGCGAATCACAGGGCCTTCGGAAGCCATATCCCGGAGATGGTCAATGTTCTCCTCCTCTTCCATCCGGTATTCCGGAAGGCTCTCCATATCCTCGATAATCCTCTCCATCGAGGTCGTACCCAACCCGTAATACCGTTCAACCGCCTCAAGGATTTCATTCTCCCTCCCTGCAACGACATGGATTTTATAATGAGTTGCCAGTCGAATCGCGTCCAGAACATAATAATCGAGGGGATTGTTCATAATGATGGTCAACTCATTATCTTCCAGACGGGCAGGGATGAATTTAGACTCCTTCATAAATTGAACCGAAAGATGGTTGATCAAAACCGGCTCCTTTGGAAAATCCTCTTCGCAAGCAAAAGGCACACCGAAAAATTCTTCAACAGCCCTGCGATACTGGTCCTGGGTGAGGATGCCCGAGTGGATGAGGTGCTCTTCTAAGGAGAGACTCTCAGGTGATTGGCCCGAAGATTGAAACCCCTCTGCCTCAGGCTTTTGGATCAACCCTTTCTCCACCATAAAAGAGAGCATTCGCGTGTCAATTGTATTCATCAGGTTAGTCTCCTGTTTCTCAATTAAACCAAATTTGAACGTTTTATGCAAGTGGTTTGCATCCCCCCCCGCTGTTTTAAAAAACTTCCGGAACACCTCTCTCAAAATGGACGCAATTTAGTCTTTGACACGTTTTTCCCTGCGATGTATTGCGATGTATAATGTAATGTGATTAATGTGCTAAAGGAGGTAAGAGAGTATGCCTCGAATGGTCCGCAAACAAATATATATTGAATCCCTCCAGGATAATAACCTAAAAAAACAGGCACGTGATTTGGGTGTAACAGAAGCTGAAGTCATACGGCGGGCCATCAACTGTCAGATGACCTCTGTTCGACTTAGCATCCGAAACCTGAAAGCATGGGAACGAGAAAAGACATTCATCGCTAAACGCATGGCCAAAGGTCATGCCCCTGGGGGCCGTCAATGGAAACGGGAAGATGCCTATGAAGAAAGGCTGTTGCGTTATGGCCGATAGAATTATGGTCGATACGAATGTATTGCTTTACGCTTATGACCGCGGCGAGCCATCGAAACAACCTCAAGCTTTAGCCGTACTGGATCATCTGGCAGTCAATGGCTTGGGTGTTTTGGATTTTAGCGGTGCGACTCTGTCTGAAGTTCAATTTTCCTGTGACGTTTAGCCTCCTGGCGCACAACATCTCCCGCCTTCCTGAAGAACGCAATGATTTCAGCATGTGATTTGCCTTCCAGTGTAGATGCCATTTCGTCACGAATCCGGCGAACCATTTCTACCGATCGTATTTCATTCTTCTCGTTCATAAGTTGTAACCTCTCGTGGCGAGTAAATCGCCAAAGGCTTATAGCCAAACTCAAGATTAATCCCATTGAACTGCTGGATTTTATCCAGTCTTACAATATGCTGAAAATTCCAGCTAACTAAAACATCAACTTCAGCAGTAGTAGCCAATGCAATGTGAAGCATATCGTTTCGAAAACGGGCATCGAGGACGCCGTGCGCCTCATATTTTTCAAGTAAAATGAGGGCCTCTTCGGTGATTGGAAGAATTTCAGCAAAAGGGACGAGCTCAGCATGAAGCTCACGAACCTGAATCGGAGCCCGTTCAATCTCAGTTGCAGTCACATCGGAAAGCACAAGACGAAACCGTCCAGCCCGAAGGTCCTCGATCAGCCCTCTTGACCAGGTATCAAACTCGGGGTCGAAGCAACCGCCAATAACAGATGTATCAACATAGATCCGCGATCTTTTCATAAACATTGTTTATGCAAATAATGATACAATAATTAGCTGAAAAGTCAAAAGATTTCTATCTTAGGGTTGCAGAGATTGATCAGTTTTTCCTTTTCATTGGTAACGATCTTTTTCCTTTGGGGATTGTGAAATCGGAATAGGAAGGTTCGGCAGATGGACTTGCCATATAAGTCTCCCCAGAGAAATCCTTTTTAGAAGTTGACTGAATTTTTCAGTCAACCCTTATGAAGAACTTGATATGGCCAAATAGGTCAACTACTCGTATCGGAGAAAATGAGGAAATAGAGGAAAATCCAGACTGATTATGTTAGACTTTACAGCTACTTACATGGGTTTACTTGTTCCAAAATAATTCTTGACAAATATTTTTGATTCGTATTTAATTTAAACCCTATCCCCAATATATTAACCAACCACAATTGAAGTAATATAGTTTGGTTTTCAGGTAGTTAATAGTACGCCCTTCACTGGTTCCACTAATTTTGGTTTCTAATTTTTTCGCTATGCGCCAAGCGCCCTGCCTGTCCTCCATAGTCCCAGCTCCACCGGGACGTAGGATGGACGCTATGCGTTGAGGGGGGGGATGAAGGTGGAAAAGAATAAAAAAGCCTGGCATCCAAAACAGGGTAACCAGGTTTTTTTGTTTAAACTTGAACCCTTGAATCCTGGAATCCTATTGCGATGTGATTTGTAGCAATGCAGGACTCTGGGTAGGAAGAACGGAAAGAAAATAAGTGTAAATTTTCAACTACGCCCCAGAGGACTTTCTTCAAAAGAATTTTAAAAGAAAAGTAAAAATGCTAACAAAATAGACCTGACCCTAAACCTTATTGCTGGATGTGCCCCCGAAGATGATACTTCGTATATTCCATCATGATTTTGCCCCCTTCCACTCTTAGATTCCGTAGGCGCTGATTCAACAGCTTCAGCTTCTTACGGAAACGCTTCCCCTCCGTCTTCCTGCCTACCACGAATCTCCCGCGGCGGCTCAGGCTCACGAAGTGCGTGAAGCCCAAAAAGTGAAAGGTCTCCGGTCGGCCCA
>Ga0209254_10002885_pt1 | contig 15693 bp, 13 predicted proteins | sample FrelakmetDIP11DI_FD_187148 | JGI IMG/M metagenome (GOLD analysis project Ga0209254, IMG submission 187148) | Freshwater lake sediment microbial communities from the University of Notre Dame, USA, for methane emissions studies - DIP11 DI (SPAdes)... | ecosystem: Environmental > Aquatic >...
AATCCTTTATCAAAAATTTTTAAACTCACTTCTCGAAATTTTGGAGGGGTGACACGATCGATGCATTGCCTCAGTTTCTCCGGTGGAAAAGGAAACCTGGGATGGGCAGAGGCAAAGCCGATCAGGGCAATGTTGGTCGATTGGACCGATCCCATTTCACTGGCCACGCGGTTCGCCGAGAAGATGTAAATTTCAATCCCCTTCTCCTTCAGATAATTCCTGATCTGATCGTTCATATAGTTGGGATCGGAGGCGTTGATAAAACCGAGACCTCCGTTTTGGCCATTTGCAGATGGTCTGAGATAGTTGAGGGTTTTAAAAGCCTCATTCCTTTCAAGGGATAAGAGGATGTTAGCGCTGCCCCTTTTGACAAGGGGGCTATTAAAATCTCCAATCTTCAGATAGGTGATCACCGAGCCTCCCCTCTGGCTCATCCCATGATCTTCGGAACCGATCAGGGGGTATCCTTCCCGGAGGGCAAAATCAGAGAAGACGCGTGTCACCAGGAGAACGCCCTGCCCACCTACACCGGAAATAATCATTTGGATGTTCATCTTTCCCAATGCGGATTGAGAATTGCGGGTTGCGGATTGTTGATTCATAAAGATTCCCTTATGTGAATCTATGACCTTATGATGAAACCTTAAAAATGCCTTCCTGACCGCAAACTCCCACGCAGAGACCGCAGTCCACACAGGTTAATCGGTCAATCTTCACGCGGCCGTCCTCGCCTCTGATCAGGGAGGGACATTCGAATCGTTTGAGACAGTAGCCACAAGCAATGCAGGCACCCACTGCTGGCATCTCAATCGCTGAGGTTGGGCATTCCTGGGCACAAACGCGACACCCTGTGCATTTGCTGTAATCAATGACATAGCTATCCCCGATTCTGGAAATCGCTTCCTCAGGGCACTGGATCACACATGTATCGCATTGACAACATGTCTCTTCTTGAACCACGGGCAAAAGGGATTGAGGCATCTCTCCGCTTTTCACCTGAGGAAGACTCTTTTCCGGTGGAGGGATATGGCGGATATCGACCTTGATGGGGTTCACTTTGAGTTGCTCTTTTTGATTGATGATGCAGGGATAACGGGTAATGATGACAGCCATTCCCCCCTCTTTTTGCAGAGTATAATTGTACGCTTTTTCAGCTTCCCGTATCAATCCTTTGATATCATACGGATTGACCACCCGGATGTATTTGACACCGCATCCTTTCACCAGTTCTTCAATCGAGAGGGCCTTGCCGGGATGGCCATCAGCCGTCACTCCGGATTCCGGAGTGGGCTGCATCCCCGTCATGGCTGTGATGGAATTGTCGAGGATGACGAGAATAAATTTAGCCCCGTTATAGACAGCATTCAAGAGTCCCGGGGCACCCGAATGATAGAAAGTCGAATCTCCAATCGTGGCAACGATGGGAATCTCTTTACCATCTTGATGGTAAGCTTGATAGAGGCCGCTGGCAAAAGTGACGGCAGCGCCCATATCGTGACAGGTATCTACCGATTCCATATTCATTCCAAGAGTGTAACATCCGATGTCGCTGGGGAAGATGCCTTTGGGGAAGGCGCGCTTGAAAGCGAAGAATGAGGCCCGATGGGCACAGCCCGAGCAGAGGGTTGGCCGCCGGATGGAGAGTCCAAGTTCAGCCACCATCTTCTCCAGCGGGGCTGTGGAAGTCACTTCCGGCACAGGGATGGAAAACTTCCTGCAGAGATCCGATATCACATGGGTGATGGTTTCGGGAAGCATCTCTCCTTCATTGGGAATGGTTCCGTCCAGTCTGCCAATGAGTTTTGATTTATCCAGGACCTGAAGCTCGATCACGGGTTCGGTCTCCTCGAGGATCAGGACATGATCACATTTCTCGATGAAGGACTCCACGATCTCAGCGGGAAGAGGGTAGGGAGTTCCTATCTTGAGAATCGGGATCTCTTCCTGGAGCCCTAATTCAGACAGGATATCTCGAGCGATGGAGTAACCGATTCCGCTGGCAATGATTCCCAGGGAGGCCCTGTCCCTGTCGTGCTCGATAAAATTAAGAAAGGTCATCGAATTGAACTCTTCTGAAATATTTTTGATCTTTTGATTAAGCTGCTTGTGGAGTATGAATCGAAACCTTGGCGTTGCGCTCCATCGCTGGGGGTTGCGCTGGAAGCTGGCCTTCCTTTCAATGTTGATGATGGGATTGAGCGTGATGGTTTGCTGGGCGTGAGACACCCTTAATACGGGGCGGAGGATGACGGGAATCTGGTATTTTTCCGAAAGATCGAAAGCAATGGGTAACATCTTCTGGGCTTCTTTTGGATTGGCCGGATCGAAGACCGGAACCTTTGCAAACATAGCCATAAAGCGGGTGTCCTGTTCGGTCTGAGAAGAAAAAGGTCCGGGATCATCGCAACTGATGATCACAAAACCACCGATTGTTCCGATATAGGCTGAACTCATCAATGGATCCATAGCCACATTGAGCCCTACCTGTTTCATCGCCACTGCAGCCCGCTTCCCCGTGTAAGAGGCCACCAATGCGTTTTCGAAGGCCACCTTTTCGTTGATGGACCATTCCACATAAATGTCGAGGTTATTCTCCTTTTTAAAACGGACGATGGCAGGGAGAATTTCCGAACTGGGAGTGCCCGGATAGGCTGCAAAAAAATGACATCCGCTCTCCACGATTCCTCTGGCAATAGCCTCGTTTCCAAGGACAACCTTTTCTTCTTTTAACGACATGATGATCCCTTTCCAAAAATCCAGAATTCTTTTTCCCCCTCACCCGCGCACTCAAGAATGGATGGGAGGTTATTTCATATTCATCGATAAAATTTTAACTTATTCGATTAAGGACCTCAATTCCTTTCAGGAGGGTCTCCTCCGAGGCCGCAAAGGAGATCCTGACATGGGTATTTCTTTTGGAAAAGACACTACCGGGGACGACGAAGAGATTATTTTGAATGGCCCTTTCCACGAAGACATCTCCATTTTTTCCAGGGACTTCCGGAAAGATATAGAAAGCTCCCTGTGGTTTTTGGACATGGAACTTTTCTTTCAACCCTTCATAGATCAAATCCCTCTTTTTCTTATAGCGCTGGATGTAATCCTCCACATTGAAATCGAGGGCTTTGACCGCCGCCTTCTGGGCAAAGGAGTTGACGCTGGAGAAGGTATATTGTTGGAGGGTGATCATCTGTTGGAGGATCTCTTTGGGACCCGCTACATAACCCAGTCTCCATCCCGTCATCGCCCAACCTTTTGAAAATCCGCCAAAGGTTAATGTCTTTTCATAAAGTTGTCCGACACAGGGGCAAGAGGGGCCATCGAAGACAAAGTTGTCATAGATGTCGTCTGAGAGAATGAGAAGATCCCTCTCGCGGGCAATTCTGACGACCATCATCAAATCTTCCTCTGGATAGATGGCTCCGGTGGGATTATTCGGACTGTTGATGATGATGAATTTGGTTTTTTTCGATATCTTGCTGACGAACTCTTCTTCCCTCAAACGAAAGTCAGGATAGGTATCCACGAAGACAGGAACACCCCCCATCAGGAGAACCTGATATTCGTACATCACAAAATAGGGGTCAGGGATGATGACCTCATCCCCCGGATTGATGAGGGCAAGGCTGGCCAGCAATAAACCACCGGTTACTCCTGCTGTCACCATCACCTCTTCAAAATGGATCCTTTTGTTTTTGAGATGGGAGGCGATCTTCTCCCTCAATTCAGGGATGCCCTGTGTGGGCGTATATTTATTGAAGCCCTTGCGAATCCATTCGATTCCTTCTTCTTTGAGCGGTTCCGGAATATCGAAATCAGGCTCTCCAATGCTCAGATTGATGGGATCTTTCATCTGGCGTGCAAGGTCGAAGATACGCCTCACTCCGGAGGGTTTGATATTTCCCAATCGATCGGAGATGAGCATTCGATTATTCCCCCTCCTTTATTTTTTTTGCTTTTTCGATGAGTTCGAGAATGGTATCGATTCTCGTTTTAGTGGGAGGCGCCAGGGCACGTTGAACCTGGTCCAAGGAATAATGTTCGCCTAAAAAATTTGATATCTCTATCCTGAACTCCCAGCAGACCATGATTTTTCGACAGGGAAGGTCTTCATTGACCACTCGGCAATATCGAAAGGGGATCTCTCCCCCCAACTGAGGGCAGTAGATGATTAATGCATCATGTTCTTCAATCGAGGTCATTTTCAACAACCCTTGAGGAATTTATCACAAGCTCATGCAATAAAAAATCCTACAGGCCGGGGAAAAGCCCGTAGGATCTAATCTTCATTAAACTGGTTTACCCTTCTTCAACATCGGCGCTTTCGGTAGTCCATCAATAGATTTCAGGGATTTTTTCATCTCTTCCTCTGGCAATGGGTAATCGACCAGTTTCCCACTGAAATAATGGTCATAACCACCCAGATCCATCAAGCCGTGGCCACTCCAGTTGAGAAGGATGACCTTCTCTTTTCCCTCTTCTTTAGCCTTCTTTGCTTCCTCAATAACAACCTGTATGGCATGACTGGTCTCAGGAGCCGGGATGGCCCCTTCGGTTCTTGCCCAGAGGACAGCAGCAGCATAGCACTCCAACTGATTATAAGCCCTGGGCTCAATAAGTCCCTCAATGATCAATTGACTCACAAGAGGGGCAAGACCATGATACCTCAATCCCCCTGCATGGATAGGAGCGGGGATGAAGGCATGTCCAAGACTGTGCATGGGGAGGAGAGGAGTTGTGGCGGCTGTATCGCCAAAATCATAGACAAATGGCGCTCTGGTCATCGTGGGGCAGGAAGTCGGTTCTGCTGGAATGATCGTGATATTGGCGCCGTTGATTTTGTCCAAGACAAAGGGGAAGGCAAGGCCAGCAAAATTGCTTCCCCCACCTACGCAACCTGTCACGATATCGACTTTCTTCTCCCCAAATTTTTCCAACTGTTTCTTGGCTTCAAGGCCGATGATCGTTTGATGCATCATCACATGGTTTAAGACGCTTCCCAGAGAGTATCGAGTGTCCTTGGTGGTCACAGCGTCTTCAATGGCTTCACTGATGGCGATGCCAAGGCTTCCCGGAGAATCCGGATGCTCCTCAAGAATCTTTCTCCCTGCATTGGTGTCTTTGCTCGGGCTGGGGATACAGTTGGCTCCCCAGGTGTTCATCATTAGACGGCGATAGGGTTTCTGATCATAACTGATCCTTACCATATAGACCTTGCACTCCAGACCAAAGAGGCAGCAGGCAAAACTGAGCGCGCTTCCCCATTGGCCTGCACCCGTCTCTGTCGCGATCCGTTTAATTCCAAAGGCTTTGTTATAGTAAGCCTGGGGAATAGCGGTGTTGGGTTTGTGGCTTCCCGGAGGACTCACTCCCTCGTTTTTATAATAAATTCTTGCCGGTGTTCCCAGGGCCTTCTCCAAGGCATAGGCTCGATGAAGGGGGGTGGGTCTCCAGATGAGGAGTTTCTCCATCACCTCTTGGGGAATATCGATCCATCTCTGGGTGCTGACCTCCTGTTCGATCAGGTTCATGGGGAAGACAGGGGCAAGGTCCTGGGGGCCAATGGGTTGTCCGGTTCCAGGGTGCAAGGGGGGTTGAAGAGGGGTTGGTAAATCGGCCTGGATATTATACCATTGCTTCGGAATTTCATCTTCTCTGAGAAAAACTTTGTACTCCTTCATAATCTCCCTCCTTCTCTTCTTGAAAAGTTTTTTTTAGATGTGGGACTTCCCTTCCTCACCTCCTTTTCTAAAGTCCTTGATTGCTATTTTATCAATTTCCCCACCTTTAAAGGCAGGATTTCAAATATCAATAATTGGTGGAGTTGTCAAGGATTTTTTCTTTGGTTTGTTCTTTGGTTTTAGGGGTTTTTAGGTGGTAAAAAAATAAAAAAGGCACCCCGTTTGGGCCGGGGTGCCTTCAGGAACGGATGGCCTTTTATTATTTTTTTTTAAATTCATTCCAGGGATAGTCAATCAGTTCCAGTAATACACCGTTCACCTCTTTGGGATGGACAAAGGCAAACTTGCAGCCCCGGAAGGGTCTCAGTCCGCCGATAAATTTATATCCCTTTGCCTTCAGCTCATTCATGGCGGCTTCGGTATTATCCACATTGAGCCCGATAATCATGACCCCTTCCCCTCTTTTTTCGATGAACTTGGCCACATCTCCGTCCGGGGTTGTTGACTCCATCAGTTCGAATCCCACTTCGCCCAGCCAGTATCTGGCCACCCTGATCTTTTCAGGTTCATCCACATAGGGATCATCGGGTTGCGGCTTTCCGAGGATGGGTTCCCAGAGTTTCCGTGCGGCGTCAAGATCCTTCACGGCAATACAGATATGATCGATCTTATTGACTTTCATAACATTCCTCCTCTCTTGTTTTCGTATGGGACAGTGGGGCTATCTCTTTGAAATAAATGCCGTATTTCCCGTCTCATAACTCCCATATGGGACTTCATTTACAATGGAGACAAAGGGACAGACAAAGGCGCAGATTCCACATTCCACACAGAGATCGGTCAAGATGGCTGCTTTATCTTTCACCAGACCGATGATTCCTTCGGGGCAATCCCTAACACATATCCCGCAACCTGTGCATTTGAAAACATCTACATGCGGTACCATAAGCATCTCCTTTTTGATCGAATTGGTGATGGCCCTCTCTAGGGGAGGGTCATTCTTCATTTTTATCTTTGGTTTAATGTTTGATCCGGTGATAGGTTTGATAGGGCCAGAAGTCGACCCTCATTCCCATCCTGTAACCGTCGCGAATGGCTGCCGTTCCCCTTCTGACCTGAACCGCATCGCCGATCATATAAACATCCTTCGCATATTTACCATAGCCAACTTCTTTATTGGGAATGAGATTGGCAAGGACCACAGTGTCAGCGGGGATGACCGTCTCTTTTTTATCCGACCCTTCCACCACCACTTCCTTATCCCGGATTTCTTTTACGGTACTAAGTACCATTTGGACCACGTTTCCTTCCTTCAGCTTCTTCATATAACGCCAGACATAGGATGGGTTGACGTCCAACCCGAATTTTTTGGGCTTGTCAATCATGGTCACGGAGTGTTTTCCTTTATCGATGATATAAAGGGCTGTTGAGATGGCGGCTCCCGTGCCTCCCACGATGACTACGTTCTGGCCAAGCTTTGCCTTTCCCTCCAAAACATCGAAGAGAGAGACAACATGTTTCTTGTCACTGCCGGGGATTGATTGATCAGGGGTGGCACCCGTGGCGATAATCACAGAGTCAGCCTTTTCCTTCTCGAGGAGTTCCTTGGTCACAGGAGTCTTGAGGACTATCTTAGCCCCATGTTTGTTACATTGAGTCTTGAGATAATCAACCATTCGTTGGAATTCATTGTCGCCCCACGGTCCATGAGCGGCCGCAGCAAATTGACCACCCACATGATCGTTTTTCTCATAGACGGTCACGTCATGACCTTTCTCTGCGGCAATGGCTGCAGCCTGAAGACCCGCGATCCCTGAGCCAATGATGATCACTTTCTTCTTTGCCTTTGATTTTTGGAAACCGTAGAATCCCCATTCTACTTCCGTCTCATGTCCAAGCGAAGGCCGGACTGTACAGCAGAGCTCGGTATCCCTGAAGAGTCGAGCCAGGCAGACATTGCAGGCGATGCAGGGGATGATATCCTGCTGACGGTCTTCCATAATCTTCTTGGGTAAGAAAGGATCGGCGATCATGGGCCGGCACATCTCCCAAAGATCGAGCCTTCCATCTGCAATGGCCTTCTCCGGGATTTCCGGGACGAAGAGACGATAGGCCATGCTGACAGGAACCTTAATATTCTTCTTCATTCGCTCTGCAATGTAGAGCCAGTTTCCCATGGGAACATCCCGGGAGATGACGGAAACAGGAGATTCCTGCCATCCGGCGGTAACACTGAGGTAGTCAAGCCCTGCTTTTTCCGCAATCTTGATCGACTCCAGGCTCTCCTCCGGTGTATTTCCACCCCGGTCATCGAGCAGCTCCTCGCCGCAGAGGCGAATTCCAATTGCCACATCAGAGGGGACGGCCTTCCGGATTCCTTCGAGAATCTCCTTCATGAATTGAGATCTTCCCCGGATGTCACCACCGTATTCATCGGTCCGTTTGTTCGTATAAGCCGAAATGAAATTTGAGATGAGATAGCCCACGATTCCCGAAACTTCTATGATCTGAAAGCCGGCTTCGACAGCTCTTACCGCTCCATCGATGTGTTCTTGGATGCACTGACGAACCTCCTCTTTCGTCATCTCTTTTGGGGGTCGAAAAATCGGGAGCTTTTGAGGAACATTCGATGGCCCTGCAGTATAGGGAAGTTCAATTCCCCCAACCCTTCCGCAGTGCATCAATTGGAGGCAAGCCACTGCATCATGCTTCTTAATAGCATCAGCAATCTTTTTAAGCCCCGGGATGAATTTGTCATCCCAGATGGCCATCATTCCAACATACCCCTTTCCTTCACCCGTGGGTTCTGTAAAGGCGCCTTGTGAAGTTACAATGCCTGCTCCCCCTCGGGCCTGAGCCTCCATATAGCCCACTTCTTTGTCGGAGACATAACCGTCCCGATAATTAAAATTTGTCTCTGTGGAGGCATATTTAATCCGGTTTTTAATCTCCACCTTACCGATCTTGATGGGGCTGAAAAGATGTGGATACTTTTTCATTCCTGGATACATAATCTTCCTCCTTCGGTGTGGTTCGATCCCTCAAAACAATTTTAGCTATTAACATTGCCTCCTTCCTTTGTCAAGAAATAGTTCCTGCATAACAGCCTGCATGGGAATAACCCGCTATCATGACCTTTTTATTTACCATTCCGATCGGGAATCGGCAGGACAACGTTAATGTATACTGTATACAAATAAAAGGCGTCCTTGTCAAGTCGAAAATGGAGAAAATGGAGAATTTTGTAACCCCTCGGAAGGTGTGAAAAAATTACATTTCCAGAATTGCCTTCGTTCCGGCCCACAGGGTTGGAGGGGTTGGAGAAGCTTTAGGGCGGAACCTCTAATATTAAACTACGTTAAAAATGGGGGGCGATTTTTAAAGAGAGATGAGGAGGCATCCTAAAAAGGTTAAGATTTTGGGCTTCCCACTTTCAGTTTCAATCTGTCAGAGGGATAGATTCGATCGTTGCCGTCAAGATTGTTCCAATTTTTGATCTCTGATATACTCACATTATGTTTACTCGCAATACTCCAGAGAGAATCCCCTGTTTTCACCACATAGATGATCTCTTTCTTTCCTTTTTCATTCCGTGAAGCTACCAAGGGGTTATCTCCCTCCGTCACTTTTATTTTAAGTTGATCTCCCGGCATGAGCTTTGTTTCCGGATGGAGTTTATTCCAGGCGCTGAGGGCTCCGATATTGACCCCCATCTCATTGGCGATGCTCCACAGGGTATCCCCTTTTTTGATGATATAGGTGATCTCCTCTGATTCGGAAAGCCTGGTTTTTTCATCGGATGGTTTCGATGCCAGTGGACCGGGTTTGATCTCCCTCTCTTTCGGGAGGGGGATGAGAAGGTTCGTGCCGACCGATAAGCGGCTTCTCTTTTCCAGACGGTTCATCTCCAGAATCGGTTCCAATTCGACCCTGTAAAGATGGGCGATTTGCTGGAGGGTCTCTCCCTTTTTCACGATATGAGTTTTGAATGAATTCTTTCCTCCGGGTCGGAGGGATTCAAAATTCTTCAGGAAGAGATCTCTCTTCCCGAAAGGAATTTTAATCTCATATTCTGGAGCATCAGGGGGAGTGCACCATCTCCGCAATTCTGGGTTAAGTTCTTTTAACTCCTCAACCGTGATCTCACAGGCTTTTGCAATGAGCCGGAGATCCATGGCAGGGGGAACCATGACCTTATCATAACGAAGGGGTTCCTGGTATTCGATGCCGATGAATCCGTATTTTTCAGGGTCCTTGGCGAGGAGGGCGGCGGCGATCATCTGGGGGACATAATGTTTGGTCTCCTGTTTGAGGTATCGATATTTGGTCAATTCCCAGAAGTCCTCCGTCCTGTAACGTTTCATTCCAATGGCGATCTTGTTCTCTCCCGCATTATAACCGGCGGCGGCAAGGTACCAGCATTCGAACATATCGTAGAGATCCTTCAGATATCCGGCAGCGGCGATCGTTGATTTTTCGGGATCCCTTCTCTCATCCACCCACCAGTTTGACTTCAAACCGTATCTTTTCCCGGTCAGGTAGATAAACTGCCAGGGCCCCATAGCCTTGCTCCTTGAATAGGCGTAAGGGTTAAATCCACTCTCAATCATTGAAAGATAGACCAGGTCTTCGGGAAGGCCCTTCTCCTTCAAAACCTCCCTCATGAAGGGGATATATTTTTCGGACCGGGCAAGCCAGTTGGAAAAACTGTTTCTGGCCGTGGTTTGAAAATAATGAAGAAAGTGTTCCACCTTTTCATTGATGACGATGGGAATATCAAACTCTTTTTTCCTCCCGAGTGTGTTTCCAGAAAGAATTTCGAGATTGAAATCGTCACTCGATTCATCACTGATGGGAAGATTCAAGCTCCTCATGGCGGCTTGATTTTCAGGAACTGAAACAGGGGAGGGTGCACCTGCCCGCTCGGTAGGCGGGGGGGCAGGATCATCGCTTCGGAGCGGAACAGATTGATCGTGAAAGAGTTCTTTCAATTCGGACTGGGTGAAGAGGGAAGGCTCGCCCGCTTCCATTGGCGGAACATTGAGATGGCTTTTTGAAGAAAGGGAATGGATGCCGGGCAGACATGCGGAGGAGAGAAGCAAAATTATCCCCGCACAAAGGATCCTGTGCATGATGAGCATTCCTCCTGAAAGATTGAGAGGGTCTATGACCAAGAAAATAAATGTCTAACAGTAAGGGTGACGAGGCCCGTATCGTTTTTAGAAGGCTACGTTTATCGTCTCTTAATTCTTTGCACGTAACCCCAACCCGTGACCGAAACGCCTGCCTGCCGCAGGCAGGGGCTTCGTAACCATAACCTTTACCTTAACCATAACACCCGATATATTTTCATGCCCTACGGGTGATGCTCCTGTCGTGAAAAATCGCTAAAGAAAATGGCATAGATTTTTTATTCTTGTCAAGTCAAAACTTTGAGATTTCCGAAAAAGTCCAGAAATCTCTGATTACATCGATTAGGGACCGATTGCACAGATTAGAAATGCATTGATAAATAAAGAAAAACCTGTGGAATCATTTCCTGATCCAATTTTGTAAGAGAATGTTCAAATTTGTCCCTGACTATGCCCTTCCATTTATATATTTTTACAGTCATTTCGCCGGAACTTAATTGGGGACTCCAATATCCAGCAATTTTTGTGCCAGAGAGAGGCGGCATTAAGGGTCCGTTCCGGTTTTGACAGGCAGGTTTGGGTCAGCGGACCATTCGACCCAGGATCCCCTGTAGAGACGGACATTGGGATAACCAAGGACATATTTCAGCGTGAAGTAGAGGTGACTGGCCTCTCTTCCGGTCCTACAATGGACGATGACCTCTTTATCCTTCGTGATTCCCATTTCTGCGAAGAGCTTCTCCAGATCCTCCCTCTTCTTCCAGCCCCTCACCTCATCCCCTTCGAGGGTCGTTTCCCAGAACAGATTCCTCGCTCCGGGGATGTGACCTCTGCGAATCTCTTCACCCTCTTCGCCGCTATACTGTTTGGGAGGCCGGGCATCGACGATTACGGCCTCTTTTGTTGAGAGACGGTCCCGAACCCATTTTTTTTCCGCCAGACTTTCGGACTTGACTTTGCCGAAAAATTTCTTGGGGGAGAGAGAAGGATAGTTTTGAATCACCGGAAGCTTCCCGATTGTCCATTTCTCCCATCCTCCATTGATGATCCCAACCTTTTTATGGCCCAGATGGTCGAGAACCCAGGCGAGAAAGGTGGCATTAGGATTCGATTTCTCCGAATAGAGGATGACCCACATCGGATTGGAGACACTTAAATAGTCTCCGATCAATTTCTCGAGGAAGATCCGGTCGGGTCCCTGGGCAGGAATCCCGTTTCTTGGAACCCGGAGGTTTTCGAAATGGAGATAGACACTATTTGGAATATGGCCATTGAGATAGTCCAGAAGGGACTCTCGCATATCGATAATGCGAACGGAAGGATGGTTGACGAAAGGAACCAATTCCGCTGTCTCGATGAGCCTCGGGAAGTTCATGTTTTTAAAAGGAGGGGTTTGAGCTTCGAGGAAGGTGGGGAGAAAGAGAAGAGAAAAGGAGAGTAAGCATCCCGTCAGGAGATGGAGGCTTCGCTTCCCCGTATGTCCAATTTCAAATTTGCAGTTTGCATTTTGCAATTTACAATGCTCCTCTCTTCTTCTCAAGGGCCTTGCGGTAAAGTTGAAGATAGGCCTCTGCTGATCTCTGCCAGGAGAAATCAGAGGTCATTGCATTCCGGATGAGTTTTGTCCAGCGCTCTGGTTGAGCATAGAGGCCCATGGCCGTTTTGATCTGGTTCAGGAAATCCTTCGAATCGTAGCGGGCGAATTTAAAACCGTTTCCCGTTCCAGTGGAAGAGTCATAGTGGGTGATCGTGTCATCGAGTCCGCCGGTAGCCCGGACCACCGGAATGGTCCCATACTTCAGGCTGTAGATCTGATTGAGGCCGCAGGGCTCGTATTTCGAAGGCATGAGGAAAAAGTCGGCTCCGGCTTCAATCTTGTGAGCCAATCGGTCGTCATAGGCAATTCGGATCCCTGCTTTTTGCGGATATTTCTGGGCGATCCGGCTGAAGAGGTCGTGGTATTTCTGTTCCCCTGTGCCCAGGAGGACAAAGCCGATGTCAAAGGTGAAGAGTTCATCGATGATCTCTGCGAGGAGGTCAAAGCCCTTCTGGTCAGCGAGTCTCGAGATCATCCCGAGGAGAGGGGCTTTTTCGAGAGAGAGTGGAAGACCGTATTCCTTCAGCAGATCTTTTTTGCATTCCCTCTTTCCTGAGAGATCGTTCAGGTCATAACGGGCAATGAGGTGGGGATCATGCGAGGGATCCCAGTCCTGGTAATCCACGCCATTGAGGATGCCGTAGAGATCCTTTCTTCTCTTTCTTAAAATCCCTTCCAGTCCATAGCCGTATTCGGGATTCTGTATCTCTTCGCTATATTTCTGGCTCACCGTGTTGATGGCATCGGCGTAGACGATTCCCGCTTTCATCAAATTGATCCTCTCCCAGAATTCGATTTCCTCCGGGTTATACATCTCCGGGGGAAGGCCGGTGAGAGAGAGCTTCTCCTTTTTGAAAAGGCCCTGATAGGCGATGTTGTGGATGGTGAAGACCGTTGCGGTGCGTCCGAAGAAGGGATCATTGCCGTAGATCGACTTGAGATAGGCGGAGATCAATCCGGTCTGCCACTCATGATGGTGAATGACATCCGGTGAGAATTGGATGTGCCGGGCCAAATGGAGGACCGCTCTGGTGAAGAAGACGAACCGTTCCGCATTGTCGAAGTAATCCCCCTTGGGGGTGCTATAGAGATATTCCCTATCGAAAAACTCGTCCCTGCCAATGAAATAGACCGGAATATTTTTATCCAGGTAGCCCTGATAGACCTCTGCCCGAAGGGTTTCATCTCCGAGGGGCACCTCAATGCCTTCCCCCAGATACTGGAGCGGAAATCCGGATTGTTTGACCATCCGGTAATAGGGCATGACCAGTATCACCTCGCATCCGAGCGGGTGAAGGAATTTGGGAAGAGCGCCCGCCACATCCGCCAGCCCTCCTGTTTTAGCAAAGGGAACGGCCTCCGGAGTCGCAAATAGAACGCGTAGGGGTTGATTCATTATTAAAACCTCAAAGGATGAATTGAGAGTTATGAGTTTAGAATTATGAATTAAAAATTATTCACTCATAACTCATCACTCTTAACTTTAAACTTCTTTCTTGGGTTCTCCCCATATAAGGGCCCGGTGGGAAAAGGGGAGTTGAATCCCTTTCTCATCGAATCGGATTTTAATCCTTCTCCGCAACTCCCTTCCCACGTCCCATTGTTTCAGGGGAACAGTTTTTACCATCATCCGGATGACCATCTGGGATTCATCAAATTTTTCGACCCCCAGGACCTGGAGGGGCTCGAGGATGGCGCTCTTATAGGGTTCCTCTGACTCCATTTCCTTTCCAATCCGGATCAGAAGATCGACGATCTGGTCAATATCGTCCCGGTAGGAGATGCCCAGGTCCAGAACCGAGCGGGACCACTCCTTTGAAAAATTACTCACCACCTTAATCTCGCCATTCGGGATGGTGTGGACCTTTCCCTGAAGGTCCCTCAGCACCGTCTTTCTCAGGCTAACCGATTCCACCAGTCCTGAGACGCCTGCCACCTCGATCACATCCCCGATCCGGTATTGATTCTCAAGGATGATGAAGAAACCGCTGATCAAATCCTTCACCAGACCCTGCGCCCCGAAACCGATGGCCAGCGCTCCGATGCCGGCGGTGGCCAGCAGAGGCCCCAGCTGAATTCCCAGCTCTCCGAGGATCATCAAAACGGCGACGAATGTGATGATGATGAGAAAGGCATGCCGGAGGATATTGCCCAGCGTATGGGCTCTCTTCTTCGCCTCTGAGGCCTGCAGGGGATCTTTCTCGTAAACAAATTTCTCCATCCATTTGGCGATCCATCGGGACATCTGGGATAGGATGACGAGACCAATGAGGATGCCTATGATTTTGATTCCCGAGGTGGTCAGCCAGGAGGTGAGGGTCTTAAGCGTCTCAGTCATAGAAGCCCTTGAAGGTCATTGAAGATTGCCTTATTCAACCTTTTCTGTTTTGCGGATCACTTTCTCCAACCGGTCCAGAGCATCCGCGGTCTTCTCCCTCAAGGCATCGGTCATGGCGATCATGGCATCGACCTGCTTCTTTAAATCCTGAGGGGGTTCGGAAGATTCGATCCTCTTTTTCAAATCGAGGGTCATTCCTGTCCGATGAAGGGCCAGGATGGAAAAACCAAGGGAGATGAGCGAGATGATGAGCGCAACCGGAGCGCCCATTCCGGCGCCGAAGGCCACAATAATTGAGAGAATAAGCGCAAGCCCAGCTATCAGGATGAATAATAGAAGCATGTTCAAGGCCCTCCTTCGATTTTTGAATTAGGATACTTCATCCTTTCCAAATTTTCAATCGAATCCTTTTCCGTTTCCGGACTGAATAAGGAAGCCGATAGGGATGGGGGGGTGACGATCCCAACTGACATAATGGTTTTGATCGCCTCTTCAATGGTCATCTGGGAAGGGATAATCCTTTCTTTGGGAAGAAAGAAGAGAATGCCCTGAGGAGGAACAAAAGCCGTCGGGACAAAAACGGTCACCTTCGTCTGCGGTGTGAGGTCGGAGAGTTCGTTTGTGATAAAACCGAGGACAAAACTTCCTTCCCGTGGAAATTCGACGAAGACGGCCTGGCGGAAAGACCCTTTTCGTGTGGCGGAGAAGGCGTCGGTAAGCTGTTTTGAAGAGAGGTAGATGTTCTTCACAATCGGGAGATTGGTGAAGAAGCGATCCCCCCAGCCCACCAGCTTGCGGCCCATCACATTGGTGGTGATCAAGCCCAACAGGTAGAGGAGCAGGAAGAAGATAATGATCCCCAGACCCGGGATGTGGAGTTCCCGGTGAAAGAGAAAATGGGTCACCTCCGGCCCTATTGGGCCCACCCGATCGTCAAGCGCAGTG